>JAEEGG010013057.1_pt1 | contig 17824 bp, 15 predicted proteins | sample 9134161 | NCBI WGS metagenome assembly JAEEGG01 (sample SAMN16246543, study PRJNA631951) | gut metagenome | biome: gut microbiome; feature: rumen; material: CR-attached | host: Bos | place: Iran: Karaj | collected 2018-10 | reverse complement strand
CAGGATGATGGTTAAAAAGCGCTTCAATGATATTAAAGATTAAAAAGGGTGCCGGGCTTACCGGCACCCTTTGGATATCAGCGATTATTCGGGAAGGACGTCGTCTTCGAGACCGATGGAATAAAGCGGGAATCCGCTCTCTTTCCTTTCGGAATTAGGATAAATAACCAGAATATTGCCAGCCTTATCAAATGCCAGCGAACAGGTTCTGCCGTAGGCCGCAGGAATATCGTGTTCATATACGATCTCCGGCTCTGATCCTTCAACCGCGGGATCAGCCTCAATGACTTTCTTCGTTGCTGTACCCAGGAATACGAACTCCTCCCACTGCAGATTCTCATTCATAATACTGTACATAGGGTAATCGTCCGCGTCACACTTGACTACGACAATCTGTCCATTAACAGGATTTACGCCCATATGAGCCTCTGAAGGCGCATTTGTAAGCGAACTCCATCCAACAGACACATCAAAGGGATCTCCGTAAGGCTTGAAAGAGGTACCGTCGAATGCAAATAACTGGTCCTGCTTTGTTTTCGACAATGTTCCCAGCAAAAGAATCTTGCCGTCCTTTTCGGCTATAGAGAAGTTTCCGGGATTCATATAGTCCTCACCATCCGCTTTGTAATTATCAACTATCAGGGTAGACCAGGATGGCCCGGAAAGTTCGTAAACATAAAGGCCGTATTGATTGGCGGTCACCATACCGTAGGCTTTCCCGTTCATTTTCACCACGGTACCACTGTAGAAGATGCCGGCGCTCGATCCATCATAAGCGGGGAATCCGGTGATACTGGAAGATTTCCATTCATTGCCATCGAGGTAGCAAATCTCGTTGGCATAAGCGCTGGTTGTATTCCTCCTGTCAAGTGTATAAACAACCCCGGGATTTCCGTTGGCATCAAAGTAGAGTTGAGGGCCAATGCCAATGCTGGCTTGTCTCTGGCCGAAACCGGCATTTCCTACCAGAACCCAATCAGTTCCATTGAACTTGCGTACGGACATAAGATTAGCTACATCGCCGGCTTTATAAAGAATATAAGGAGTTCCGGAGGCATCGAAAACAAGGCTGTACACCGTGCTGACTGCTACGGTCGACTCTCCTGTCACGATACCTTCCTTACCGACTTGAACAAAAGCACCTTCGCTGAACTTCTTAACGCCAAAGTTCTTAACTCCACCGGAAGGAGTGAAAGTATAAACCACCCAGAGTTCTCCCGTAGTTGGATTGACTGCCGTCTTATAACTGCTGGAAGTATAGACCATGCCTTCGGAAGCAGGAAGCGTTCCTATCAGTTTGCTCACAAGCTGAAGGATCTTGCCTATCTTGACCTCATATTGAGCACTTTTTTTCGACTTGGTATTGGTAACAACAATATCTACAGGGTAAGTAGCGTCGAAACTGGCCTTGCCATCAACGACGGCAACGTCATTTACCTTGATTTCGTCGTTTTCGCCAGCGGTAAGAGTAGCTTTCAGGGTCTTGCCCTGGCCACCTCCAGGGATACGGATTACCATAGACTGTTCGATAGTCTCGGCCACATAGTCGACATCCAGGCCTTCATTGTCGGCAGCGAGGATTTTAAAGGAGAGCAGTTCGGCTGGAGTAGTATCCGGGACTTCCGGCTCCGGCTTTTCGCAGGCAACAGCCGCTACGGCCAATGCTGCAAGGACGAAAACAAATTTTTTCATCTTCTTCAAGGTTTAAAACTAACTAATTATACTTTGTTATTGTATGTGTGCTATATTTTGCAGATGGACCCGGATAACCGATAATGATGGAAGGATCCGAAGTCGATGTGATAATAATCTTGATGGTATTGTCTTTGGAGTCATCTACCGGATTGCTCAAGTAGTTGATTCTGAAGGGTTTCTTGTAGACGCCAGGCTCAAATGTAATACTACGAGCCTGAGTCTGAAAAGCAAAATCCTTCCCCTCTTTAAGACCGTCCCCGACCTGGAGGTCGAAATTGACTGTCAGCGGCTCTTTCAATTCTTCTGATACCAATGAAAAATAATACGTCATGACCAGATTATTGGACGACGACAAGATACGGGATGTCTGCGCTCCGGTTTCATTGGCCACGCTAACGAAGTAATCTCTAAACATCCTGTCAGGACGGTCATCGCAAGAAATAAGAGTGCATGATAAGGCAATCATTGCCAATGCCTTGATTATTCTATTGTACACCATAGCCTTCATTTTGAATCATATTTTCATTCGACTGCATCTCCATCTGATCAATAGGAAGCACAAAACGGTAGTTTGGATACTTCACCAACTTGACAGATGAATTGTTGGTACGGACAAGGTCCTCCTTGCGGCGGGTAATGTCGAAAATGCGGTGCCCCTCGTAGCAAAGTTCCTTCACGCGCTCGGTCTTAACGGCCTCCAGAAGGGCATCCTTTCCGGAAGGGACGGTAACCGCCGATTCCGCCACGCCACGGGCGCGGGCTATGAGCGCCCTCAAGTCGGCTGCCGCACCGGCTGTATCTCCGCTCCCCTGAAGCACGGCTTCGGCGTGAATCAGATACATTTCTGAAACACGAAGCACAAAGTTGTCGTGCACACGGGCCATTTCATCGGAGATTCCCTGCTTCCACCAAAGATACTTGCACACAGCCTTTGGCTTGGAACCTGGCATGATGCCTTCTTCTCCATCCTGAGGTATGTAGGTCAGCAACTGCTTCCGTATATCGTCGTCCGGGTAAAGGGTGTACATCATCTCGGTCGGCTCGAATTTGGCTCCGCGCACGGGATCGAAGAAACTGGAAAGGCTTGTGCTGGCATCGAAGTGATTCAACCGGAATATAGTCTCCTTTCCGGGGACCGCCTGAGAATTACGGTACATATCGATATACTGTTCTCTGGGGGTGAGCGGGACCTTTCCGATTACGGACTGCGCCATCTTTGCCGCGTCGTCCCAGCGTTCCATAAACAGGTAAACCCTGGCCAGGAGTGCCTCGCACGCGATATAGGAGATATGGTAAGGATCTGTAATGGCATCGACCTGGGCACCGGTCGGATTGTCCTTTGCAACGGTCTTGAAGAGGTCCAGCGCGTCATTCAGGTCGTCCAGTATCTGGGCATAAACTTCTTTGACAGACTTTCTTGGAAGAACCTCCTCGAAAGAGGCTACATGCGTAAGGATGGGAATTCCGATGTGTGAATGGTCATCCGTATAATTGTATGGCTGTGCATAGGCGCAACAAATCTCGAACATTGCCAGAGCTCGAGCAAAATGCGCCTGCGCCATGATCTTTTTAACCATATTATTCTCGGCGGCCGACCATCCCTGCTCCAGATTCCTGGGGCCGTATTCAAGAAGATATGTAACCTGTGTAACAATAGACCAGCCGTTCGCCCAGTAGTTTCGGGGATACGTGGCTATGTGCTGCTGCTCCATCTGATAGTTGAATAGCAACTGGTCGCCTTCATCGGCATTTGCCGTAATGTTCAGCAGGTCGCCGGCAATCTCTGCATACTTGATATATGTTGGGTAGAAAGTGCGGATTTCGGCGTGGAGCCCTTCACCGGCACTCACATAACCGTCATACTCCAACATAAAGCCGGCAATGGTGTTCTTGCCGAGCACATCTACCGTCAAGAGTTTCTTCTCCATTCTCTCGCAGGACAGCAGGACTGTCGCCATAACTGCGACCAATATGTATTTGACTATGTTTTTCATTTTTCGCAGTCTTTAGAAGTTGAACGAAACCTGAGCGGAAAGGCCGCGGCGGAGTCCATCGGAGTATTTGAGCGTCTTGTAGCTGTTCCTGTTCTTGCCCTGGCCGGGAGTCCATAGATACAAATTGTCTCCAATGATACTGATCGAAGTATTCTTAACGTGGAGCGCACGGTTTACCCTTTCAGGCAAACGGTAGCCGAAAGAGATGCTGCGGAACTGGATATAGGTAGTGTTCCATAACGAGCGAGTCGAGTTCCAGTCGTTATTTGATCCATATTTATAGCGGAATTCGGGGCTGACGTTGCCAACACCAGGAGTCGTCCAGTGGTTCAGTTCCTCAATGGCGGGCCTGCCGGTGTAATCGACGATATCGGAGCCGTCATTTTCGAGAGGGATGTAATCCCAGCCTCCAAGCCGGTAGTCGAACATTATACGCAAGTTGAACCTACCAAAGGTGAAGTCGTTCGAGACACCTCCCTGCAGGATCGGTTCCTTGGAATACTGCGGAAGATATACGCGGTTGTCCAGAGAGAAGTTGTATGTAAGGTCTCCGTTTATATCATACCACATAGGTTCTCCCGTTACGGGATCCACTCCCGCCCAGCGGACGAGCCAGAAGGCATCCTTCGATTGCCCCGCCACCCAGATCGAATCGAAGAATCCGGTATGGGTATCCTTGTAGAGCTCTTCAATCATATTATGGTTATGGGCACCGTTAATGGAGGTAGTCCAGGTAAAGCCGGATTTACGGATGTTCACAGTTGTCAAGGTAAACTCAATACCCTTGTTGGATATCACACCCACGTTCCGGGTCACGTCTCCGTCGGTAATAATGGAGGACACCCTTCCGCCGTAAAGGACATCCCTGGTGCGACGGACATAATATTCAAGGCTCAGTTCCACCCTGTTCTTGAATGCTCCGAAGTCGAACATCCAGTCGCTGGTATAGGTTCTCTCCCAGCGGAGGCCCGGATTTGCGGGTTTGCTGAGCGCGGCGCCAGACTTTCCTCCGTAAGAGTGGGATGAATTGATCACATAGGAGCCGTCTGCGCTGGAAGAATCCACGCGCGAATTGCCCGAACTGCCGTAGGTATACTTTGCCCGAAGGGTATTGAGCCAGGGAATATCCATAAAATGCTCATTATGAATATTCCAGCTCAGGCCGGCTGCCCAGAAGGTTCCCCAGCGGGAGTATTCACTGAAACTGGAATTACCCTGCCGGCGCCAGTTGGCAGATAGCACATAGCGTTTGTCGTAGGAGACATTGGCATTGGCTATGTACGATAACGATTTGCTCTCCGAACGGGAAGATGACCCTTTCCGGGTATCGGCATTAGCATAGGAGATTTCCCTGATGCTGTCGTTGGTAAAGCCATTACCAGTTGCATTGAGGGAGAAATGCCCTGATGTCTTGTATTCGGCTCCCACGAAACCATTGGCATTGAACTTACCCCATGTATGATTTGCATTGGCGCGCAAGTTCTCATAGAAAGCCATGTTGAATACGCCGGACCGGCGGGAATAGCCCGACAGCGACGGGTCTGACGAATTGATGCCTGCGAGTGATTTACGGGTATAGTACTGGGACTCATATATGGAAATGAGCCTCTCGCTGGTATGGGACGTGAACGTGAGCCATTTTAATGGATTGTAAGTCAGGACAACAGATCCTTCGGCATTGAGAGTGTACTGACGGTTTTCATCAAACTCACGTTCCATGAGATCGTTGCCGTAGTTGTTGTATTTCTGCACCTCGTAAGTACCGTCATCCTTCTTGCTATAATAGTTATAGTAACGATAGGATCCGTCTTCGTTGTAGGGCGAGAAAATTGGCAGGATCTCGTCGTATGAGCCGTAAAGCGAGAACACGTCGTCGACATTGTAGTCGGCAGCCATTTTCACCTGCATCTTCAGTTTTGGCGAAAACTTAACATCTGTCTTGGCAGAGAGGGAGAAACGGTTCTTGTTGTTACCTTTTACATAGGAAGAACTGTCGAACCAGCCTCCGGAAAGGACGAACTTCATCTTGTCGCTTCCGCCAGCCGCCGAGAAGTTTGCTTGGGTGGTCTGCCCTACTCCAAGATACGCATTTGTCCAGTCATAATCCATATTGGAGAATGTCTGGTATTCGTTATCCTGATAAGGGAACGTGGAGAGGCTGCGACCCGAATTGGTCCAGGCTTCTTTTGCCAGGGCAAGATACTGCGGGCCGTTTACCAACTTCTTTACCGTGCTTTTGTCGAGGTTGGAAAGTCCATAGCGCACAGATGCATTGTACGATACTTCTCCTCCCTTGGACCCCTTTGTAGTTACCAAAATGACACCGTTTGAGCCGTCTGCACCATAGAGGGTGGTGGTAGAGGCGTCTTTAAGCACAGTAATGGACTCGATATCATCCGGATTCATATACGAGAGAGGACTCACGGTGTAGGATGTGCCCGTAACAGAATTTGTCTTTGTGCCCTGGAATACCGGCACACCGTCAATAATCCATAACGGCTCGTTGGAGGCGCTCAATGAACCATCTCCTCTGATCCTGATTTTGACTGAAGGCCTGCCGTTAGTTGAATCTTCTATCACATTCATGCCAGGCACAGAGCCTGCGAGGAGGTTATCGATACGGTCTGCAGGACGCATTGCAATCTGATCCTTGCTCACTTGCACAGCGGAACCGGTGAAGTCATCTCTTTTCTGGATCAGTCCATACCCTATACTTACGGCGGCGTCCAACATATTGTCCGATTTCATCGCAACATCCCTCCGCCCCGGGGCGCTTACCGCAATCTCCTGCGTCTCCATCCCCAGGAACTGGAAGACAAACGTGGTATTCTTGCCGGAGGGAACCCGGACGGAGTAATTGCCGTCCAGGTCGGACGTGACGGCCTTACTCATCTCCCCCATTGGAAAGACTACGACGCCGGGGAGAGGTTCTCCGGTATCATCCACGATTTTTCCGAAAAGATCCTGTTTGGTTTTCTGCTGCGGAGGCACTCCGGCAGCGCCCTGGGCCCATCCTGACTGGACGGACGACACGGCCACTATAAGAGACACCAACAGCGGGAGGAATAGTTTGCCACACCTCATAATACACTACTTTTGAGCGCAAAATAGTAAAAAACTGATACAAATCAAAATTTAGTTATATTTGCATATATGATAACCGAACCGCATATCGATGCCGTTACCGAGCGCATCTTCAACGAAATACAATTCCCGGACGAGCCTGCAGGGCTATACGATCCACTGCGATACATGATAGCCATCGGCGGCAAGCGAATCCGCCCCCGGCTGTGCCTCACCACGTACGCGGTCTTCAAGAACCGCTTCACACCAAAGTTGCTGGAGGTCGCAAGCGCCCTTGAGGTTTTCCACAGCTTCACCCTCCTGCACGACGACATCATGGACCGCTCGCCCTTGCGTCGCGGCCAGCCTACCGTCTGGAAGAAGTGGGACGAAGACACCGCCATCCTCTCCGGCGACGTGATGCAGATAGATGCATACAAGCGCATAGCCAAGGCTCCTGTGGACAAGCTGGATGATGTGCTGAACCTGTTTTCCACCACCGCAGCCGAAGTGTGCGAAGGCCAACAATACGACATGGAATTCGAGCGCGTGAGCGAAGTGCCGATGAAGGACTACTGCAAGATGATAGGCCTCAAAACCGCGGTGCTGCTGGCATGCTCCGCCAAGATGGGCGCGCTGATGGCCGGCGCAGGCGAAAAGGAGTGCCAGGCGCTCTACGACTACGGCTACCAGCTGGGCATGGCCTTCCAGGTGGCAGACGACTATCTGGATGCCTTCGGCGATGAGAAAGTATTCGGTAAGCCTATCGGAGGCGACATCCTCAACTGCAAGAAGAGCTGGCTGACCGTGCGCACCTGCGAAAAGCTGTCCGGCAAGGAGAGGCAGGATTTCCTGACCCGGTTCAACGAGCTGGAGGACGGAGATGCCGGTGTCCGCAAGATTGCCGATATCAAGAAGATATATGTGGACTGTAGGGTCGATGCCGATGCCCGCGCGGAGGTGTGCCGCTACACCGAGGAGGCGCTTAAGGCTGCACGCAGGCTGAAACTCGGCAACGTGCGTTACGAGATGTTGAGGCGCTTCGCGGAGAAACTGGTGGGGCGCGCGAAATAATTATGGAAGAACGGATTGCAACGGTGGTGAAGAACGCGGGCAGTCATTATCTGCTCTGCGAGCTCCCGGCCTGGGAGCCGTTCCCGGCCGTACTCCGTGGCAAGGTGCGCCTGCAGAAATCCTCCGCCACAAATCCCGTTGCGGTCGGTGACCAGGTGAAGTATTTCCGCGGGGAGGGAAAAGGCCCTCTGTTCCGCGTTGCTCCGCAACCCGTTCCGGGAAAATGCTTCACAGAGGACATTCCCTCCCCGCAGGATGCTGCGATCATTACCGAGATTCTGCCGCGGCGGAACTACGTGATACGCAAATCCACCAACCTGAGCCGGCAGGCGCACATCATCGCCGCCAACCTCGACCAGGCGGTTATCGCCGTCAGCCTCTTCTTTCCGGAAATCAAGCTGCCCTTCCTGGATCGCATACTGGTCACTTGCGAGGTCTACAAGATTCCCGTGATAATCGCCCTTAACAAAATGGACCTCTACCGCGAGGATGCACCCGAAGCGGTGGCGGATTTCCACAGGATTTACGAGGGCGCGGGATACCGGGTTATAGACACGTCCTGCAAGACGGGAGAAGGGATCGATGTCCTACTGGAGGCCTGCAGCGGCAAGCTGAGCCTGTTCTCAGGCGAATCCGGCGTGGGGAAATCCTCCCTAATAAAGGCCATAGACCCGTCGCTGGCACCGAAGATAGGGCAGATATCACTGGCGCATCTTCAAGGAAAACATACGACTTCGTTGTACGAAATGTATCCTATCAGGGGTGGCGGCTACCTTATCGACTCCCCCGGGCTGCGCGGATTCGGGCTGGTGGACCTCGAGAAAGAGGAGATAGCCAAGTACTTCCCGGAGATGCTGCGCGTGGCGGACGAGTGCCGCTTCGTTCCCTGCACCCACACGCACGAACCGGGCTGCGCCGTCAAGGCGGCAGTCGACACCGGCACCATCAGCGCGGAGCGCTACAACTCCTACCTCGGCATGCTGGAAGACGATGGAAAATTCAGAAAAGGTTTTTGAACATGAATAAGAGACTTGCATCCCTGGATGCCCTGAGAGGCTTTGACATGATGTTCATCATGGGTGTATCCGGTCTGGTAGTGGCAATCTGCCAACTGTTCCCGAACGGGGACGGATGCTGGCTCGCCCGGCAGATGGACCACGTGGACTGGAACGGGCTTCATCATTTCGATACAATCTTCCCCCTGTTCATCTTCCTGGCGGGCGTATCATGGCCCTTCTCCCTTTCCAAGCAGCGGGAGGCTGGAAGGAGTACTGGGCAGATAGTCTGGAAGATAGTACGCCGCTGCCTCATCCTTATCGCCCTCGGCCTCGTGTACAATGGCATCTTCGAGCTAGATTTCGGGAACCTCCGGGTGGCCAGCGTACTCATGCGCATCGGCCTTGCCTGGGCAGGAGCTGCTCTCATATATCTATTCGTGGAATCCCCTTGGAAGCGAGGGGTGATCGCCGGCGCCATCCTCATCGGATACTGGCTGCTGATACGCTTCGTGGCCGCCCCGGACGTGCCGGGAGGAGATCCCCTGTCGCTTGAGGGAAATCTGGTCGGCTGGCTGGACAGGCAGATCCTTCCGGGCGTGCTCTACGAAGGCAACATATTCGATCCGGAGGGCCTGCTGAGCACGGTGCCGGCCATAGTCACCGCCCTGCTGGGCATGTTCGCAGGCGACCTGGTACGCCTCCCGGACGACAGGCTGTCCGGAGAACGCAAGACCCTGTGGCTGCTCGCCGCCGCCGTGGTTTGCGGAGTGCTCGCCTGGGTGTGGAACTTCGACTTCCCCATCAACAAGAAACTCTGGACCAGTTCCTTCGTGCTGGCCGTGGGCTCATATTCCTTCGCCTGTCTGGCAATCTTCTACTATATAATAGACGTGAAGGGATGGAAGAAATGGGCTTTTCCGCTTCAGGTGATAGGCATGAACTCCATAACCATCTACCTGCTACAGAGAATCGTGGACGTTTACTCGATCGACGGCTTCTTCTTCGGCGGGCTCGCAAGGCTCTGCGGCGAAGCCTGGGAGAAGGCCATCCTGGCCGCTGGATACGTGCTTATCTGCTGGCTGATACTGTATTTCCTGTACAAGAAGAACGTTTTTCTTAAAGTTTAGTTTATCATGATTATCTATCTCATCGGCCTCGTACTGGCCATCATCGCCGTTCTCGACATCCTCAAGAAGCCCATCTCCCTCGTGGGTAAAATCATCTGCGCCGTCCTGGTGCTCGCCACCAGCTGGATCGGCCTCCTGGTCTACTTCCTCTACGCGAAGGACCACATTACTGAGTGGTTCAAGTAGCGGCCGGGGCAGGGCCCCATCCATATTTTGCCGGAAAACGCTTTTTTTTGTGAAAGAAAAGGCGTTGGTTCCGGTATAATAAGAAAAACAGAACGAATATATGAAACTGAAATGCCCCCACTGCGGTAAGGAATTCACCGCCAACGACGACGAGTACGCAGCAATCGTCAACCAGATTAAGAATGCCACATTCACAGAAGAGGTTCATGCCCGCCTGGAAGAGCTGAAGCAGAAATGGGAGTCGGACGAGAAGAACCGCGAGCTCATCGCCAAAGGCAACTTCGACAAGGTCCTCGCCCAGAAAGACCTCGAATACAAGGACCAGATTTCTGAGCTGAACCTGAAGATCCAGAAGCTTCTGGGCGACCTGAAGGCCGCTGCGGACACCGAAGCACGTAATGTGGTCGACGCCCGCCGCGAGGAGCGCGAGAAGGCCGAGGAGGCATTCAAGGAGAAGGAGGAGAAGCTCAACGAAGAGCTGACCATGAAGCAGCGCGAAATCGAACGTCTGGAGAACTACAGGCTGAACATGTCCACGAAGATGGTCGGTGAAAGCCTCGAGGAGCACTGCAGGAACGAGTATGAAGACAAGCTCCGCGAGCTGCTTCCCAATGCCGAGTTCGGCAAGGACAACGACCCCTCGGAGGGCACCAAGGGGGATTTCATCTTCCGCGAGAAAACCGAAGACGGTAAGGTAGAGTTCATCTCCATCATGTTCGAGATGAAGAACGAGATGGACACCACCGCCTCCAAGCACAAGAACGAAGACTTCTTCAAGAAGCTCGACGAAGACCGCACCAAGAAGAAGTGCGACTACGCAGTGCTCGTGTCCATGCTCGAGCAGGACAGCACCCTCTACAACAGGGGCATAGTGGACGTATCCCACAAATACCCGAAGATGTACGTCATCCGCCCTCAGTTCTTCGTTCCCATGATCACCCTGCTCAGGAACGCGGAGAAGCGCAACATCTCCATCCGCCAGCAGCTCCAGGTGGTGGAGCAGGACAACCAGGACTTCACCACCTTCGAGAGTAACCTCAGGAGGTTCAAGGACCTCTTCGACGGGCATTACAAGAATGCCAGCAACAACTTCAGCAATGCCATCAAGAGCATCGACGAGTCCATCAAGGACCTTCAGAAGGTGAAGGAGTTCCTGATGAAAGCCGACACCCAGCTCGGCCAGGCCGACGGCAACCTCGCCGACATGCTCGACTTCAAGAAGATCTCGAAGGGAACCACGACCATCTTCGAGAAGCTCGAAGAGGCGAAGAGGATAAACGACGAAGCCCGCAAGGCCTCCGCCAATCCCGACGAGCAGTAGTTATTACTGGGTTATGATGGATTTAATCATCTCTATGGCCTTGGCGACACCGGTGGTAGCCTTGTCTTTGATGTGAACGACGCTTTCTGTGCTGTTGCCGGTCCCCGACAGAATCGCTACTATATTCACTTCCTGAACATTCCTTTGCTGCCGAGGAAACCTATGCTTCTGGAAGCCATCGCAAGAGCTTCCCGCGCTGCGTCCGCAATAGTTTTACCCTCGGCCACGTCATTGATGAAGGCCGACGTGAACGTGTCGCCGGCACCTTCAGTATCAACCACCGCATCGTTTTTCATTCCTTCAATGGTATACCAGTCGCCGCCTCTCTCCTTGATCCTTACGCCACCCGGCCCCATGGTCTGGATGAAGATCTTGTCCGGGTACGCGTCGGCGAAAGAAACGTCCGGAACGTTCTCGTCAGAGAATTTGATGATATCACTAAGGCCAACTGCCTCAAGATCGGCATTGGAGGCAACCCTGGATGGTTCGAAGTAAACCAGGGCGCCTCGCTCCTTGAGCCCCTTTGCAAGGGCCCTGTTGCCGGCAGCGGGGTCGTCGAAGAAGAACACAGCAGGAGCATCCTTCAGCGCCGCAAGAAACTCCGGCGCCTCGTCCCTGGCCCTCAGGAAGTGCCTCTTGGGGAAGCGGCTCCCGCCGGGAGAGCCAGCCCTCACGCTCATCACGTGATTGCCTGCGGCATCCTTCTTGTGTGTGCAGCGAAGCAATGTGGTGCCGCCTCCGGCCGTGTTGCTCACAAAAGAACAGTCGCAGCCGAACTGCTTCAGGTCTTCCGTAATCTTACGCCCCTCGGCCGAATCATCCAGACAGGCCACAGGACGGACCTTCCAGCCCATACTGGCCAACATGCACATCACGTTCCCGCAGGTGCCGCCGACCTCCCGCAGGACTTCCTTCTCCACAAACGGCCGCATATCGGGCCACTGCGGGTATTCCCTGACAACGATGATGTCCAGATTGAATATCCCGGTTCCTATGATTGTTTTATCCATTGTCTTCATCAAAAGGGAATTTCATCATCGGGTTCCGGAGCAGGTTCCTTATACGGGAACGAGTCAAGGGCGGTCTGCTTCACAGAGTCGCCGACCGGTTCGAAAAGCCGTGTCTCCTCCTCGTGTATATCAGATTCATATACTTCAGAAACCTTGTGCAGGAACACTTTGCATCCGTAAAGGCGGACCATCCGCTCGCACCAGTCCCACCAGTCTTCGTCCCAATAAGTGTCCTGGCTTTCATTCACCTGGGAAAGGATTTTTAAGATATACTCATCACCGTTTTTCGTGACGTCGACCAATCCCACTCCATAGTCTTCCGTTCCGTCTGGTTCATCATCATCGATATAGGAAAACACGAAGTCCTTGCACGGACTGTGCATCCTGTTGTAGTCGTCCAGGAAATCCATGAGAGTGAACTGGGCGCCGTACTCCGCAGGCTGGTCTTCCAGATCCGGATCGCCTTCCATACGGTAACGGGCTTCTTGGATATTCTGGTTAATCTCCTCCAGGCCGGCATCGGCATCAACGACAATCTTGTCTCGGCCAAACAGGCGGAATGCCTGGTTGAGGACCTTGACAACGGCCTCTTTCGGACCCACAATGCACGACGTGGTGGAAACGGTCAGGACATCATAGGGTGATTCCTTAGATGTAATGAGAGAGATGTCATCGCTTGTCAGGCACGTGCAGCCTTCGAACGCCCCCTCCCCTATTACGGCAACGCTCGCGGGTAACACAATCCTGGTGAGGCCTGTGCAGCCCTTGAAGGCCCCGTGGGCAATGATCCGCACACCCTCCGGGATGACAATGCTCTCCAGATTCGAGCAGCCCATGAATGCGGCGACATCGATCGTCCGCAATCCCTCCCGGAACTCGACGCGCCTGAGGTTCTTGCACCCAAGGAATGAACAGGCACCTATGACGGTTACACTTCTGGGGATGGAAACGCTTGTGAGCTTCTCACAGTTCATAAGCGTATTGGGAAGGATCTTCCTCACGCCTTCGGGAATCTCCAAGTGACCGTTCCCGTCAATCAGTTCCTTGAATAATTGTACAGCCATAGTGTATATCTTAATCAGATTATCGTTCAATTTTCTTCAAGAATGTCTCTAATTCGCGCACCACTTCTTCCATGGCGCGTGCTCTGCCTTCCGCCATAGAAATGCACTGAACATATTCATCATCCTCAAACTCGCAATCAAACTCATCTTCCTCACGAGTGGCAATTTCCTCGTCTTCTTCAATCAGTGCTTTCAGGTGCGGAACGTAATAATCTTTCAGATAAACGATGAAATCGTCTTTTGTAATGGTGTCCCCGGGGGCATCAATAACTCCATATTTATCATCGCCACAGATTATATCTCCCAATCGGCAGGCGATGACATCTTCTCCGTCAATGTTGGTTTTGAAAAATGAATTCCCGTCCTCGTCAATTTCAATTGAGCGCAGAACGTAATTATCTCCATCTTCTGTGTATTTTATCGCGACGCCCCAGTCACCTGCATGATAATCCAGATTAATAAAGTCCGACACCTTTATCGCGTGGAGTCCATTTTCATCCGTCAAATACAAATAATCACAGCCTGCTTCATCATTCGTGTCATGGTGATAATCACTTAATGGATAGACTTCGTCATTCTCGTCCAGACAAACAATTCTTAGGTCCTGGCAGTTGCCGAATCTATCCTTCATTTCTTCCATCAAATAGCCCAGACTATGGAGTCGAATATCCTTAAAGCCGGATCCTACGCAGATTTCATCATCATAATTCAAAACGATCACTGCATTTTCATCGGATTCGAAGTCTTCATCCCAAAACTCATTGTGTTCAAGGTTTACAAGTTTCCAACCATCTTGAGCAACAATTTTCTGCTTAGAATCAAATGATTTGAGTTCTTTTATAAGCTGCTTTACCGTAAGAGCGTCATCTTCATCCAAGGAACTCTCCAAAAGAAGAAAGCCAAGGGTTTTCAAGAATCGAACGCCTGAAACATAGTTATCAAGACAAAAATCATAACATGGGAATGTAAGTACTTCATCAGGATGACTCTTTGCAATTGCTTTCAGGTCTTTTACCACCTGGCCCACCGTAGTTTCGATATTGCCTATAAATCTCATTTGCTGATTATTGTTTTATTGTTTGTGGATTGTATATCAGATTAGTGGCCGATTATCTTCTAATGACGCTAACATATCTTATCCTCTGGCAGATTCGAATAAACCTCATCTTCGCAGGGGCATCCGTCGAAGGCGTCGAAACTGACTTGCTTGATGCTCTTTGGAAGAGTTACTCCGGTGAGCGAAGTGCACCCCTTGAAGGCGCATTCCCAAATCTGTTCAACGCCTTCGGGGATCACGATGGAAGTGAGCCCCGTACAGCCGTAAAACGCACCATAGTTTATCACCCTCACACTGCCCGGAATCTCTATACTGACAAGGTTGATGCAGTCCTCAAAGGCCAATTCTATGATTTCGGCCGTGCCTTCGGGAATGACTGCGTGGCCGTTTTCGTCGATGAGGTGGGAGAGGCTTCCGGATTCAACCTCTTCCGTCTCCGAATACGCCTCCTGATCCCACGGCTGCTTTTGCTCATTAAACCATGCCAGGCATTCATCCTCGCTGATTTCAACCTCGGGGTGTTTGCCATGATAGTGTTCCCAATCAACGCCATAGTGGTCCGGGTACAGATTGGCCAAAGTCTTCAAAAAGAAGGGATACTCTTCGGCGTCATATTTGGACCCCGAGCAAAGATAAATTCTTCGGATTTCTCCATCTGAAGCGTCATAGATTGTTGCCTCGCCAAATCTGAGGAATTGACCATTGATGTACCAGTCGTCGTCCAGAAATACCTGGCAGTTATACTGAAGGGCGACAGAGTCCCAATCGACTGGTTTAACATCGTCCTCCTCCTCGTAATACAATGCAGCCTCGCTTAAATAGTATGAGAATTTGGCAATCAGGCCAGGGGCGGCATCTTCTATCCGAACCAGTTCAAGATACCTGTTAACAGTATCATTCCCCTGACCCAGAAGGTCCGGGATGCCAATGTCCTGTCCTTCCTCGCCGGCAAACATTTCAAGTTTTGAGTTCATTGTCTTGGCGTCATCGCTGTCCTCGATGACATTGTCCGAGTTGAAACTCTTCAGTGCCGCATTCATCATCTTTATGATGCTCTCACGGGAACCCTTCACCGTGACGCGGAATAAATCACCTTCTACGCTCATATACTGGTCATTTAAAAATGAGTCACACTATTTGGAAACCGGGCGGATTGCCAGGCCTGGTCCACATACATCATTGGAGGCATCTCCGTCACTTCAGTATAGATTTCATAATCTGTTTGGTAATACTCCTGGCGACAGAGTTGGCGAGGGTATTGGTCGCTTTCCCTGTGGCTTTTGGTTTCGATACCGGTTTGCGTTTTTCGATGTTCGGCTTGGTTGGTTTCGTTTTCGCGGCGGAATCAGAAGCCCTTGCGAGTTCGACCGTCGCGCCTGCGCCCTCCAGGATGGCGCCGATCTTCATCGCCGCCTTTGCGGAAATGCCTTCCTTTACGACTGACGGCAGTTTCTGGAGGATGTTGAACGCAGTGTCTTCATCAATGCCATCGATGCTGGAAAGGACGGTCATCATCTTGATGACGGAGCCCGAGTATGAAACAAGCTTCAGGGTGATATCCCCCTTGTCGCCCTTGTCCTGTGGCTTCGCCTTCTCTTTCTTCACTTCCACTTCCTCCACCTCATCCACTTCATCCTCGGCATCATCGTTTTCATCTCCACCCAGACTTCCAAGGAGCCGGTCCAGGTCGAACTCGCTTATCAGCAAACCGCACACGTACCGGGGATTCTTGAATATCCGACCATTGCTCTCGCATGTGAGGACAACGATCTGGTCATCATAGGCGCCGTCCGGCTCAAAGAACCAGGCCATGACGGGACCGAGGTAACCCTCCGCCTTGATTTCAAACGCGGCCTTGAACCGGAATGCCGTGCAATAATCATTTGAAATCGCCTTGTAAAGCTCGTCTCCGGCCCAAATTTGGACATCATCCGCTTTCTTCTTCGCCTTTTCAATGGAAAAGCCTGACTCGCCGAACACGTAATTTGCCAATTTCCCCAATTCATCCATCAGGGATTTGTTCGACTTGATAGCCGCACCATTGAGGATATCCTCGAATAAAATGAGTTTTTGAGCCATATATGAAGTTATTTAATAATTCTTTAATCAGTCCATTCTCAGAGCATCGGTAATTTCTTGACCTCTTCCTCGCACGGGCAGCCTTCGAAGGCATTCTTGGCAATAACCTTAAGGGGTTTATTCTTAAAAACCACATCTGTGAGAGATGTGCATCCTGCGAATGCGCGATTCCGGATCAAAAGGCTTCCGTTACTTGAAATCACAACGCTGGCAAGGCTTTTACAGCCACTGAATGCCTCCGATTCTATGAGCCTGACCTTCGAAGGGATATCTATGCTGGCAAGATTCGTACACCCCCCGAATGCAAGTCCGCGAATCTCCAGAACGGAATCCGGGATGGTGACGCTGACGAGTTTCGAACAGTTGATGAATGCTTCTCCCTTAATGTACACTGTCCCGGCGGGAATATCCGCATGGCCGTTCTCGTCGATCGGGTACTGCGCCAGGTCATTGTAATCCTCTGGGTTTTCCGGAAGGTCCGTTCCGTCTCCAGCTGCATCGCTGTATTGAATGAACTCGTCTACTGTCATCAGGCGCTCCAGTGCCGCCACAAAGCGGTCCCAACCGTCATCCTCGAAGGCTCCGTTGTCCGTGTAGTAATCCTCAAGGTTGACGACGTCGCCGTCCTTGGTGAAAGAGTGCATCTGCTGGATGTCATCCTCGATGCCCTCTTCGCCATCAAAGAGCATAATGCCGTCAAAGAGTACTTTGCCGGGCACAATCTCTTTTGGCAGTTCCCGGACCACAAGGGCCGGAGACCCGCTGATATTGGAAAAGAAAATCTTGTCCTCGATGGCTTCGTAGATACGCTGCGTAAATAATTCCCCTGATATCATATTTCATTTCGTTTTCGCGTCCTTGAGAAGTTTGCCTACTCTGGGATTTGCCATTAACCTTTATGATTATCCTCCCATTCTTTTCTTTCGGCCATCATTTCCGCTATAACAAATGCAGGGTCTTTATATGGATCTTCAAATGTCTCGTCCGTCAGTTCCACCGAGATAATATTCTGAAGCGGATATCTGGGACCCTTGAAGCCCTCGGGAGGAAGGTCATATACAGCCCATCCCTCGACTGAATTCTCTAGCTTATAAGGAGCAATGACCAGGGTCCGAGGTTCCGCCTCGGGAGACTCCCGGTACGTAATCCTCACCTT
>JAEEGG010013056.1_pt1 | contig 17824 bp, 13 predicted proteins | sample 9134161 | NCBI WGS metagenome assembly JAEEGG01 (sample SAMN16246543, study PRJNA631951) | gut metagenome | biome: gut microbiome; feature: rumen; material: CR-attached | host: Bos | place: Iran: Karaj | collected 2018-10 | reverse complement strand
AGAATCCCTGCTGAGCACTATAGCTTAGCAGGGATTTTCATTTTTAATTCTTATACTTGGGGTCAGCAGTTAACGTAAACCTCTTGAGAGTACTCCAATCAGATGCGTTGCGAGAGGTCTGCAGTTTTCATTGTTCAATAATTTATATATAATTAGAGTTCAAATTTATAACCCACTGTAATCTGTATCAGGTCACTGCGCCATTTGTTATCGCTAGTGCTGTTCTTGTTAGCCTTTGTGAGCGATACGTTATAACGGGCGTCAAGAATGAAGTTGCTGATTTCATAAGAAATACCGATAGGAATGGAGACGTTCAGGCTCTCAAAAGCGTCCTTGACGTCGGTACTCTCTTCCTTGGCACTCAACAGGAAGCCGAACTGTACACCAGTTTTCAGGGCCAGTCCCTGAGCGACATAGAAATTACCAGTGATGGGAAGATTCAGATAGTCGAGCTTAGTGGTTACTTTACTACCACCACCATCAAACTTCCAGCCCTGCTGTGCATAGTTAACTCCCAAAGCAGCGCTGAACCATTCGTTGACGTAATACTCACCTTCAACACCTGCTACCACACCGACGCGTGACTTCCTGTCAACGCCGGCAGGCATGGTCCAGTCTCCTGAAAGGTAACCGATGCCAAGACCTACCTTGGGCTGAAGGGTGAACGTACCATTGTCACGTAATGTGTTCTGTGCACTTGCAGTCATAGCTACTATAGCCAACACTGCCATCATCATCATTTTTTTCATAATTGTCATGTTTTGATTAATAATAAGTAATATTATAATTAATATTTGCTTGCAAAGATAAGCATTTTTTTAAAAAACAAAGCAAAAAAATGTATTTTTTATTCGAAAACTACGAAAAATGTCGTAATATGGAGTAATGTCTGGTCTTATTGTTCTGTATCGTCCTTGAAATCGAAGGAGAGTTGCTGTTCGGCGGCGGCACGCTTTTGTTGGGCCTTGCTGATGAGCAGAGGACGCAGTCGCTCTGGACGCAGCTCGTTGATGCCGATGATGGGCTGCGAGAACTGCGAGTTGAGCTCGTTGCAGGTGATGAAGTACTTCGCCTTCTTCATGACGACGCCCATCTTCTTCAGGTCGAATGATGTCAGGCGATTGAAGCGACGCGAGTTGACTATGAGCCAGGCGGACTTGGTGCCGAGGCCTGGAACGCGCAACAGCTGTTCGTAGTCGGCAGTATTGATGTCCACAGGGAAGGCTTCAGGATGTCTCAGCGCCCACGCCAGTTTGGGATCTACTTCGAGGTCGAGGTTGGCGTGCATGTCATCGACGATTTCATCAACCTTAAAGTGATAGAAACGCAGGAGCCAGTCGGCCTGATAGAGGCGGTTCTCGCGCACCAGTGGCGGTTGTTTCAGTACGGGCAGTCGTGGGTCGTAGGTGTTGACGCTGATGTAGCCGGAGTAATACACGCGTCGCATCGTGGGCTGACCGTAGAGCATCGACGACATCGTGAGGATGTCCTTGTCCGTCTCCTTCGTCGCCCCCACAATCATCTGCGTCGATTGGCCTGCCGGCACGAAGCGTGGCGCGTAACGATATTTCTTGCGGTCTTCCTTGTTTTCCAGCACGCCCTGTTGGATGAGCTTCATGGGTTGGAACACGCTTTTATGGTCCTTCTCGGGCGCCAGCAATTTCAGCGACTCCTCCTTGGGAATCTCGATGTTCACGCTCATGCGGTCGGCATAGCGGCCTGCCTCGTTGAGCAGTTCCTGTGAACAGCCAGGGATGCTCTTCAGGTGGATGTAGCCGTTGAAGCGATGAACGGTTCTGAGGTCGCGGGCAATGGCAGCGAGGCGCTCCATCGTGTAGTCAGGATTGCGCACCACGCCGCTGGAGAGGAAGAGTCCCTCGATGTAGTTGCGACGATAGAACTCCATCGTGATTTCCTCGAGTTCGCTGACGGAGAGCGTCGCCCGTTTGATGTCGTTCGAGCGGCGGTTGATGCAGTAGGCACAGTCGTACATGCAGTAGTTGGTCAGCATCACCTTCAGCAGCGAGATGCAGCGCCCGTCGTCGGCAAACGAGTGGCAGATGCCCACGCCGCCCACCGTCGAGCCCACCATGCCTTGTTTACCTTTGCGCACGGTGCCGCTCGACGAGCACGACACGTCGTACTTCGCCGACTCTGCGAGTATCCGCAGCTTTTCCATTGTCTGTTCTGTCAGCATATCGGGTGCAAAGATAAGACAAGGTTGTCCCAAAAGTCGGGACACCTTTAATTATTTAACATACTTTATGATTCAAACGTTTCCCAAATATACAAACCTGATGCCTTCTTCCTCGGCGATGCGCTTGGCAGCCTTTAGCGTCGCGATGGGCGTGGGTGGCGTGTCCTGCATTTTGTAGCGAGGGAAGAAACGGCTGAAATGCAAGGGAGCCTCAGCGAGGCCCTTTTTATTCAGCCAGCGACACATCTGGCGAATCATATCGAGGTCGTCGTTGCCTTCGGCGACCTCCGTCACGACTCGGCCATCTGAGCAAGCTCGATGGCCCTCGCTGCTCCGGACGTTAACCCCTGGAATAACGAGATTGGTGATTTCCACCCAAACGCCAGCCCGCTTCATGGCGAGGATGGTGTCGAGCACGGGCTGCAGATGGCCACCGCTTACCTTATTATATATGTCGTCGCTGAAGGACTTGAGGTCGACGTTGGCGGCATCGAGATACGGCAATAGGTCGGCCAGCGGTTCCTGACAGACATAGCCCGCCGTGACGAGGATGTTCCAAAGACCAGCCTCATGCGCCAGTCGTGCACAATCGATGATATATTCCAGATAGGTCAGCGGCTCGGTATAGGTGTAGGCGATGCCGGGACAATGATGCTTTAGGCAGAGCGCGATGACGTCCTCAGGCGACAGCTCGTAATGATTGACATCAGTGGGTGCGGCCTGCGAAATATCGTGGTTCTGACAGTTCAGGCAACGGAAGTTACAACCCGCACAGGCCAGCGACAGACACGTCGTGCCAGGATGGAAGTGGTACAGCGGCTTTTTTTCTATTGGGTCGATAGCCAACGAACACGGCTTGCCGTACACCTCACTGACAAGCACACCATTTTGATTCCTTCTACTCTGGCAAATACCCGTCTTGCCCTCAGCGATGCGACAATGATGCGGACAGAGCGTACACTCCACCCGTCCGTCATCCAACTGCTTATAATACCTGCATGCTTTCATCCGTGTAATCCGTTCAATCCGTGTTCGAAAAGAATTCGTTTAATTCGTGAGATTCGTGTTCGTTAAAAAACAATCGCTTCGTAAACGTAGAGTTCTGCGTCGCGCCAACCGTCCCAGCCCAGTCCGGCCTTGTCCTGCGAACAATGTCCCACGAATTCTTCTTTGGTCCAGTTCACCTCATCGGCCACCTGTGGCAAGAACGTGCCGCTACGATAACCTTTCTTGATATAGATGCCGTGACGATGCAGTTCAAACTTGTCCAGACTCTGGATGCGACGCATGGGTGTGAGCACAGAAATCTCGATATCGAGGTCGTCGAGTTCGTCGCGAGTGACTGGTATAAACCGTGGGTCCTCAAAGGCTGCTGCTCGCGCCATCTCTGCTACTATCTCATGTAGCGGATAGTCCTCTCCAAAATGTCCGATGCAGCCCCGCAAATGTCCGTGCTTATGCAGCGAGACGAAGGCACCACACTTCTTGTTGAGCATAGGATATTTTTGCAGCGGACTTTCACGGACTGATACGGATTTGCCGTTTAATGAGTCCATGATGCTTTGCAAAGCGATGTCCTTTAGAATCTTCTTATCTTCTGCGGATAAAGAGAAGTCCGTATTCGTCTGTGTTTGTCCGCTGCTATTTTGTCCGTTGCGTAGGATGGCAAACGAGTGATACCCCACCACACGGCTATGGTCGTGATTGTCGATGTCGCCCGAGTTCTGGTACATGAGGTGCTTCACCTCGTATTGGTTGTCGAGCATCAGCATCAGCGTGATGATGGCGAATTCGCCACACGCACTCGTATGCAGATTGCGTTTACCACTACGCGCATTAGCGTTGATGGTCGCAATAAACTCCTCCACGTCGCCGCTTTCTACTGCCTTGCCAGTCTTGGCATCCGCCTCACAGGCATCCTCATACGACGGATAGTGCGAGAAGTCGCTGCTAATCACAAAGAGATTTTCGTCGTTGAAGTACGGTTTCAGTACATGAGAGAGCCGCTTCAACTTATCGTAGTCATTCGTCGAAATAACGATTGGTACAATCGGTGGCACTTCCTTAAATCTCCTTTGCAAAAACGGCAACTGCACCTCTAGACAATGCTCCCTATCATGCGCCTCCGGCCTATAAAAGAAATTCGTGCTATTCGTGTTCGTTAAAGCAACAGCCGTTTCGTGGTCTACTTTTACTTTGCCTAACGGTGTGGCATAATAGTCTGCCTCCGTGTTCACAGACGCCCCGTCGAGCCATTCGTGGTGACTCGGTCCTAACAGGAAAATCCGCTTGTACTGCTTCTTCGTGTCAATTGCCATATACGCTGACGCCGCCACATTGCCTGAGAAATAATACCCTGCATGAGGTACTATCAGTGCTGCCACATGATTGTATTTCGCGTCGTCCTTATGCAGCGCCAAGAAGCTGTCCACTTCCTCACTCAGTTCTCTGGCATCGCCCGTATAAAAGCGGTTCGCCTGTGTCGCAGGTCTTACCGAAGGAGCTAACGTCTGTTTCATTTCTTTGTTTATAGCTGTTTCTGCATGAATGGCAATGTCTTGGCTTGTTCGAGCATCATATTGGCCAACATACCATTGGAATCTGATTTGCCGTTGATGATGTCGTAAACAGACGTCAGACCCTCGAGTCCACCATTATGTTTCAGTACGTAAACCAGACACAGGTACTGCAGAGCGGCACTTGACGAGAGTATGTCGAGGTCGGTGAGGGCCAATTGCGAGAGTGCCAGTTGGTGGGCATCATCGCTATTATCATCGATAAAGCGTTGTACGTCGCCAAGTGTCTCCAGTCCGAATGATTCAAGCAGTTTCAGATAGGGCATCATAGAGACGGGATAGATCTCGGCCTGATTGACAGCAGCGATACGTCCGTTAAGACGATCAAAAGGACGCAAGTCGAGATAGCTGCGGAAAGAATCAGCAGATAATGGAACGTCGTCGAGTTGTCCGTTCTTCACCAATGATTGAATCTGTCGGCGATAGTCGGTGAGAACAATGCGCAGACGGCTGAACTCGTCGTCGATGAGTTCCAGCATACCTGCCAATCGACTGAACTGTCGCCGATACTCGCTAGGTATCATGACGTCACCTTTATAACCCGTGTCGTGCTCAATAGTCGACCACACATGTTGCAAGGCTGTACGCATCTGAAGTTCGAATCGCGGACTTCCTGTCTTTAGTCGGCAAATGTAATGTAGCGAGTTATAGCCAAAGGCATTCAGTTGGTGCTTGCGCTTGTCTACACTCTCCTGCCAGTCTATGTCGAAGATACGCTTGGCGATGGCTGCAACCTTGTCAACCTCGTCGGTATAGAAGGTAATGACGCGCAGTCCCACCAGGTCGGTAACGTCATCTATGGTCTTGTACTTTGAACCCTTCATTTCCAGCTTACCTGCCAGTGACTTCTCGCTTTTCACTCTGTACTCAATGGCTGTGACGTAGATGCCCTGTTCACGCAGTGTGGTACGCAAAAGGTCATAAGCCTCCTTCGCAAGCTTTTCCAACGACGGACGTAGCTTGTGATATTGCTCCATCAGTGCCTCGCCATGTGGGTCCAGATTAATTCCTTTCCCCATCCGTACGACTATTTAAATGAATTCAAAGATGTTAATAAATCCTGTTAGTGCAAATACAGCACGGACATTGTCGGAGATACCTCTGATATAGACGTGACCACCCTTTTCTTGACTATTCTGCAGAAGAGCCAGGAAGATGCGCAGTCCTGCTGATGAGATGTATTCCAGTTCTGTGCAGTCAAGAATAATGTCCTTTTCATTGCAATCGTAGAGTACGTTCATTGCCGTTTCGGTTTCAGAAGCAGCAGCCGTATCGAGGCGTCCTTTCAGAAAGGCAACCATTTTGCCGTCTTGTTCTTGGATAATTGTTTCCATGTCGTTATTTGTTTTAATTATTTGATGTTTGATGATCTTTATTTAAGTTCTTTCTAAGTGTCAGCACATTGAGCTTATCGACACGTTCATAATTGATGGAGTCCATAATCTTGCGTACTAAGTGAATACCCAGTCCACCGATGGGGCGTTCCTCGGCAGCCAGTGTGGTGTCCACTTCGGCCTGTACAGTCGGGTCGAAGGGTACTCCACTGTCAATGATGGTGAACTTCAGTCGCAGGTCGTTCGATTGCGCTTCAATGGTGATGTCGCCATGTGCCATGGGCGGATAAGCATATTTCATCACATTGACCACAGCCTCCTCGATGGCGAGATTTATTTGCGTAGTATGAATGGCATCAAAGCCCACGGTCTCGCATATTTCTTCTACAAAAGCACTCAATTGTGGTACCTGGCTGGTGTCGTTGGCCAATACGATGCTTTTGCGGAGCCATACGTCACGTTGCTCCTTGATGTATTGGATGGCCATCATTGTCAGGTCGTCGCTCTGTTCGGCATCACCCACAAACTGGTGAACCGCATCAGTCATTCGTTCGATGAGTTGTTTGGGTTCCTGCTGTTGTTGTGCCAGAGCCTGATAGGCAACATCGTTAACTCGCTCCATTTGGAACTGCTCATGCCTTGCATCCTCCGCTTCGGTTAGTCCGTCGGTGAAGAGGAAGATGGTGGTGCCAGTGAAAATATGTGCCTCCTGCAATGAATATTTCCAACTTGGCATGAAACCTACGGGGATGTTTGAGTCACAGGGTAGTTCGCCAACACCAGCACCTACCAGCAGTGGAGCATCGTGACCAGCATTGCAGTAGTGCAGACGACCAGTGGGCAGGTCGAGCACACCCACGAAGAGTGTGACAAACATGTGTGTCTTGTTCATGTCGGCCATCGTCTTGTTCATGATGGTGACAATACGGTCAGGCATTGACTCATGGACAGATACCGTGCGGAATATGGAGCGTGTGACAGCCATGAAGAGGGAGGCCGGCACACCCTTTCCGCTGACGTCACCGATACAGAAGAAGAGCTTCTCATCGCGGAAGTAGAAGTCGAAGAGGTCTCCTCCAACCGCCTTGGCTGGTGTCAGCGAAGCATAGAGTTGTACGTCATCGCGCTCAGCCTTGGTGGGGAATTTTACTGGCAACATACCCATCTGGATGTTGCTGGCAATACGGAGGTCACTCTCTATAGAAGCCTTTTGGGTCGTTGTCTCCTTCAGTTCATCAATGTATTTCACCAGCGACTGCTGCATATTGCCAAACGATTGGCTCAGTTGACCAATCTCGTCGATACGCTTGAAGTCCGGCAGCTGAGTATCGAACTGTCCTGAGGCTATGGTCTCTGCCTCATTGGCCAGACGACGCAGGGGTTTCAGCTCGCTGGTGATGATGCGGATGAAGAAATAGAGCATGAGCAAAAGACCTACTAAGAAGATAGCCCAGACACTATAGCGTAATCGGTCGAAACCGCTGAAGATGTCTTTTTCAGGACAGACGATAGCCATTGAGCATCCCGTCTTGCCAAGAGGTTTGTAAAACACATAGCAGCTCTCACCTTCCACATTCATCTGCTTCAGTCCCTCTTCTCCACGCTGCATGGCACGTCCCAAGGCCGTCAGAGCAGTGTCTGGCTGTTCGAGGGTCTGGGTAAATATAGTCTGTCGTGTAATATTGGTGGAGTCAGGATGTACAAAGTAGGTGCCGCCACGTCCTATCATAATACTGTAGGAGTTGGGATAGGGCTTGACAGCCGAAATGGTCTGTGAGAGCCAGTTCAGCGAGAGACTGGTATTGATGACACCTATTAGTTGCCCTTTCCGGTTCTTGATGGCCTGACAGTAACTGGTCACCATCTCGCTCGTATTCGTGGCTGCATCAAGGTCCATGTAGGGTTCTGTCCAAGAGGGTTTGTCCAGTAGTTTAACCATGAGGTACCAGTCCATGTAGAAATACTGGTAGTTGTCACTACCGCCCTGTATAGTACGAATGCTGTCGCCCATGTATTTGGAGTAGGCTGAGAAGTAGCGGCCCTTGTCCTTGAAGTAGTTGGGTTCGAAGGCAATGGAACAGTTATAGAAGTCGGGGTTGTTGAGCAGCATGCCTCGGCTATAGACAAACATAGAGTCTGCCTTGTCCGGATGTCGCTGCACCAGCCAGTTAGTCATGTTACTTGCTACCTCTACGCGGTTCATGATACGATCTACACGTAGTGAGGTATTTTTCAGTATTTGTGTCGCTTTGCTGATAGCTTCCTGACGTACGGCCTCACGAGCTTGGTAGAACAAGAAACCTAAGGCAACGTTAAAGATGATGGTAGCAAAAAACACCACCCACAGGCTGACCTTAATGGAAAGTCTACGACGGATATAATTCTTTATTCCACTCATTGTCAGTACACTTTTTATTTACCCATTAACTCCTCGTAAGTCACTTCATGGTCTAACATCTTGTTTTCAAGCATTAGACGGTTGGCCTGACGCACCATATCGGGGCGCAGGCGGAATTCGCGTTTCTTCGATTCACGGTCTATCTGGAGGCGCAGTATCTCTTTCAGCATCAGTCGTTGCATGATGCGGTTGGTGGCAATGTGGTCCTTAGTCACATACTCCATCACAATGTCTAAAGCCTCCTCAGGATGCTGTGCTGCCCATTCCCATCCTTTTCTGCTGGCTTGAGCAAAGCGACGGGCTTGGTCTTTATGCTCCTCATAATAGTTGCGTCTCATATAGACCCCATCTTCCTGAACATTATAGCCATGGTCGCTGAATCGATAAAGGTTCTTGTCTGTTATCTCAATGCCAGCCTGCAACAATTGGTAATACTCATTGTAGCTCATAGCCAGCATAGCATCGAGGGCGCCAGTAATAAACAGATTGACGTTCTGCGCAAAGCGTATCCACTGATAGTTCAGGTGTTCTTTATTGCTCATGCAGATGGCCAGTTCTCCGAAGCCTACGCTCCAAATGCCAACCTTGGCACCCTTCTGCTTGATAGGCTCTTTACCACGCGCAGAGACGATGACCATTGCATTGTTCATGGATGTCTGCAAAATGTTTACCAATGGAGTGCCATCATTCATGAGCTCTATCGCCTGACAAAGTTGTAACGTTGTTGCCTGACACTGATTGTGGGACAATCTGCTCATGGAAGAATTTGTGGATGTCGGGTGCTCAATGCGCACCTTCACACCAGCCTCACGATAGAAACCTTTAGCCTCGGCCACATAGTACCCAGCAAACTGTGCTTGCGCTGTCCACTGTGGCGTAAACACGAGGGTCTCCTCTTGACTGGCTGTTGCCTTTGTCTCCGTTTTCTGCTTCTGTGCCTGTGCTGTTATTGCCATTAAGAGGCATAACAATATGTATAATGATGTCTGTTTCACCATATAAGATATTCGTGTCGTAATAATCGTGTTTGGTTTTATCGTTATTTATTTCGTTGCAAAGATACAACAATTTTTTCGTAAAACGACAAATATGCCATTTATTATGTGCAAAAACCAACGATTTTTGTATCGACACGAACAAGTGCTAGGGCGAATAAGGGTGCTAGAATGGCCTATCGCCTCCGAATCCACCTCCAGAAGCACCTCCGAAGCCTCCGCCACCAGGACCACCAAAACCTCCAGGTCCTTCGCCCCAACCTCTGCGTCTGCCACGTCCTTCACCACGTCCTCCGTTACTATTGCCAAAGAGGTTCAGACGATAGCTGACGTGCAGCATAGCATAGCTGTTGATGGCGTTAATCTCACGATCGCTCCAGCCATTGGCATTGACTGTTCGTGAGTAGTTGGTCTGCTTTTGCAGGATGTCATACCATTGCAGCATAACGGTAAGCACCTTACCTCGCAGGAAGCTGTGCGACAGTTGCGCATTCCATAGCAGTTCGTTGGTGTTGGCACTTGCATCGTTATAACCACGCTTGCTATACATATTTATATCGGTAGAGAGGTTCGAACCCCAAGGGAACGTAATCTTCGTATTGCCACCATAGGAGAAGTTCCACGTAGTCAGGTTGTTGGAGGACTGCAGACGGTTCTCTGTGTGCGCATAGGTGGTGCGCCCGTTAAGTGAGAAGCTGAACCACTTGGTGCGGAAGTTCAGCGAGAGGGTAGGATTCACGTTGCAGGTGTGTGTCACATTACGGTCGGCCTGAGCCGTCTGGTTTAGATTGACATAGTTGATGCGGTGTGCATAGTTGGCATTAACAGAACCCGTTATGTCCCAGCGGTTTAGCGTGTCCAGTCCGATGGTGAAGCTCATGCCGAAGTTAGCGTTCCAGTTGCCGTTGATGTTCTCTGGTCGTGTGGTGCGTCCACCCGTTTTCTCGTCATAGGTCACAATGTTACCGATGCTGTTGCTTGTCACCTGCCATCCTGCATTGGCATTGAAACTCCAGTGACGTATGTTCTTTGGAATCTCGAAGCCGTCTTCATCGACGATGGTTTGGGGGCGTCGCATCATTTGGAAGTTAACGCGCAGGTTGCTGGTGAAGGCTGGTTTCAGTCCGGCATTACCCACGTTGATGTTCAGTGGGTTGGTGTCGTCATAGATTTCCAGCAGTTGTGTGATGCTGGGTTGCTGTGTCTGTCCGCGGAAGTCCACCTGCAGATTGGTCTGCTGGTTAAAGCGGTAGCGCATGTTCAGTGTGGGTGTGAAGTTGGTCACTGAGCGTATGGTATCTACGGGCTGCCCGAGATATTGCTGGATGAAGTGTGAACGCTGGGGTAGGATGGAGATGCCCACGTTCATGTTCATCTTGTTGCGGACATAGCGCAACTGTACGTCGATGGTGTGACTATACTCTGTGCGCTCAGAGTAGCGACTCAGTCGAGGACTGAGATAACTTTCGTAAGGATTGTCCAGATAGCCGAACAGACTTCCCCATTCGCGATAGTCCTGTAGTACGTCGTTGAATTCATATTCCGTGTATTCAGGGAAGTCGTAGGTCTTGGGGTCACTCTTCTGGTGGTTATAGCTATAGCGGTAGTTCAGTTGCAGGAACATTCCCTGTTGTCCGAATCCGCGTCCTCCTCTGTTACGTCCTCCTCCGAAGGGACCACCACCTCTCTGTCGGGAACCTGTAGGGCGCTCAGTGTTGGCTGGGCTCTCTTTAGACTGGAAGGTCAGCAGTGGCTCTGTATATGTAATGCCAAAAGAGTAGCTCAGGTTGTCATTGCCCGATTCCGTGTAGCGATTGGTCTGGTAGGTGGAATCTTCGTCCGAATATCTCTTCTTTTGCTGATAGAGGTGTACGCCCGTAAGGTTCGCATTCTTGTTATTGCCATCGCTATATCTGAAATTGGTGCTCAGGGCCATATTGCGTCCTTTGTTTCCAAAACGACGAAATATTTGCAGTTGTGAGTTGATGTTCTTGCTGTCACTATACCCCAGCGATTTGTTCTTCCTACTATTGACGATGAGCTGCTGACCGTCCTCAGTGGTAACCTGTCGCAGTTCCTCCAGTGGTGAAGCGTAGTATTTGAAGGGATCGTCGTTGAACGATGCCGAAGTAGAGAAACTCCTGTTGTCGCTGGTAGAGAAGCTGACGTCAGGGCGCCAGGAGAGTGTCGTCTTCGGGTTGATGGTCCATTGCAGGTTCATATTGCCTGTCCAGTTGTTGTTGCGTGAGTAGCTCTGGCTGACGCTGTTCGAGAAAGCGCCACCCGTTCTTCTGACGAAACTCTCCGAAGCGGTCTTGTTCCAGTTGTCCACATCACCATGATTCCACGTCACGCGTCCGCTAAGCTTTAGCTTGTCCTGCTTCTCGTAACTGACATCCAGTGCTGCTGTCTTCGTCTCACGCTGTCCGTTGTTGTTGCCTCGTCCACGACCTCCTCGACCAGAGAAGTTACGGTCGTTCACGTTGTTGGCGTTGCCCATAAACGTGTAGCGCATGGCTCCAAAGGGTTTCATGGCAGTCAGTCGGATGCCATAGCGTCCCTCTGTGCCGTAGCCGACATCCGGATTGGCCTGCAGACCACGACGGGCACTGCGCTTGGTGACAAACTCCAGCACGAAGTCGTCGTTGCCATCGTCAATACCCGTCATCTTCGACAGGTCGCTCTTCTCGTCGTAAGCCTTCACCTGATCAATGACGTACGAGGGTAGGTTCTTCATCACGGCATCATTGTTGCCAGTCATAAAGTCGCGACCATCCAGTTTGAAGCGTTTCACGTCCTTACCATTGATGCTGATTTTTCCGTCATCGTCAACCTTTGCGCCTGGTAGTGCCTCGACCAGTGCTTCTATCACTGCTCCCTCCGGCACCTGATAGGCATCGGCATTATATACTACCGTATCGTTCTTGATGACCATCTTGGGCACATTCCTCGTCACTACCACTTCTTTTAGCTGTCCGCCAGTCAGTGTGGTGTCTTTTGGTGATGTGCTCTTTGTCGTTTGGGCCGATAAACTGAGTGTTGCAAAAATGCAGCTAATAAATAATAAAGAGGTACGAATAGTCTTCATCTAGTTCTGTTTCTATTCTCTTTGACGTAAAGCCCCATAAAAAGTTTAATAGCAACTCGTCGTTTCTCGAACAGTAACTCGTCGTTTCTCGATGAGTAACTCGTCGTAACTCTCTTAGAGAGATGCCTAGTTTCGCCAATCCCCTTGTCATCTTGGAAAAAGATAACATCATTTCTTCTCAAATCCTTTGCTCAATTCAGATAAAAATATTACTTTTGCAGTATGAACTTAGAAGACCCTATTAGTAAGATTTTAACCTGATACAATAATGAGATTATTACCATTGATAATAGCCGTTCTGCTGGTGACCACAGCATCGGCACAAGAACATTTGCAGAAGAAGGCATTGGCATCCGATGCCAAAAAGACCTTTACGGTTGTCAAGGAGATTCCTATCACCAGTGTAAAGAACCAGCATCGTAGCGGTACATGTTGGGCTTACGCCACATTGGGATATTTCGAGAGCGAGATACTCCGTAAGACGGGGAAGACCTACGACCTCTGCGAGATGTTCGTCGTTAACAAGGACTATATGGACAACGCCACGCACTATGTCCGCATGCATGGCTATAGCCAGATTTCGGAGGGTGGCTCGTGCGATGACGTGCTGGAGGTGATACGTCAGCATGGTATCTGTCCAGAAGAGGCGATGCCTGCACCAGGCTCGCTCGTGGGAGACTCGCTGGCTAACTTCAAGGTGTTCTTCCCTGAGTTGGAGCGTATGGTGAGTAGCATCGTCAAGAAGGGTGCGAAGGAACCCATGCAGCATTGGAAAGACAGCGTACAGACCATTATCGAGAAATATATAGGTCGCTGTCCGAAAACATTTGTCTATCAAGGAAAAACGTACACACCGAAGTCGTTTGCTGCAAGTCTTGGCCTCGACCTTGACGACTATGTCAGTCTGACCAGCTATACGCACCATCCGTTTAACCAGTGGTTTGTCATTGAGGCACCTTACAAATGGCGTTTGAAGCCCAGTTACAATATTCCCATTGAGCAGTTGATGGAAGTGCTCGATAGTGCTTTGGACGCTGGCTATACGGTGGCCTGGGGTGGTGATGTAACAGGTAATTTCACTCGCACAGGTCTGGCGATGCTGCCTGACAGCATCACGCCTAACCAACAGCTGCGACAGGAGCAATGGGACGACTGGCGGATGACCTACGATCACGTGATGGTCATCTACGGTAAGGCCGTTGACGAACAGGGTAAGCCGTACTACATGGTGAAAAACTCATGGGGAAAGAGTGGACAGTATAAGGGTATCTGGTATATGTCGCGTGACTATATCATGCTGAATACTACCTATTTGTTCCTTAATCGTCATGCTGTGTCATTTTTATAAATAGCATAACCAACAACACAACTAACATGAAACGAATTATTACTTTGGCTGTCTGCGGACTTCTTGCTGTAGGCAGTTTCGGACAACAGCAATTGGGACAGCGACCAAGGGTGCAGTCGCCTGTGGTGAATGCCGATGGTACGGTGACGTTCAATTTCTACGACCCTTCGGCACAATCGGTCAGTGTCTTTGGCGACTTCAACGAGATTAGTGGTCAGAAACTGGATATGACCAAACAGGACAATGAGGTGTGGACAGTGACGACGAGTCCGTTGGCGCCAGAACTCTATTCCTATAGCCTGACAGTCGATGGACAGCGCTTCATAGACCCTGCTAACAGTTATGTCAATCGCGATATTTCGACGCTTAGCAACATCTTTATTGTGTCGAAAACGGACAATGATAAAGGACATCTTTATGCTGTAAATAACGTGCCTCACGGCACTTTGTCGCGTGTCTGGTACGACAGTCCGACATTGGGTCAACAGCGTCGTATGACCATCTATCTGCCACCAACTTATGATGGCAAGAAACGTTTCCCCGTGATGTATCTGCTGCATGGTCATGGTGGTGACGAAACGGCTTGGGGTGATCTGGGACGTACGTCGCAGATTATGGACAATCTGATTGCGGAAGGCAAATGTGTACCTATGATTGTCGTCATGCCTAATGGCAACCCAACGTGCAATGCTGCGCCAGGTTGGTGGCATGAGGGTATGTACACCCCCGATGGCAATGCCTTCAACCAGCGTGGTGCTAAGTCGACGATGGAAGAGAGTTTTATGGATATCGTCAACTACATAGATAGCCATTACAAGACCATCAAGAAACGTGAGGCACGTGCAGTGACAGGACTCTCGATGGGTGGTGGCCACACCTTCGGTATCTCGCGTCTCTATCCACAGGTGTTCGACTACTATGGCCTGCAGTCGGCAGCCTGTCGCATGCCTCGTGAACTGATGCCCAACACGCCAAATTCTAAACTCAATGAGGATTTTGACGGACAGATGGCACGCCTCTTTGCCTCCAAACCTAAACTCTTCTGGATAGCTATTGGCAAGGATGACTTCCTGATGCAGATGAATACTGACCTGCGTCACTATCTTGACGACCATCACTATCCCTATGAATATTACGAGAACGATGGTGGTCATATCTGGCGCAACTGGCGTATCTACTTAACCATGTTTGCCCAGAAGATCTTCAAATAGCAACAACAAGAAAGGGAACCATTTCGGTTCCCTTTCTTGTTGTTATTCAACGACTTATGCGTCAATATTTGCGTAGGTGGCGTTCTTCTCTATGAACTGACGACGAGGTTCTACGTCGTCACCCATCAGCATTGAGAAGATCTCGTCAGCCTCAGCAGCATTCTCAATAGTTACCTGCTTCAAAAGGCGGTTCTCAGGATTCATGGTGGTTTCCCAAAGTTGCTCTGGGTTCATCTCACCAAGACCTTTGTAGCGCTGTGTGTGCAAGGCTGTAGCGTTCTCATCGCCAGCGACATACTTGTCGATGAAAGCCTGACGCTGCTGCTCGGTATAGCAGTACTCAGAGAATTTCTTGAAGGTACATTTATAAAGAGGTGGGGTAGCGATGTAGAGGTGTCCCTCCTGAATAACCTTTGGCATGAAGCGATAGAAGAGTGTCATGATGAGCGTGTCGATGTGAGAACCATCGACGTCGGCATCGGTCATGATGATAATCTTGTCGTAACGCAGCTTGTCGATATTGGCCTCTTTCGAATCTTCACCATCCACACCAAAGCGAACACCAATAGACTGGATGATGTTCATCACAGACTCGGCCTCGAAGACGCGGTGCCACTGAACCTTCTCAACGTTCAGAATCTTACCACGCAAGGGCAGGATAGCCTGGAAATGACGATCACGACCCTGTTTGGCAGAACCACCAGCGGAGTCACCCTCAACGAGGAAGATCTCACAGACCTTGGGGTCTTTCTCTGAACAGTCAGCCAATTTACCAGGCAGACCACCACCCGTCATCGGGTTCTTGCGCTGAACGCTCTCGCGAGCCTTGCGGGCAGCGATACGTGCTGTAGCAGCCAGAATCACCTTCTCGCAGATGGTGTGTGCCTCCTTGGGGTTCTCCTCCAGGAAGTTGGTCATGGCCTCGCCTACGGCCTTCTGCACAGCTCCATTGACCTCGCTATTACCCAACTTGGTCTTGGTCTGACCCTCGAACTGAGGCTCAGCCACCTTTACGGAGATAATAGCAGTCAGACCCTCGCGGAAGTCATCCTGAGCCACCTCAATCTTAGCCTTTTCTATCTGCTTGCGCAACTGGTCGTCCTCGTCAGCATACTTCTTCAGCGTACGAGCCAAAGCAATGCGGAAACCAGTCAGGTGGGTACCACCCTCGATGGTATTGATATTGTTCACGTATGAGTGAATGTTCTCGCTGTAGTCGCTATTGTAGAGCAGAGCGACCTCGATAGGCACACCGTCTTTTTCAGTCTTTAGGCAGATAGGTTCGCCAATAATAGAGGTACGATGACGATCCACGTAACGCACGAATTCCTTCAGACCCTCCTTGGCATGGAACACCTCCGGCTGCTTCAGATTGCCTTCCTCATCAGGACGCAAATCAGTCAGCGTGATGGTGATACCTGCATTCAGATAAGCCAACTCGCGCATACGACGGGCAATAATGTCGTACTTATACTCCGTCGTAGTGAAAATCGTTGGATCTGGCCAGAACTGCTGGCGTGTACCCGTCTGATCGGTATCGCCAACAATCTTGACGTCGTAGAGGGGCTTACCCTTCTCGTACTCCTGCTGATAGATATGTCCATTGCGGAACACCTGCGACATCATGTGCGTCGAGAGGGCGTTCACACAGCTCACACCCACACCATGCAGACCACCAGACACCTTATACGAACCCTTATCGAACTTACCACCAGCGTGCAGCACAGTCATAACAACCTCGAGGGCCGACTTGTGCATCTTCTCGTGTTCATCGACAGGGATACCACGTCCGTTATCCTGTACGGTAATAGAGCCGTCTTCATTGATGGTTACCTCGATGTGCGTGCAGTAGCCTGCCATAGCCTCGTCGATAGAGTTGTCGACGGTTTCGTTTACGAGGTGGTGGAGACCCTTTTCACTGATGTCTCCGATATACATAGCTGGGCGTTTACGCACAGCCTCCAGTCCTTCGAGCACCTGAATATTGCTCGCGGAATAATTCTGTTCTTGATTCAGTTGTTCTTCTGTCATTGTGCTATTTTTGCAATTTGGATGCAAAGATACAAAAAAAACATGAGATAAACGAATGTTTATCTGCTAAAAAACTACAAAAAACGTCACTTCATGACAACAAAAAAGCCACAAACTCGAAAGTTTGCGACTTTTTATGCTTTTCAGTCTTGTCAGATGCTTACAGCTGGCTGATGTGATTGCACAGACTTGACTTGATGTTGGCAGCCTTGTTCTTGTGGATGATGTTGTTCTTAGCCAACTTATCCAGCATCTTCTGTACGGTGGGGTACAGCTTTGTAGCCTCGTCCTTATCGGTCATAGCGCGCAGCTTGCGAACTGCATTGCGCATGGTCTTGGCATAATAGTGGTTGTGTTCTGCCTTTTTCTTGTCCTGACGAATTCTCTTCAGGCTTGACTTGTGATTTGCCATTTTGTTTTTTGTTGTTAAATTGTTAATAAAGCTTGTGGGTCTTGCGCCTCTATTGGGCTGCCCTGGGCGGACTCCTTTCGAAGCCCTCTGACACCGTGTCCCCATTGCTGGTAGCACTTGGCTGTGCAGATGCCAGATTTAGTAGTCCCTAGGAGAGTCGAACTCCTCTTTAGAGAATGAAAATCTCTCGTCCTAACCGATAGACGAAGGGACCATCGCCAGTCGCAAATATTC
>JAEEGG010013053.1_pt1 | contig 17826 bp, 15 predicted proteins | sample 9134161 | NCBI WGS metagenome assembly JAEEGG01 (sample SAMN16246543, study PRJNA631951) | gut metagenome | biome: gut microbiome; feature: rumen; material: CR-attached | host: Bos | place: Iran: Karaj | collected 2018-10 | reverse complement strand
AGCATGATTAAATCCCTTCTAGAATCATATAAAGAACAAGGTGTATTAACAAGAAGAACAATATATGTCGGTGAAATAAAAAATTTTAATGATCTTGTTACAGTTAATGCAAAAACGATTTTTGAGTATTATGGAGATAATAAAGAACAGGTTGCTGTATTAAATGTATTTAATATACCAACAGAATCTGTAATCACATTAAGGAAGAAAGAGAGCTGGATAATTGTATCAGATATTCCTGTAAATTATTACTAAAGCGAAAAGTTTTATAGTCTCATCAGGGAAATTTACTATACATTTATACAAATTAACTTGTTATAGTATAAGTTTTATTGTATAGTATACATGCACCCGTGATAGGGGCGGATTGCTTCCAGAACTCAACCAGCTTAATGCTGGAATAATTGAACTGGAGGTATGCTATGAGCGAGTATGAATTTCTGATGATAGTTTTGACTGTTATCAGGCTTATCTACCAAATACTCAGCGACCTTCTCCACAGACGGAATAAGGAAAGCGAGTAAAAAAAATAGCCCGTCCTGTCTAGCCGCAGAACGGGCAAAAGCTTGAACTGTGAGGCGATCCGCTTCGGAGCGGGTGCACCTTTCAATTACTACTATACTAGACTTTTTGGAAAAGTCAATAGAATAAAACCAATCTGAGCTTTCTGCATTAATCCCTGTAACACAGAAAAATTCAGTTTTTTACGAACTAACTTCGTTTACCAGCTCCCGGCCTGATTCAAATGCCTTAATGTTCTGCAATGTTGTGTCGGCAAGGTTTTTGAGGGCGTTTGTGGTCAAAAAGGCCTGGTGGGACGTTATGATTACATTCGGGAAAGTCAAAAGACGGGCCAGAACATCGTCTGTCATTATGTCTGTAGACCAGTCGCTGAAAAAGTAAGCGCTTTCTTCTTCATAAACATCCATACCGATTCCGCCTATGTGACCGTGCTTAAGGGCGTGTACCAGGGCTTTTGAGTCGATTAATGCACCGCGGCCGGTGTTTATGATGACAGCGTCTTTTTTCATCATTTTCATTGAATCGTGATTTACGATGTGTTTTGTCTGCTCTGTAAGAGGACAATGCAGGCTTAAGACATCGCTTCGCTTAAATATTTCATCCAGACTTACATATTCAGCATTTTTTTCCTTTGCCCAGTTCTGGTTTGGAAAAGGATCGTAGGCAATGATATTCATTCCAAAGCCTTTTAAAATATCTGCCATAATCTGCCCGATTTTTCCTGTTCCGAGTATTCCGCCGGTAAGGCCGTGAAGATCCCGGCCTGTAAGTCCTTCAATGTTGAAATTTGCAGTTTTTGTGCGAAGATAAGCCTGAGGAATATGGCGGGTAAGTGAAAGGAGAAGAGCGGCTCCGTGCTCAGCAACGGCGTAAGGGGAGTAGGCGGGAACGCGGACAACTTTAATTCCCTTTGCGGCGGCTGCTTTTAGATCAACATTATTATAACCGGCACATCGCAGGGCAATGAGCTTTACACCGCAGTCACTTAAGGTATTGATTACAGTTTCGTTAACAAGGTCATTCACAAAAACGCAGACAGCATCAAAGCCCTTTGCAGTGAGGGCAGTATTTTCGTTGAGTTTATAATCCCGAAAATCAATATCGTAGTTAAATGCCTCGTTTGCAGACAAAAAAGATTTTTTGTCATAAGAGTGGGTATCAAAAAAAGCGATTTTCATAAATGGCCCCCCCTGTTTTTATTCCGTTACCATATAGTTTTTACATCATATTTGGGAATAATCGTATCGCGGGTGATTATCGAAAGGTTTTCTGTCTGTGCGATTGCAATAATAAGACGGTCGAAGGGGTCACGGTGAATAAAATCAAGAGTTTTTGTCTTTTCAATATGGTAAGGTTCAGTTTTAATCTGGGTGAAACCTGTGTTTTTGCATAATTCGTCAAGTTCCAAAATTGAAAAGGCACTATCAAGTTTTTCCAGTTTTTGCTTAATGGCAATTTCCCACAATGATGCAATTGAATAAAAACATTCCTCGTTTTCCATGAGAGAGAGGGCCGTTTTTGAAAGTTCATCGCTTCCCTGCGCATACCAGAGAATTGCATGTGTATCAAGCAAATATTTCATTACATATACTCCGAAAAATCTTCAAGGGGCTCATCGAAATCTGATGCAATGTAAGTAATTTTGTTTTTTAAGGCCCCGAAATATGACTTTTTCTTTGCTGCTGTTTGTGGGCGTGTCTTGCGGGAAAATAAAAAAACTGCAAAATCATATATTTCTTTTTGTTCAGCGGCGGTCATTGTGCCGTACATTTGCATAAGTTTTTCTGGCATGGGTACACCTCCTTTTCAATCTTAACACGCTTAATAAAAAAAGACACTATTCTATTTTAATTTACCTGTCACAATCAATTGGTTCACAATTCTTTGATGCAAGCTGCAACATCATCTTCGGTCTGTAATACCCCCAGTTTTATTCTTCCCTGATTATCAGACTCGCATTAGCTCCGCCGAAAGCAAAGCTGTTACTCATACAGCATTTAATTTCATGGCCGTCAGCGTGAGACGGGGCACTTCCTGCTGTTATAAAGTTTAAGTCAGAAATTTCAGGGTCTCTTTCTCCGTCCCACACCTGAACCGGGTATTTCTGGTTTTTTACGGCTAAAAAGCAGGCGGCAAGTTCGAGGGCGCCGGCGGCTCCCAGGGTGTGGCCTGTCAGTGGTTTTGTCGTACTTACAGGAACCTTGTATTTTCCGAAAACCAAATCTACGCCTTTTGCCTCCATGCTGTCGTTTAAGTGAGTTCCTGTTCCGTGGAGGTTTAAGTAATCAATGTCTTCTGCTTTAAGTCCTGCGTCCGAAAGTGCATTTTTCATGGCGGCCTGTGCTCCAGTTCCGTCGGCAAGCGGTGCTGTCATATGGCTGGCATCTGAGCTTTCGCCCGTGCCTGCAAGAATTATTCCGGTATTTTCAAGATCGTCGCGGCTTAACACAAAAAAAGCTGCGCCTTCGCCCAGGGTGATTCCGTTTCTGTTTGCGCTGAACGGGTCTGAAATCTTTTCGCGGTCTATTGCTTCAAGACTGTTGAAGCCGAGTAAAACAGTGTCACTGGTAATGTCAGCGCCACCCGCAATTACGGCATCTGCAAGTCCTGCTTTTATAAGTTCCTTTGCCTTTATTATGGCAGTCGCACTTGAAGAGCAGGCTGTTGCAAATGAAAGAGAAGGTCCGTGTACGCTGAATTTTTGTGAAATCCATGTGGCAGGATAGTCTGCGCCCTGTGCCTTTAAGTCGTAGTCTTTAGGAAGGCTTTCGTTTTCAAAAAGGTATTTGTTGGCGGCAAATGACAGGGCTGAACCGTTGTCGCACTGGCCTATGCAGACTGCAACCTTGTTTTCTCCGTATTTTTGAACGGCTTTTTCAACCGCCGGGCGGAGTTTTTCCAGGGCAGAGTCCATTATCTGTAAAAAGCGTGTGTCAAAGGGAGAGGCAGTTTTTTTGAGGAGGCCGTCGTCGATGTGGCCTGCAAAAAAAGACTGAACTCCTTTTTCGCCTTTGAGGGAGCATTCAACTTTTTTAATCCCTTTCTGGCTTCCTGTTGAAATTGAAGCAAAGAATTCTTCTAGCGTTGAGCCCGCTCCGCATATTAAAGCGGGATTTGAAAGAAATATTTCCATTAAAAACCGCCCTGAGCCATATATTTTTCAACCTTGTCCGTAAAGCAGGGCGGGCAGACAAACTGTGTTTCTCCTGTGTCTGCTTTTACGCACATCTGGCTGACGGTACCTTTTGTTGTAAGTTCACCTGTAGCGGCATTATATAACTCAAAATTGATTTTTATCATGTTTTCCCATTCAACAAGGACAGCTTTTGCGCGGCAGTCGTCCCCGAAGCGGAGTGAAGATATATATTTTGCCTTAACTTCTGTTACCGGAAAAAGATAACCTGATTTTTCCATGTCGATGTAGTTGTAACCGATTTTGTCCAGGAGGGCACAGCGTGCGCGTTCAAAATAATTGATGTAGTTTCCGTGCCAGACTATTTTCATCGGATCGCAGTCGTTAAAGTCAACTTTAAAAGTTATTTCTGTCTGTAAAGGCTTAAGTTCCATGCGGTTATTATAAAAAAAACTGGTCTTATTTTCTACAGGACTAAAGCGCCCCGCTATGGAGCAGCCGCAAAGCGGGCCACTGGAGCGAAGAAGCGTAAGCGGATGAGTGAAGCGGCTGACCGTCAGGGAACTGCGTAACAGCGGATACAGGCGCCCGGAAGAATCTATGCCCAGAAATCAAAAAAATTATACCACTGATAAGGATGCGCCTTTGCATGTTTTTCCAGCTGTTCTAAAAATGCAGCTGCGGTCATTTTAATTCGTTCTTCCCGTTCTTTACGCGGACAGTCAAAGCTTATCCCGCTTTTGTGAACGAACATATCATAGGAAGGGCGTATTGTGATGTCCTTGTGGCGCAGTCCAAAAATAAAATAAACAGGTGCGTTCAAAAGAGAAAGCATAAGATAAACGCCGTACGGCAGCTTTGCATTTTTACCAAGAAAAGGAAGCTCAATATAGCGGTCTGAATGTTCGCCGATTCTGTCACCTGCGATTACGACAAGTTCTCCCTGTTCAAGGCGCTCCTGGAGCATGAGGACAGTCTCAGGTCCGATGGAGTCTGAACTTACAATATGAAAGGCAGAATCCGGATTTACCTGATTTATAAGCTTTACAAAGCCGCCTGTTTTTTTTATATCCATAACGGAGGTTATGCTTATTTTACGGTTTGTGCCGGCTTCGTTTCTGGAGGCAAGGGCTTTCATCATCTGTGCGTTTCCAAGATGACTTACAACACAGACAGCGCCTTTTCCTGAATTAATCCTTTCAACAAGGTCACTTACATCATCATCCTGCCATGCAACGTCTTTAAACGAAAAGTTTCCTGCCCAGGTCTGAACGTTTTCAACTAAGTTCAGCGCAAAAGAAATAAAATGACAGAGTGTTGAAGTTCCGGCTGATTTTGTTTTTTCAGGCTGGCTGTAAGTGGCCGGGGCGTTTTTTACAGCCTGTAAAAAATCCCTTGAAAACCGGCGGTCGCGTGCAGAAAAAATCCAGTAAAAAAAGCCTACAATAAAGGCCATAAAACGCATGAAAGTGGCAGGAAAGCATTTTAAGACAAAAAGCATCATAAAATAGCCAAGCCCTGATTTTGATTTTTCGTCCTGTTCGTACCATCTGGACTTAGACTGACTGTTTACAGACAGACTTTCTGCAATCTGACTGCTTTCACCCCTGCTGTTTTCTAAAGTATTTTTTTGTGACAATTTATTCACCGCCTTTATAAAGGTGGCAACCGCTTATTTTTCGCCATAAAAGAAGCGGGCTGCGGAGGAACATGCCGCAGCAGAGTTTAGTGAAAACCCAGCTGATTCTGACGTTGTCGCGAACTACATTGAAGTTTGAGATTCCGTCGCTGGGATAGGTTACTTTGACAGGATAAAAGGCGTAAGTAAGACCGCTCCAGATAAGGCGGACTAAAATATCAATATCGAAGCCCATGCGCATGTCCATGCGGCTTTTTGAAATGCAGCGAAAAGTTTTTTCTACAGGATAAAGGCGGAAACCGCACATTGAATCTTTAATCTGTTTTTCCCAGGTAACAGCGGCGCACCAGGTATTTGCAAATTTCCGGCCGTTTTTACGGTGGCCCGGAGCAGATTCGTCATATTCGGGGTAGCCGCAGATAAGGGTGTCAGGAAGTTCTTTTGCTTTGTCAAAAAAGAAAGCGCAGCGGTTAGTGTCGTGCTGGCCGTCAGCATCAATCTGAAGTGCGTGGGTTATTCCAAGTTCAGTGCATTTTTTAATTCCAGCAAAAAAAGCCCCGCCTTTTCCTGAGTTTTGCGGGAGTGTAACGAGAGTGATAAGGTCAGGATATTCTGATGATATCTGAGAAAGACAGTTTTTTGTTTCTTCTTCGTTTCCGTCATCAACTAAAATGATTTTTGTGGAAGTGCTGCGGCAGTACTCTTCAAGTGAATTAACTACATTCATGCAGGCTTTTCCGTGCCTGTAAACTGGAATCACGATTGCCGGATTAAATGAATTCATGAGTGTATTCTATATTAAAAGAGGCACTGACTTCAAGAAAGGTCAGCCGGCTGTTTTTTTTCACTAACAGCTGAACTTTTGCTTTTGTGCAGTTATTTTCCTGTACCTGCGGTGTAACTTCCTGCCGCATAGCTTTTGCTTCCTGAAAAATCAGTAATCTCAAAACTGACTTTATTCTTTGAAGAATCATATTTGAGTTTAAAAATTACGATTGAATCAGGGAGAATTTTATCACTGAACTTAAAGCGTTTGATTTCGGGGATTGTAAGCTCTGTTCCGAAATATCTCTGTGCAAAATGAGCGGTAAGGTCAATTTGTGCAACTGCCGGCAGAAGTTTAAAATCAGGAAAGTGCCCGTCAAAATAATCGCTGGTTGACGGAATGTTTACTTCAAGTTCAACTTCTGTGATTGAATCGTTTTCACGGCGGCTCATTACTGTTTCAGCAGGAATTCCGTGCGGATTTTCCGGGGCAAAAAGTTTCTGGATAACAGGCTTTTTCTTTTTTCCCTGCGGGTCTAAAGGAAGTGCTTCAAGGAAACGCCACTTTTTAGGCAGAACGACATTTTCAAAGAATTCAAGAAGATAGTCGTGGAAGTAGCGGTTTATAAGGTATTTTTCTGTATCCTTAAATTTTTCCTGTCCTTCTTTATTGAGGACAACTGCGGCTGCAAGATACTGGCGGCGGTCACTCATCGGAACTACACAGCAGTCAGATACAAGACCTGTTCCCATGATGCGGTTTTCAACTTCCACAACAGAAATTCGTTTTTCTTCAATTTTTACGATTGAATCTGCACGGCCCTTCAATAAAAAGCGTCCGTCGTCAAATATTTCTACAAGATCACCTGTGGCAAAACCTGCAGGATCTTTAATGTAAGGGCTTATGATAGTAAGGCAGCCTGCTTCGTTTTTCCAGATTTTTGCGTTGTCAAAAGGTGTCCACTCAAGGCCGTTTTTGCTCTGGCGGTAAGCGATACCGGAAGTTTCTGTTGAACCGTAAACTTCCATCGGCCAGAAGCCAAAAATTCTGTTTGTTTCTTCTGCTACTTCAGGAAGAAGAACTCCCCCTGAGGTAAAAATCCACGGATCTTTGAGGTTAAGTTTTTCGCCTGCTCTTTCCATGTTTGTTCTTTTTAAGAAGGCAGGAACAGCGATTATCATGTATTTTTCATCATCGAGTGCACTGAATTCTTCAGGGAATTCAATTCTTGTGCGGCGGAAAGGAACACCGAGAGAAAAAGGAAGGCTCTGTGTAAAGAGAAAGCCGTAAATGTGGTGCTGGCTTACTGTTGCTATGAGTTTGCGGTTTAAGAACTCTTCGCTCCATTTTGAAATTACAAAGGCGTTGTCAGCTTCAAATTCGGTAAGGCGCTGAAGAACGGCTTTAGGATGACCTGTTGAACCTGAAGTGTAAAGAACAATTCTTGAATCATCCGCTGAAATTGCAGGGGTATTCATTTTTTCTGTTTCGGAAGGTTCAGCACTGTTTTCTATTATGTCAGGAATATAGTCAAAGTCAGTCAGGGCTTTTCCTTCAACATCTTTTGCATCTGTTAAAAAACGGATGTTTGAAGAAACGGAGCGGATTTCAGCAATGTAACTGGAAGAAATGTTTGCAGTGAGCTGTGCTTCTTTTTTTAACTGAAGGAGGGCTGTAAGTGTGCATAAAAAATACCAGCAGTCATCACAGTGTAAAATCCATTTGTCTGTTTCAGGGTATTTGTTTATGAAAGCGCGCATTTTTGCACTGTCGCGCAAAAAGTCACTCCAGGTAAGATATTTTTTTGCAGACCATTTTTCTTCATAGCAGAGAACAGTTGAAAGCGGGCGTGATTTTGCATTGAATTTTGAAAGAGGAATAACCTGAGGCATTTTAGAATTAACAACCTTCCTTATTATGAATTCTACGGCAAAAAGAAGTCCCATTAAAAAATAAGCTATTCCGCCGTTGTAAACTGACCATATTTTATCATTATGAATAAAAACTGTGTATAAGGCAGCGCTTCCGTTGAGAATAAAAAAGGTGCACCACACAAGAGTAACTTTAAAACAGTATTTTTTAACGCGTCCAGCAATAATTGATTTTTCAAGTTTTCTGTCAGCCAGACAGGCAAAGCGGAAAATGATGTTAGGTCCAGTAAAAAGAGTTGAACCGAAAGTAAATAAAAAAATGAGGTTCATGAAAACAGGATAGAGTTTTATGAAAGCATCCCGCCCGGTTGCAAGACAGAAAAGACCGGCAAGCAGAAGCAGGGCGGCACTTACAAGAAGCCGTGCATTTTTTTTGAATCTGGCCGGAAGAGATAATTTTTCTCCCCCTGAAGAAGTTGCCAGCAGAACGTACAGAAGTGCAATAAAAACAATAAAAAGCGAAAAGATTTTAGCCGGTACTTTAAAAATCACCAGACACAAAAAAACAACAGCAGGATAAAGAACAGACAGCAGTGCAAACAGAATTTTAGAAAAAGTTTTCATATTAAGCATTATTTTACAGCATTTTTTGTCAGTTTTTAATATTTAGTGTCAATTATTATAGCGGAGGTTTAAATGACAAAACTTTACCGCACTCTAAAAAATTTCAGAAATTTACAAAAAATAATCAATTTTATTAAAGTAATTTGCAAAATATTTTGTTGACCGGAATAAAACACCGTGTTATTCTTGAATATAAAAGGGGAATTAGTAAAAAAACCGTTGGTTTAAATTCCTCAAAAAATAGGAGGATTTTTTATATGAAAAAAATCGTAGCCGCAGTTGCTGCAGCTTTATTGCTTGCTGGTGCTGCATTTGCCGATGTTTCTTTTTCCTGGACTGGAACAGGAATAGTTGGTGGTACATCTAAGGCATTAAGTACAGTTGATCGCAATGATTGTCTTAGCCTTACAGTATCAAATGATATTTCAGGAGTAGTTTTCGACTGGGATATCGCTGATGATAAATTAAGTCTTGATACTTATTATGGATGGTTAACTTATGGTCTTCCAGTGGGAAACCTTCAGGTTACTTCAGGAAAATGGGCATCTCGTTATGTTGACCGCGTAAAAACAGACGCAGGTGACCTTGATTCAAAGTATTATGAAGCATATAAGCCTGGTGCAATTGCTGGTCTTGTTAATGATTTTACAGGTATCGCTGCAGACTCTGATAACCTTACAGGAGTTACAGATGGAACAGACATCAATCAGGAAATGTCTACTATCCTTGCTTACACACTTGCAGACAAATTACCTGGAACTCTTATGATTAAGGGTGGTATCGTAAATATTGCTACAATCGCTGCTGGAAAAGTAGGTAATAAAGATGCTGACTTAGCAAAAAATAAAAATATGGACAAAGAAGACGCAGGTTATGGTAAGTTTGATTCAATGTCTGGTTTCGTAGCAGAAGTTGCTTATCGCCAGGAAAACGTTATCAACCTTAACCTTGCATGGAAGTCACTTGCTGACGGATATAATTCATTTGGTGTATTCGTAAGTCCTCTTATGGTAGAAAAACTCCAGGCAACAGCAGGCTTCTCATTCGGTTCATACTCAGAAGATGCACTTGGTGGTGACAGCTCATCAGAAATGGGTATTGACCTCCGTGCACGCTATCAGCTCTCTGACGCTACTGCAGTTACAGGTATGTTCAACTACTCAACAATTGGAAAAGAACTTGTCGGAAAAGCAGATGACGTTGCTGCAATGTGGACAATGGTTTCATTCAGCCGCGTAGCCGGAGACAATATCCGCTTCCTTGCTACATTACAGAATACTGTCCGCAACTTCGATGCTGAATACGGTAACAACCTTACAGCATTTACACCTGCCTGCGAAATCAAGGCTTCAGAAAAAGCAACAGTTACAGCCGCTTTTGATATCCGCTGGGATAACAAACGTCCATACGCTGGTGTTGGTGATGTAAGTTTACCAATCTATGTTTCATTTTCACTTTAATTAAAGAGAAAAATACATAGATGAAAATTTCTTGGAGGAAATAAATGAAAAAAATAATCAGTGCACTTACAGTAAGTGCTTTAGTTGCAGGTGCTGCTTTTGCTGATGTTTCTGCAACATGTAACTACAGACAGCGTGCTGCACTTTTATCATATACTGCTGAACAGAATGGTAATGATGCAACAGCAAGAACATTATTTGCTGACGCTTATTCAGCTCCTGGTACAGATAACCTTGCAATCAAACTCGAAGGTGATATTGCTTCATTTGAAGTAACTCTTGTTGGTGATGAATCAACAACTAATGCAATCCGCGCAAAGACTTTAGGTGCAAACCTTAAACTTGGAAAAATTCAGACATTTGCAGGATTCTGGTCTGATGGTAAAGTTAAGGGTGCATACCGTAACAAGACAGACGTTGATGCCGGAAACATTGAAGGTGTAGACTTTGAATACAAGAAGCTGGGTTCTGCTTACGCCGGTTCACCTTCATTCTTTGTTGATAACCTTGTATTACCTGTTAGAGTAACTGCATCTGAAAGTTATGCAATTGGAGGTTCTTATAACTTTAATACTAAAGCAGCTAAGTTCAACTTTAACCTTGCATATATCTCAAATGAAACTTCAGATGAAAAAGGACCTCAGACAGCTAAAAAGACATCATTTACAACATCAACAGTAACAACTGATGATTCAGTAGTACACACTGTTTATACTGCTGCTACAGAAGCACTTTCTCAGACATATACTTTATCTGGTATCGTAGAAGCACGCACTGAATTTGGTACAGGTGAATTTGTATTCAAATATGGTAAAACTGCTATTGATGAGAAAGAAATTGAATTTAACAAGGAAAGCTTAACTGTAAAAGGAAAAGCCGCTGATTATACTACTTCTATAAAAACAGCTGGAAGTTACAAATTAGTAGATGCAATGGCATTCGGTGCTTATCTCCAGCCTGTTCTTCTTGATAACCTTACAGTAACAGTTGGTGGTGCAGGTTCTATAGTTGATGGTTCATTCACAGATTACTCAGCTGACCTTCGTCTTTACTATAAGTTAGGAAATGTTTCTTTCACATCATTCAATAACTACTCAGCAATTGTTGATGCAAAGAAAAATGTTTCAAAACTCAACGGTAAAGCAAATGCTACAACAAAAGGTATCGCTGATTCTGGAATCGTTTGTATTGGTACAAAAGGTGCCAATGCTAAACATGGTGGTACAGTTATTAGTGCCGACAGTATCATCTCAAACAACCTCATGATTCGCTACAAGGTTAACAATACATTCTCTGTATTCGGTATCTTTGCTGACATGCTCGGTGGAGACGAAAGTGCAGGTGTAAAATGTGACAGCGTAACAGAGCTTCGTGCAAGTGCATGGACTCAGTTCTACGCAGGCTCTTCTTCTATTTGTCTCGGATTCGTATGGGAAAACTACGACTCAGGAGCAAAGGGAGCAGACGCTGTAACAAATATCGCTATCCCAATGATCTTCCGTGTTAAGATGTAATGTAATTTAAGTACAAGTTACTTAAATGCGTTCAAGACCCCGTCGCAAGGCGGGGTCTTTTTTTGTGATTGAGGTTTTTCTTTAGTTATTGACGGACACCGCGCGGCTCAGTGCAAATAAAAGCGAACGGGCTGAGAGAAGGATTGTAACTACAGTACTTGCAGCAAGTGTCAGATTCAGAACAAAACCACCTGCTAAAAGTGTTGCCAGGGATTTTAAATCATTTACACCGAACATAAAAACACCGCTCAAATCTGCAAGCGGACCTGTAATAAAAATCACTGTAAAGGCAGATGCAATGCACGCAGTTACATAATCGCGAAAGCGCCATTCATTTTTCTTCAGTATATTAGTCTTTACTAAAAGCGCAAAAATTACGCCTGCAAGTCCCCAGCTCACCATCTGATAAAGAGTCCACGGCCCCTGCCCGAAGATAAAATTGCTTCCAAACGCAGTAAGAGAGCCTGTCATAAAACTTTTTTTTGCTCCCAGAACAACTCCGCTCAGCATCAAAAGTGCCATGACAGGATTAAAATACGGTACAAAACTAAAGACCGCCCGCGCACAGATACACAGAGCACTAAGCTGCGCCACTAGAACGAGTTCCCAGGAAGCAGGCTTTCCCCTCTCAAATGCAAAATAAAACGCAAAAATAATACAGGCAAGGATTCCCATTACAGCTGAAGATGCGGCGGAAGCACTCATAAAACAACATCCCCGTCAGTTACAGCGTCATCAATAAGACCACGGCAGATTCTGTTTACGCCGGTAGTATAAAAATTATTTCCTGAGAAAAACTCCCGCGGACTTTCACTTTCACTCAGCTGCCCTTCAAAGAACATGCTTACCCTGTCAGCAGTATAGGCACAGAACTCAAGGTCGTGACAGACTAAAACGATGCTGATACCGCGTTCTGCGAGTTTTTTCAAGATTCCGCTCAGTTCCTTTTTGAATGCGTTATCAAGAGCCTTTGTCGGTTCATCTAGAAGAATTATGTCAGGTTTTTTAAGAAGTATTTTTTCAAGTGCAAGTTTCTGCATCTCGCCGCCTGAAAGGTCATAAGGGTGCCTGTCCGAAAGCGCCCGGTCAAACACACTCAGTCCGTCAGTTCCGTTCCAGCCGCATTCTTCAAGTTCTTCACGCGCTGTCCGTCCTGTAAAAATATTACGGACATTCTGGCTCATTAAAAAAACAGATTTTCCTTTTTCAATTTTGATTTTTCCAGAGGCAGGCTTTAAAAGTCCGCACAAAAGCTTTAAAAAAGTCGATTTACCGCTTCCGTTAGCCCCGACTCCTGCAAAAATTTCCCCTTCCTTAAGGTCAAAGTCCATCTGACACAAAACGTCATGCCCTTTTTCATAACCGAAAGTCAGTTTTTTACATTCTATTATTTTTTTTCGGGGCTTTCCCTCCGCGTCCGTCCTTGCGTCCGCTGCGGGCCGGGCTTTCCGCGGTTTTGCTCCCGCGACATCCGTAACCGCCATGGACGGTTCCGGACGCTCCGCGCCGCTCCAATCCCTAAGCTGGAGTCTTTTTGTCAGCCACCTTCGTCCATCCCTTATGCTTACAGGAATATCTTTGACTTCCCCATTATTAAGTGCAAGCCTTGCCGCACACGGAAGATAGTCAAAAATCTTTTTCTCGCGGCATAAATCTGCAGGCGTTCCGTCAAATAGGCATTTCATATTTTCAATAAAAAGCACCCTGTCACTCACAGGGAAAAGCTCTTCAAGACGGTGTTCTGCAATCACAACCGTAATTCCAAGTTCAAGATTGAGGCGTCTTACTGTTGAAAGAAAATTTTGTGCAGTAACAGGATCGAGCTGGCTGGTCGGCTCATCAAGTATAAGCACCTGGGGAGTCATTGCCATAACAGAAGCAAGGTTTACAAGCTGTTTCTGACCGCCGCTCAGAAAGGCGGTATCCTTTAAAAGCCATTCACTGATACCAAAATATGAACAGACTTCTGCCACACGGCGGTGCATTACTGAGCGTGAAGTTCCGGTATTCTCAAGCGCAAAGGTAAGTTCATGCCAGACTCTGTCGGTAACAATCTGAGCATCAAAATTCTGCATTACAAAGCCGGTTTTTATTCCGTTTTTCTCGTAATTTGAGCGGAGTTCATTTAAGAAAGTAGTTTTACCGCCTGCAGAAGGCCCGCATACAAGAACAAATTCGCCGTTAGTTAGTTGAGGCATCCGGTGTTCCTGCATCTGTAATGCCATCACCTGTATCAAACCTGATTTTACTTATACGTGATGTACAGATATCTGAAACAATTGCATCTGTTGATTTTACAGGTTCAGAATTAGAATCAGATGGAACCTGAGTCTGCGAAACTGCGGCGGTATGAGCAGGACCATCCATATCAAATGTAAAAAACTTTTTTATAATATTAAGAACCTGCTGGTTTACTGAAATATCACGGACTTTAGCTGATTTTACAATTTTTTCATATAAATCATCATCAAGACCTTTGATTTCTATATCTGCCATGAAATACCTCTAGCAATATGTTACCATAAATTGATTTAAAGTCTTAAGTGAATAACAGGAAATATAAAAATTTTTTATCATTTTTTGCATTTTATTGCACAAATTACAGTTAAAAGAGTATTTGAAGTAAAAGCTGCAGTATTCCAGAAATTTCCACGAAAAGAAGGAATATTAATCACAGGATAAAAACTTACAGCTCCTCCGCCTTTACAGATTGAAACAATTGAAAAAACTGTTAATGAAACACCTGCAGCCAGAAAGAAAAAATCAAAAAAGGTAAATCTGTAATGGATAAAGGAAGTCCTTTTTGCTTTTCCCCAGCCGCGCATTTCCATGCTCTGTGCAGTGAGGTGGCCGTCTTCAAGAGTTGAGGCTGTGACAGCGGAAAGAACATGCATTTTTTCACGGAATTTTGCTGAAAACGAGGAGTCTTTTTCCAGACCGAGTCCTCTTCTTCCGTCAGTAATGTCAGAAGAACGGCGGCGGTAAAACGGAATCATCCTCAAAATCATAACGAGCATGAGTGAAACCGACGGAAAAAATCTGCCAAAAATAAAGGTCAGTTTTTCACCTGTTACAGCTTTATTGAAGGCAAGAAACCATAAAACAATTGTAACGAGCATGAAGGCTGTATTAAGTCCGTAACAGAACGCTTCAAGGGTAAAAGGCTTTGACTTATCTGAAAATAAATAAAAAAGTACAGTTTCACCCCAGCGGCTTACGAGCGGGTTAAGACAGGAAAGAAAAATAAATACAGGCATTAAAACTGCGGTGTTTTTAATACCGCTCCAGTTGCAAAGCAGAAGATTCATCAAAAGTGCGCACAAAAATGAGCTGGCAGTAAAACATGGATTTTTTACTGCAATGCTTAGTGAAACGCAGACAGCAAAGTAAAAAAAACTTACAAAGGGATGTGTGCAGGCCTTAAAAATTGATGACATAATTAAATAATATCAGAAAAAAAAGACTTATTCAAAAAAAGTGTTATAATTATAGAAGTAAAGTCAGGTATGTCCAGTAAGTTCGAAAAATGACATTTTTTTGCCCGTTATGCAGCAGATTGCTGTGACGGGCAGGGTTATGCCATAAACTTTCAGACAGCCCTTTTTTTTCAGGAGAGATTTAAAAAATGACACTTTTAAAACGTTCACTCACACTGATTGCCCTTCCGACAGTCATAATTTTTCTTTTAATGATGATAATTACTGCTGACAGGCTCCGCTTTTATGCCTCGCAGCAGACACGGGATGAACTTATTTCTTCAAGCGAAGCTGCTGCAGAATACGTAGCAGGTGCCCTTAAAAAGCCACGCAATATGCTTGAAGCACTTAACGGCCTGTTCCTGGACGGAGTCAGAGACGATTATAAAAAGAATCTTCAGGTTTTGATTAATTTTTCTGAAGCCAATCCTGACACAAACGGATTTTATGGTCTTTTAAACGAAACCTACTATGACGGAACTCTCTGGGAACCTGACGCTGACTGGGATCCGCACACAAGACCCTGGTATCTTGGTGCCCTGAAAGATCCTGATAACTATGTTTTTACAGATGTCTATATTGATGATATGACAAACTGTGCTGTCGTAAGTATTTCAAAACAGGTTTTTGACAGAAATCAGAATACGTTAGGCGTTCTTTCAGTAGATTTTCCTATGGCCGCTATCAAAAGTTCACTTGAAGAACGCAAAAAACACTCTGATGAAAAAATGTTCATCCTGACTGACCAGGGATTCTTTGCCACACACGAAAAATACACCGCTGAAGATAATATTGCTTCAATTGAAAACGGAGCCTTCAGTTCCTGCGCAAAAGATTTTCTTTCAGGCAGTGAAGAAGTTTTTGAAGTAAAAACAGACGGAGTTCCTTATTATTTTAAATCCAGCCCGATTGAAGGTACAAGCTGGTATTTTGTTTACGGCCGATCAACTGCTGCAGTAAATTCATTTGTAAATAAATCAGCCAGAGTCATAATAATTTCCTTTGTAGTTCTTCTGGCATTTATTTTCCTTGTCCTGACAGTAATTCTCCGCGGTACAGTTCGTCCGATCAAAAAAACAGCTACAGCCCTTCTTGATATTGCCGCAGGAGATGCTGACCTTACACGCCGCATTACAGCTAAATCCCAGTCAGAGGAAATGAATACTGTAGTTTCAAGTTTCAATAACTTTTCAAAAAAGATGCAGGAACTCATGTCAAACATCAAATCCACCAGCGCTGACCTTGATGTAGTTTCAGATAACATGCAGGACAGTGTTGCGGCAGTTTCAGACTCAATGACAAATATTCGCCTCAACATAACTAACGTTCAGGAACACATAAAAAAGCAGTCGGAAGGCTTTAACAGTACGGCAGCCGTTGTAAAGGAAGTTGCGTCAAGTATTTCAACTGTTAATGAGATGATTGATTCGCAGACAGAAAGCATCCGCAGTTCTTCTGCTGCAGTAGGACAGCTTGTAAAAGGAATTGAAGACATCAGTACTTCAATGGAAAGTATGGCTTCTTCTTTCAGCCAGCTTGATGATGAAGCACAGGCAGGAATTACAAAACAGAAAAAAGTAAATGAGCGAATTGAACAGATAGAAGAGCAGTCAAAAATGCTTCAGGAAGCAAACATGGCAATAGCCGCAATCGCTTCTCAGACAAACCTTCTTGCAATGAATGCCGCCATTGAAGCCGCACACGCAGGGGATTCAGGAAAGGGGTTTGCAGTAGTCGCAGACGAAATCAGAAAGCTTTCTGAAACTTCATCGGCGCAGTCTAAGACAATCGGAGAACAGCTTAAAAACATCCAGTCAAGTATTGGAGAAATTGTTTCAGCTTCACAGGAATCAAGCAAAGCCTTCAGCGGAGTAAGCGTCCGCATTCAGGAAACAGATTCCTTTGTACAGTCAGTACGCACTGCCCTCGAAAAACAGAACTCAGATTCAAGAAGCGTAATAGATTCACTTACCGGAATGGATGAAAACACAGAGAAAGTCCGCAGTGCCTCACAGAAAATGTCAGAAGGCTCAAGCCGTGTAATTGAAGAAATGGGGCTTTTAAAGCAGTCAGTAGACGCAGTCGGCGAAAGCCTCAACGCCATGGCAGAAAACGCCCAGAGCGTAGTAACCAGCGGCCAGAAATTAGACCAGTGCGTAGAAGCCTTAAACGAAAACGTAAACCAGCTCGGAATGGATGTAGGCCAGTTCAGAACAGAATAGGGAATAAGGGTAGTAATTGCCATTATCAGACTTTTCATCGACGTTATTACGCGCCTTCTCCGTAGACGGAAAAAAGATAACGAGTAATAAAAGAAACAACCCGTCCCCTGCCGGTTATCTGACAGGAAGCGGGCTGTAATTTTTTTGGCGCATCCGCCTGCCTGTCGGCAGGTGGCCGGGCTTTGCGCCGTTCCGCTAACGCTTCATTCTTTCGTTCCTTTCAGTCACTACAGAACGCCTGCGGCGCGGCTACAATCCCTTGCGCGGTTAAAGCTTACTCAGTATAAGCAAGTGTTACTGTCGGCAGATAAATATCTGAACCACTGCCTGTTCCATCAGCTTCAACGGCAGATGCAGTAAAGGTCAGGTGGTAAAAACCCCGGAAGAAAATTTTTATGCTACGGGTCTTACTGCCTTTTTTCACAAGACCACTTTTTTTTTTCAAAACAGAATAAAATTTTGAATTAAATTTATGACAAAAAAAATCCCCGCACCTCAGGTCTGAAGTGCACCCCAATTATTGGACACTTTAACTAGGCTGATTTTAAGGACTGATTCCTAAATTGTAAAGGGGTCAGTCCTTTTAATTTAACCTTAAT
>JAEEGG010013051.1_pt1 | contig 17827 bp, 13 predicted proteins | sample 9134161 | NCBI WGS metagenome assembly JAEEGG01 (sample SAMN16246543, study PRJNA631951) | gut metagenome | biome: gut microbiome; feature: rumen; material: CR-attached | host: Bos | place: Iran: Karaj | collected 2018-10 | reverse complement strand
CAAGGAAGAGGTCGATGCCCTGAACTCCCTTGTCCATGCCAGGACTGACCTGATAAAAATCAGCAACGTCCTTTCAAAAATGACGGATGAGGAAAAGTTGAAGCTTTTCAAGTCAGAGAAGTTCATGACATGGTGGATTAGGTCAAGTGCGGAACTCATCCAACATTGGTATAGTATCGAAGAGAACATTTCATCTCCTGTACTGACCAAAGAAAGGAGCGAACTATGATTATGCTTGCTAAAGTCGTACCCTACGGAGGCAATGCCGTAAGGTACGCATTGGAGAAGGAGAAGGCAAAGGTGGTCAAGGTAAACCACATGCCCGAAGGTATTGACCCAACTGCCATCTGGTATATGATGAAGCATCACTGCCAGTTGCATCAGCAGGACAGGACAGTGGGGAGAAGTCTTGAACGCCTCATGGTGCAGTTTGTAATCTCCCCCTCCAAGGAAGAGGCAAAAGACTTCAGCATGAAGGATTGGCGGAACCTTCAAGATGAAAGTCTAGAAACAATGGACTCCCTCGGACTCATCCCCAAGGGCATGAAGAAGGAAGTGAAGACCAATTTCCGCAACTCAATGAACGTCGGTGGACTTCACTCCGATTCCAAGTCCGGTACGCTGCACCTTCACATGGACTGCTGCCGTGTTGACCTTGACGGAAACACTAATGATGTTCATGATATTCACACGCGAGCAATGATGGCTGCGGAAATTATCAACATGCGGCATGGCTGGAAGCAGCCGAAGGAGATACGTGACATGCGAAAGGAAGAGATTAAGGACTTTTGCGAATACACCCTTCAGAAGATGCAGGAGTTTGACATTGACTTCTATTTCAAGATGCTTCGTATGAAGGGCTACGAAGTTACGCCTCGTTACGACAAGGGTAAGAAACTGGTGGGCTATACCATAGGCAAGAATGCATCTGTTTTCAAAGCTTCCGAGGTTGGTCGGAGATACATGGCATCACAACTTGAAGCCACATGGAAGAAGCTCCATCCAGAGCCTACTCAGGTCAGAGTGAAACCTGCTTCACCGACTGTTACCCCATGCAGCCGTCCATCTCGTCCAGTTATTCCAAAGCCGACATCTACCCAGGCCAAAGTTCAGCCGAGTGTCCAGCCCAAGCCAACACCAGCCAAGACCGTTTTCAATATCGATACTGGCAGTGAGATCAAGAAGGTCTGGATTCCTAATTCGGTCAAGGACATCTTCTTCAATGAGGCTCAGGTTCCTGAAGGTAATGAGATTGCAACAGTTGAGAACATTGCCCATACTGCAATGCTTCTTTTTGCTGGGTACATCGATGCCGCTACTTCCATGTCCGAATCTTGCGGAGGCGGTGGCGGTTCCTCCCCTGAATCTGATTGGGGCAAAAGGGATGACGAGGACGAACGCGCTTTTGCTCGCCGATGCCTCCAGATGGCTCACTCCATGTGCAAACCTAAGCCACGCCAACGTAGTTTCCACCGTTAAACCAATAAATCTTTACATTATGGCTATCAAGAAAAGTAAGAATAAAGAATCAATAACCGACTTCGACAATATGATGAACGAGGTCGAAGAGGAACTGGAGGTTCAGCAAGCCGAACAGGACATCGTCAACCAGGTTCCTGAACTCAAACAATTGAGTAGTGACATTGACAAGGCAACAACTGCCGTCATCAATGCCAAGCTATCCTTGGAATCTTCTATCCGCCAAACCCAGCGTGAAGAAGGAGTGCTCGGTGCTGCTGTGAATACCATCAGCGACAAGGTCGACACCATCAATGAGCACATCGATAAAGTTATGGAAGATGCACCCACAAAGTTGAAGGTAACGGTGAATGTGTCTGATGATGACTGGGAGAAGATGCAAAAACTCCATAACCAATGGATGGAACAGGAGAAACAGATGCTTGCCGACCAATACAAACAGCAGGAAGTTCTATGGCAGAAGCAGAGTCACAGACTTACTGACATTGTGAGGAACAACGAAGGTGTATGGCTGTCACAGCGTTTGTTCTACATCGTCGGCTCACTTTCCCTCCTGTCATTTATAACGGTTGTGTTGGAGATAGCTTTCTATGTGTACCTCCATTGGACTAAATAGGAATTATTTCAATGATTTGTGGAAAAAACCACTACATCATTACGATGCGCCGTGGCTTAAATACCTTGACGATACCTAGTTGACCAAAGCTCGCCCCTACTTGTTTGCTTCGTCCTCGTATAACTCATAAACATAGTACAGATGTCGGCGTCCCTATAGATATTTCTCTTCAGTTCGCCTAATGCGTCCTCGTTCTGTTTTGTTCATGCCATCTGATGAGGATGCTTGTCGAACATAGCGATAAACATCCTTTTCCCCTCATCATGGAGTGCAATAACTTAACCCAAGATGCACTTACACCTGTCTTTGAGTCCATCTTTGACACCTCCCATATATGAGACGTTACTGTATTCGTCTATTTGGGACTCCACAGGTCATCCGGCTCACACCTCTGTTGCAGTTTTACTGTAGAATATCTTTTATTGTTTCTCTTTAAGGTGTAATAATACAAGTTTATAAGCAAAAAGACGGCAGATTAGAGCATAATACGGAGATTTATATTTTTTTAATAGGTGAAAGGCAATAAATGAGATTTTGACGGATTATTTCAAATAAAAAACGTATCTTTGCAATTATTTTAAAGCAAAAGATGGTGGACAAGTATTCAGAAGAACAACTTCTATCAGAATTAAAGTCAGGTTCTGAACGCGCATTTGACATAATCTACAAGATGTATGCCAAACGATTATTTTTATTCTGTTTTCAATATTGCAAACGAAAAGAGGATGCTGAGGAAATAGTCTTGGATGTATTTTTGTGGCTATGGAGAAATAATCACAAAATCAAACAAGGAGAATCTTTAAGGTATTTAATTTATCTTCGAGCCAGACACTTTCTGATCAACGCATTTCGGACTAGAGTAAATTCTCCAATTTATACTGATTATATTGAATACGAGAATAGAGTTTCTGTTGAAAACACAAATCACCAACTAGAATATCAGGATTTCGAAGAAAAGATAGTCTCTGCGCTCAAGCATCTACCTAAGACACAACAAGAAGTAATTCGGATGTCCAAGTTTGAGGGGATGAAGATTAAAGAGATATCCATAAAATTGGAACTTAGTGAGCAGACAGTAAAAAATCAGATTTCTGTAGGCTTGAAAACTCTCAAAACGAAGTTAGGAATACCCAAAACTTTATTATTGTTTTGGTTTTTATGCTAACAACTTAAAATGTAGTGGTATTTTCCCGTTTTCTCTTTGTCTCATTATATATACAAATAATATGGAGGACTTACTCATAAAATACAAAAATAATTGTTTAACCCCAAAAGAACTTGGGGAACTTAGGTATTACGTTAACAACTTAAGTGATGAGCAGCTTGACGAAATAATAAAGAATAATTGGTTGGAGGATGATACTGATATAGGCGAAGTTGAAGAAGACATAATCACGCATATTCGTCAGCGCATTGGTTCTTTAACTAAAAATACTCATAATCACCATTATTGTTGGTGGAATTTATATAATATATTTAAAGTAGCTGCACTGATTTTGCTGCCTATACTTGTTATTTCACTGTTTTTTACCTATAAGAGTTACATGCTTATGGGAGAGCAGATGGTTGTATTCTGCACAAGTATAGACGAACATTCAAAGATTATATTACCTGATGGTAGCGAGGTGTTGTTAAATGAAGATTCGGAATTACGTTATTCTCCAAAAAATTTCTTTTCAGACAATCGTAAAATAGATTTTGAAGGAGAAGGTTATTTCATAGTAGCAAAGAGTAACAACAATCACTTTTGCGTGAAGACCAAGAACACTATTATACAAGTAATAGGTACCAAGTTTGATCTCAAATCTCGTTCACATAACAACATTGATGAATTATATTTGGAAGAAGGAAATGTTTTACTTAGATCGTGTATCTCTGGTAAGGAAGTATTATTATCTCCTTACCAAAAAGCTTTTCACGACAAAAAAACAGGATGCTTAACTGTTTCCTCATTTAAAAATATTGAAGAGGCTACTTCATGGCAGAAACGTGAACTTGTATTTCATAATACACCATTAAGTAATGTGCTCAAAACTCTTGAAGACCATTATAAGGTAACAATTCACATTGAAAGCAATCATTCAGATGATCTTTTTACAGGTTCGATGACAAGCAGAAATTTGAGTGAATGTTTGCAAATTCTTGAAGAAACTTATCATTTGAAAACAACTATTAAAGGAAAACAAATCTATTTTAAATAAAACGGGAATGAGGGCATTTCAAAAATTCAAATGCCATTTTAAAAACCATAAAGATTGAAAAATTCCAATAGAAAAAGCCATTTCAAACTCTTCTCGAGTCAAAAAATGGCTTTTTCTTAGTTTTTAGAGGGTGGTTAACTTACAGATTGCAAGTTGCTAAGTAATGAATTTGCATATTTAAGAGCCCTCTTTTTTTTGGTACTTTTTTATAAATTACTTGTCAAAATAAATATAATAGTATATTAATTATAAACGTATCAATAACTAAAACAATGAACAGGAATCTAAATCTGAAATTTTTGATTGTAGTTTGGTTAATGAGCTTCTTCTGTCTATATGCTCAAGCACAAGATCAAACTGTATCAATCAATGTAAAGAATGCTAGTCTCAGGCAGGTATTCAAGGAAATCGAGAAACAGACCTCCTATCGTTTCTCATATCGTGATGCTATCATTGATTCGCGCAATGACATTAGTGTATCCTTCAAGGCAACTCCAGTACCTCAAGTACTCGATGCAGTCCTTCAAGGTAGAAATCTCAGCTATAGCATTGTTTCGAAAAACTCAATTGTAGTAACTGACATATTGAGCACCGTATCACAAACACGAACAGGACAACGCGCAAAGGTCTCTGGCCGCGTTTTAGATGAGCAAGGGGAGCCTCTTATTGGAGCCACTGTTATGTTGAAAGGTTCTTCTAACGGAACTGTCACAGACTATGATGGATACTTTACCCTACAAAATGTAGAAAATGATGACCTCTTGGAAATCTCCTATATCGGATTTGCTTCTCAAACATTAAAGGCAAACGATGGTGATAAACTCTCAAACATTATTCTTAAAGAAGACAAGCGGGTTTTAAGTGAAGTTGTTGTCGTAGGTTATGGCTCCCAAAAAAGAGCGAACTTGACTGGTGCTGTTGCTACTATAAGTTCAGATGACATTAATAATCGTCCTGTGGCATCTGCTGCAGGCGCACTTCAAGGTGCAGATCCTGCCGTAAACCTAACGTTTAATTCTGGTTCAATGGATTCTGATTATTCAATCGACATCCGTGGTGTCGCATCCGTGAATGGGGGTACGCCTTTAGTTCTCTGTGACGGTATGGAAGTCAGCCTGAATCAGATTAACCCTAACGATATTGAGTCCATCTCTGTTTTAAAAGACGCTTCTGCATCTGCTATTTATGGTGCAAAAGCTTCTTCTGGTGTTATCCTAATCACTACAAAAAGTGGAAAGGACTCTGATGGTAAAGTAAATGTCAGTTATAACGGGCGCTATGCATGGCGAAAAAACACAACGTCTACAGATTTCATCACAACAGGTTATGATCATGTGAACATTGTAAATCAGTTCTACAATGTATATCAAGGAAAACTAATGTGGGGATATACTGGCGAAGACCTAGATATGCTAGAAGCTAGGAAAAACGATAAGACAGAAGATCCTAGCCGCCCATGGGCTATAGATAAAGACGGCAAACTATATTTCTATTCGAACTTTGATTGGTACAATTACTTTTATAAGACCACACGTCCTGAGCAGGAACACAACTTATCAGTAACCGGTGGTAACAAAAAGGTGAACTACTTTATCAGTGGCCGTTTCCTTGAGCAAGATGGTATGTTCAAGATTTACAATGACAAATACAAGAACTATTCTTTCCGTACGAAATTGAGTGCAGAGATTGCTCCATTCATACGCTATACAGGAAATGTGAACTTCAACTACACAAATTACAAGTATGCAGGATATTATGATGAGCAGATGACCATCCATAGTTTGCAGTCGAACGTGAACTCCGCTGTTATGCCACTGACACCAGATGGACAAACCGTTCAATATGTGAATACCATGACAGGTGCAAATTCACCTCTTGGAGCAGGTCATGCAGGATTCCTTACCGCTAATGAAGCAAGGAATTCAAGAGGTAATAAAGACATTATTATTTCTAACCAGTTAGATATCGATGTGTTTAAAGATTTGGTTATCACTGCATCATATGCATACAAATATCGTAATCGCCAATATAATCGAAGAAGTATGCCTTTTGACTATTTAGACAAAAATGGAGCAGTAAAGACATTTACTTCTGGTTCTATAACAGATTACTATCAGGAATTGCATGGTAATACAAATCGCCATTCGATAAATGTCTATGGTACTTATACACATACTTGGGATAAGAAGCATAACTTCAAAGCTGTGGCAGGTACCCAGTATGAGGATCAGCGTTTTACCCAATTGAGCGTGAAACAAAACGATCTTTTGAGCAAAGACCTCAGTTCTTTTAGTGTTGCAACAGGAGAGTCAACAATTACAGAAGAGATTTCTGCTTATCGCACACTTGGCTATTTTGCTCGCATAAATTATGATTATGAAGGCAAGTACCTGTTTGAAGCCAGTGGACGTTTTGATGGTTCTTCAAGATTTGCCGAAAGTGATCGTTGGGGCTTTTTCCCGTCTGCTTCTGTAGGATGGCGTATGAGCCAGGAAAAGTTCTGGGAACCTCTTTCTACTTTCTGGAATAATGCTAAATTGCGTTTCTCTGTTGGAAGTCTTGGAAATCAACAGGTATCGAACTATGCTTATTTTGACAAAATTACAACTGATAATGTGATGGGATATACTTTTGATGGTGCAAATAAAGCAAACTATTCAAGTGTTTCTTCACCATTATCTAATAATCTAACATGGGAAACTGTAACCACATACAACTGGGGACTTGACCTGAGCTTCTTAGATAGTCGTCTAAATGCTACGATTGATATTTTCAGACGCGATACCAAGGATATGCTGACGCACTCCTTAACCTTGCCTTCTGTTTATGGTGCAACTACCCCAAAAGAAAATTGTGCAGACTTGCGTACAAATGGTTGGGAAATCTATTTGAGATGGAATGATCATTTTAAGTTAGCTGGTCATCGTTTTGATTATGGAATCGCAGCAACACTTGGAGATTATAAATCAAAGATTACGAAATTCAACAATCCGGACAAACTCATCTCTGACTATTATGAAGGAATGACTTTGGGCGAAATATGGGGTTATAAAGTCGAAGGTCTGTTTGCTACAGACGAAGAGGCAGCAACCTATCAGGCTCAGATTAATGACAAAGCAGTTAATCAGCGTGTTTACAACTCCAAAGTCGACAATCACCTGATGGCAGGTGATGTGAAATTTATAGATGTAGATGGAAATAACAGAATTGACGAAGGTTCGGGAACAGTTGAAGACCCAGGTGATAAGAGCGTAATTGGTAATTCTCTGCCACGTTATTCTTATTCATTAAGATTTGATGCAAGTTACTACGGATTTGATATATCTGCATTCTTCCAGGGTGTTGGCAAATGCGATTGGTTCCCAACCGCTTATGCCTATGACTTCTGGGGTCCATATTCCTTCCCTTCATTGTCTTTTATTCATAATGATTTCCTTGACAATTGTTGGAGCGAGGATAATACTGGTGCATATTTCCCACGTCAGCGAGGTTATCAGTCATATAGCGGTGGTTCACTAGGCGTTCCTACTGATCGTTACCTTCAGAATGCTTCATATCTGCGACTGAAGAATCTGACCATTGGTTATACACTCCCTCTCAAGAATCAGAGCATTTTCCAGTCTATACGCGTTTACTTTACTGGTGAGAATCTCTGGTACACATCACCGATGAAAAAATACTGTAAGACAGTGGATCCTGAAATGGCGAACGCTACGGCTACTTACAATTCTGGCTCTGGTGTAGGATACGGGTATTCCAAGTCCTTCTCTGTAGGCATAGATGTCAAATTTTAAAATAAAGTAAACAATTATGAAAAGATATAAGCATTTAATAATGGGCCTGTTTAGTCTTGGTCTATTATGCTCTTGCGAGATGACGCTGGAGCCTGAGGACACTATGAGTCCTAATACATATTTCAAAAAAGCATCGGACATGGAGTTGTGGTGCAATGGTTATTATACTCAGATGCTTGAGGCTAATGATGCCGCTGGTTCAAATGCAGATGATATGATTGACAACTCTTTGGGAGATTTGATGATGGGGCAACGCTCTGCTGCAGATGAAAGTGCATGGACTTGGTCGATGCTTCGCAAGATTAACTACTATTTTGAGAATTCACAAAATTGCGAAGATCTGGCGGCTAAGAAACAGTATGATGGTGTTTCTTACTTTATGAGAGCATACTTCTACTGGATTAAAGTTCGCCGGTATGGAGATGTACCTTGGTATAGCGAGGTTTTGCTATCTGATGATGTCAGCCAACTAAGAAAGGCTCGTGATGATCGAGGACTTGTGATGGACAGTATTATGGCAGATTTAGATAAAGCTATCAACATGCTTCCTACTGCAAAAGATAATGCTCACGTAACAAAGTGGACGGCTCTTGCTTTAAAGTCTCGTGTAGCCCTTTACGAGGGTACTTTTAGGAAGTATCATTCGATGGCTAATGCAGAGAAGTACCTTCAGCTCGCTGCCGATGCTGCTGAGTCGTTTATCAATGATGGTGGATATAAACTCTATACGTCAGGGAAAGAGCCTTATCGTGACTTGTTCAATAGTATAGATACAAAGTCTGATGAAATAATCTTAACAAGGAAGTATAGTGTTACTGCAAATGTCTTGCATAGTGTCCAATTTAATATTAAAAATGATCGTGCAGGTTTTACAAAGCGTTTCATAAACCATTATTTGATGGCTGACGGTTCTTTCTATTCTTCACAGGAGAATTATGATAAGAAAATCTTTGCTGACGAAGTATCTAACCGTGATCCTCGACTTGCACAGACGGTATTGTGTCCTGGCTACATTCAGACTGGAGCATCAAAAGTTTCTAAAAATGATTTAAATGCATTGACAGGTTATCAGCCAATTAAATTTGTTAATGCAACGGCATATGATGGATCCAACAAATCTTATACCGATTTCCCATTGTTCCGTACTGCAGAGGTATATCTCAATTTTGCTGAAGCCAAGGCAGAGTTAGGAACGTTGACTCAAGCAGACCTTGACAAGTCAATCAATAAGATTCGAGATCGGGCAAAGATGCCCCATTTGGATATGAAGGCTGCTAATGCCACAAAAGATCCGCTAATGGTTGAGTACTACCCCAATATTACTCAGAGTGCTAATACTGGTGTTATTCTTGAAATACGCCGTGAGCGTACTGTTGAATTAGCAATGGAAGGATTCAGGATTTGGGATATCCTTCGTTGGAAAGAAGGACAACAGTTAACCAAGCCTTTTTATGGATGCTACTTCCCTGGTGAAGGTGAATATGATATGGATGGCGATGGTAAGGCTGATCTCCTGCTTTACAGTGGTAGTAAAGGTAGTTTTAGTGGAACAGCTAAACAAATCGGTAAAGATGTTATACTCTCAGGATCTACTTCAGGATTTATACATGCTATTCCAAAGATTACGGTTTCTTGGAACGAGAACCGGGATTATCTGTGGCCTATTCCCGCTAGTGAAAGAGTTCTCTCTGGTGGCGCTTTGACACAGAATCCGGGTTGGGAAGACAGCACCAATTTCTAAATAAACTAACGGGGGAAGCAAACCCTTTCCCCGTCATATTCAATATAATCGTATGAGACTAAAAGCAGTCCTCTTTTTCGCATGTATGCCTATGTTGCTTTGGGCACAAAGCAGTAGAGTAGATACTTTGCGTTCCCTCATTCTTGATGGAGGCAAGAGCAATTACGTGATGATATTCGCCCATCGAGGAGATTGGCGTAATGCCCCAACAGAGAATTCGCTTTTAGCTTATCAAAGGTGCATAGATGAAGGTATAGATGGTATTGAAATTGATCTTCAGATGACACGTGATGGGGTTCTCGTCGTGATGCATGATGAGACCCTTGACCGTACTACCACAGGCAAAGGTAAAGTTTGTGATTATACGTTAGAAGAACTGAAGAATCTCTATCTTTTGTCACCAATAGGTGTCGTAACACGCCAAAGAATCCCCACATTTGAAGAAGTTCTTAAACTTGCAAAAGGGCGAATCCTCATCCAAGTTGACAAATGGACAAAATATAAAGATTTAGTAATAAATAAAGCTCGTGAGCATGGTTGTCTTTCGCAGATTGTATTAAGGAGTTCCTTTAGTAGTGCTCAATTTAAAGAGAGAGTTGGCGCCTTGCCGCCAGAAATCATTTATATTCCTGTTTTGGTTTGTAAAGGACAGCGTGATAGGGAGAAACTCTCTGATTTCATGGAATATTTTAAGACTCCGATTGCTAGCTTCTCTTTTGAAAACGACCAGCTTGAAATACTAAAGGAGATACCGAAACTAAAGGCCAGAGGCTATAGAATTTGGCTGAATTCGTTATGGGCAAAGTTCAATGGTGGACATGATGATGAGTTAGCGGCTACTGATCTGCAGAATTCTTATAAATGGTTATTGGATACTGGTGCTGACATTATCTTCAGTGACCATCCTATGCAACTGAATAATTACTTAAAGTCAATTAATAAAAGAACCATAAAACAATGAAAAAGATTTTATTATCGTTGATTGCATTAATCTCTGTTAGTGCATTTGCTCAGGATCGCGTTTCCCTTATTAGGGAGAAATTATTAAATCGTGATTACAGTTCTGTAATTGTTGCTTCTCACCGAGGAGACTGGCGCAATTATCCAGAAAATTCATTAGCAGCTATAGATAATGCTATAAAAATGGGCGTTGATATTGTTGAGTTAGATGTGCAGCGCACAAAAGATGGTCAACTCATTTTGATGCATGACCCAACCCTGAATAGGACGACAACGGGTAAGGGTGCAATAGCAGATACAACGCTAGCCTATATTAAGACGTTGAAATTAAAAAATGGCTGTGCTATTAGGACTATTCACAATGTACCGACTCTGGAAGAGGCCTTACTTCATGCCAAAGGCAAAATCATGTTGAATCTTGATAAGGCAGATCGCTATTTTGATCAAGTATATGAACTGATGATAAAGACAGGAACAACGAAGCAAATTGTTATGAAAGGTAATGAATCTGCTGAAAAGGTTAAAGCTTTATATGGCGATTATCTCAAAGATGTTATATACATGCCTATTGTGAATCTTGACAAACCAAATGCAGAGGAACAGATTGAAACTTTTATCAATGACATGCATCCTGTGGCATTTGAGCTCCTGTACAAAGAAGATTCAAATCCCTTGCCGAAGAAGTTAGAAGATACAATGAAAGGACGTTCTTTGATCTGGTATAATACGCTTTGGGACACTATGGCTGGTGGACATGACGATGATGCATCTCTTCAAGACTTCGACAATGGTTATGGCTACCTTATTGATGTCTTGGGAGCAAGAATCATTCAAACCGATCGCCCGCAATTCTTACTTGATTACTTACGTTCACGTAACCTTCATGATTAATTAGAAGATGATTATGTTTAAAAAGATATTATCCTTCTACAAGATTTCTCCACCCAATTACTCTTCCGATGTTCCGAAAAGCAAGTTTAAGAAGATACAGTTGACAACATTCTTCACTGCTACATGTTGCTACGCACTTTATTATGTGTGTCGGCTAAGCATGAATGTTGTCCGTAAGCCAATTGTTGATGAAGGGGTATTTACAGAAACACAGTTGGGAATTATTGGATCCTGTCTTTTCTTTGTTTATGCCGTCGGGAAGTTAGCAAATGGATTCCTTGCTGACCGTTGCAATGTACGCCGTTTTATGGCAACAGGGTTATTACTCACCGCTATTGTCAATTTGATACTTGGTTTTACCGACATGTTCATTGTCTTTGCAGTATTGTGGGGAATAAATGGGTGGCTTCAGTCAATGGGAGCACCTGCTGGAGTCGTGTCTTTAAATAGATGGTTCAATTCAAAGGAAAGAGGAACATTCTATGGAATCTGGAGTGCAAGTCATAACCTCGGTGAGGCTATAACCTTCATCACCATAGCAATGTTGGTAAGTTGGATGGGCTGGCGATACGGATTCATAGGTGCTGGAATTATTGGGATTTTGGGATTTGTAATGCTCTATCTATTTATGAAGGATACTCCTCAAAGTCAAGGATTCTTATTGGATGAGTACAAATCGCCAGATCCCAAGCAGGCAGACAAACCCCAAGATTTCAATAGAGCACAAAAACTTGTCCTGAAGAACCCAGCAATTTGGATTTTGGCATTAGCAAGTGCATTTATGTATATTAGTAGATACGCTGTCAACTCATGGGGCGTTTTTTATCTGGAAGCGCAAAAGGGTTATACAACATTAGATGCAAGTCTTATAGTTTCCATTAGTTCTGTCTGTGGTATTATAGGTACGGTTTTCTCGGGCTGGATCTCTGATAAATTCTTCAAAGGTAGCAGAAATATGCCGGCATTAATATTTGGCTTGATGGATGTTGTGGCTTTGTGTCTGTTTCTGCTTGTTCCAGGAGTGCATTTTTGGATAGATGTTACTGCAATGATCCTTTTTGGCTTAGGTATCGGCGTGTTGATATGTTTCTTGGGTGGCCTGATGGCTGTGGATATCGCTCCTCGAGCCGCTGCTGGTGCTGCTTTAGGGGTTGTCGGTATTGCTAGTTATCTTGGCGCGGGACTTCAAGACATCATGAATGGTATCCTTATTGAAGGTAACAAGACGATTGTTAATGGTGTTGAAACTTATGACTTTACCTATGTAAACTGGTTCTGGATTGGTTCCGCATTACTGTCTGTTATTCTAACGACACTTGTATGGAACGCTAAACGAAGTGAGGATTGATATAGGGTATGGATAGGGAGACACTTCTTAATATCGCTAAATGTTTTCATCATGAAGGGACAATCAACGGGATTCGCCTCTTAGGATCTGGGCTTATTAACGACACATATTTAGTGTCAACAATAGAGTCTTTTACGCCTGATTATGTATTACAAAGAATAAATCATCAGGTATTTAGGAATATTGATTTGTTGCAGCACAATATAGATGTTGTCACCAATCATATCCGACAGAAATTGATAGAAGCAAGATCTCCTGATTTGGAACGTAAAGTCTTACAGTTTATGTCAGTTGACAATGGGAAATCATATTATCATGATGATAATGATCAATATTGGAGAATGTCGATACTAATTCCTCATTCATATACTTATAATGAGGTTACACCTGCCAGTTCTTACGAAGCAGGTGTGGCCTTTGGCCAATTTGAGCAAATGCTGTCTGATGTGCCAGAGCGATTAGGCGAGACAATCCCAAACTTTCATAATATGGAGTTGCGTATAGCTCAATTGTCAGAAGCTGTCAAATTAGATGTCGTCAAGCGGGTAACTGAAGTGGAAAAAGAATTATATACTATAAAGGCTTATGCTGATGATATGTGTTTAGCAGAGAAACTGTTCCGTGAAGGGAAACTCCCTAAAAGACTTTGTCATTGCGATACAAAAGTTAATAATATGCTTTTTGATGAGTGTGGACATTTCCTTTGTGTGATAGATCTAGATACTGTTATGCCAAGTTTTATCTTTTCTGACTATGGTGACTTCCTAAGAACTGCTGCAAATTCCGTTGCTGAAGATTCTCCTGAAATTGATAAGATCCGTTTTCGGGAAGATATTTTTGAATCGTTCACAAAGGGATACTTATCTAATACAAAGTCATTCATTACCAAACAGGAGGTTGAGCTTTTACCTTATGCTATAGCTTTGTTCCCAATGATGCAAGGTGTCCGATTCTTAACAGATTATTTGAATGGGGACATTTACTACAAGATACAATATCCATCTCATAATCTTATTAGGGCACGTAATCAACTAGAGTTTTTTAACTGCATTAAAGATAAAGAGGGTTACATTAGAAAATACATAACATCATGGAGTTAGTAATAAAAAAAATACCTTTAATGTTTTCTAATGCAGAATCAGTACCAAACATGCTTGATAAGTTTGGTGTTGATTGGAATGACATTGGCTGCCAAAATTGGTCAGATGATTACCCGTACAAACCAAAGGTTATATTTAGAATAGCTCATACAGCCAATCAGATTGTTCTTCAATATGACATTGAAGAACAATACATTCGGGCATTAGTTGTCCAGGATAATGATTGCGTGTGGGAAGACTCTTGCTGTGAATTCTTTATTGCCCCAGAAAATGATGGTTGGTACTACAATTTGGAGTGTAATTGTATTGGCACCTTATTACTTGGTGTTGGTAAAGGTAAAGATAATAGAGAATTAGCACCTAAAGAACATCTTGAAAAAGTAATGAGGTGGACGTCGTTAAAGCGCCATTCTATTCCATTGAAAAAAGGAGTATTTCATTGGCAAATAGCATTAATCATTCCTTTTCAGGCATTCTTCAAACATAATTTGAATTCAATGAGTGGGAGGACAGTTCTATGTAATTTCTATAAATGTGGTGATAAATTGAGTAAACCTCATTTCTTATCATGGAGGCCAGTAAAATCGCCAATCCCAGATTTCCATAAGACAAATAGTTTCGTACCATGCTTTATTTGTTAGTTATAAATTAGGTTAGTTAGTTTTTTCGGAAGGAGGGCAGTTACTGGGAGTTCCCTCCTTCCTCTTAAAAGTAAGCAAAATGAAAGAGACTATCTTTGTATCAGGAGGCGCCGGTTATATCGGCTCTCACGTTGCCGTAGAACTGACACAGGCAGGCTACGGCGTGGTCATCGTTGACAACCTCTCCAACTCAGAACTGACCGCTTTAGAGGGCATCCGTCAGATTACGGGTGTGGATATTCCCTTTGAGCAGGTGGACACCTGCGACATCACGACATTGAAGGGTGTCTTCGAGAAGTACCAGTTTAATTCCGTCATTCACTTTGCCGCTTACAAGGCGGTGGGCGAGTCAATGGAGAAACCATTGATGTACTACCAGAATAACCTCACCTCGTTTATGAACATCTGCCAACTGATGGTGGAATACGGCAGGCCGAACATTCTCTTCTCGTCATCAGCTACCGTCTATGGCGATGCGGAGCATTTGCCCGTAACGGAACAGACTGAGCGCAAGCCAGCCACTTCACCCTACGGCAACACGAAGCAGATGGCAGAGGACATTTTGCGCGACAGTTGCAGGGCTTACGAGTCATTGCATGGTGTAGCTCTTCGCTATTTCAACCCCATAGGTGCTCACCCTTCAGCATTGATAGGCGAACTACCCCGTGGCGTACCCAACAATCTGCTACCCTTTATTACCCAGACGGCAGCTGGGCTGCGTGAATGTCTGTCGGTTTTTGGCAATGATTATGACACACCCGACGGCACCTGTTTGCGCGACTATATCGACGTGGTAGACCTGGCCAAGGCCCACGTGGCTACCATCGATCGCATGACACAGGGCAGGATGATCCAGAATTACGAAATCTTCAATATAGGTACAGGTCGCCCCGTATCTGTGCTGGAGTTGGTCACCAAGTTTGAACAGGTGAATCACCTGAAACTGAACTACAAAATTGTCGGTCGTCGGGCAGGAGATGTCCCTTCCATATGGGCAGACACATCTATGGCCAACAAGGAATTGGGTTGGAAAGCTGAGCGCACCTTGGAGCAGACGCTGGAGGCAGCATGGAACTGGGAGAAGAAAATGCGTAACATTAAATAGAGTTTACAATATGAAACCAACATTATTTCTTTTGGCGGCAGGAATGGGTAGCCGCTACGGCGGGCTGAAACAGCTTGACGGCCTGGGTCCCAATGGTGAGACCATTATGGACTATAGTATCTACGATGCCATTCAGGCAGGTTTTGGAAAAATCGTGTGGGTCATACGCAAAGACTTTAATGAGCAGTTCCGCACGCAGATACTCTCCAAATACGAGGGCATGGTAAAGTGTGAAATATGTTTCCAGTCGCTCGACGCACTGCCCGAGGGCTTCACTGTACCTGAAGGCCGGGTGAAGCCCTGGGGCACTAACCATGCCGTACTGATGGGCAAGGATGTCATCAAAGAGCCGTTCTGTGTCATCAACTGCGATGACTTCTATGGTCGTGATGCCTTTATACAGATTGGCAAGTTCCTAAGTTCGCTGCCCGAAGGAGCCAAGAACCAGTATGCGATGGTGGGCTTTCGAGTGTGCAATACGCTTTCGGAAAACGGTTCTGTGGCTCGTGGCGTCTGTGCCTATAACGACAAGCGCCATCTGACGGATGTCGTTGAGCGCACAGAGATTCTTCGCATCGACGGTATTATCAAGTACAAAGACGAGAATGGCGAATGGCAACCATTGGAAGAAAATATACCAGTGTCGATGAACATGTGGGGATTCACTCCTGACTACTTCGAACACAGCGAAGCATACTTCAAAGAGTTCTTAAGCAATCCGAAGAATTTCGAGAACCTAAAGGCAGAGTTCTTCATCCCGCTCTTGGTGAGCAAGCTAATCAATGAGGGAACGTCGACCGTCAAAGTTCTCGACACCACGTCGAAGTGGTTTGGTGTGACTTACGCTGCTGACAAAGAGGCTACTGTGCTTAAAATAAAGAAACTCATAGATGAGGGCGTATATCCAAGATAATAATTTTGATATTTCTAATTAATAGCCTTTTTATAGTTAGTTTTTTGTTGAGTTGGCAACACCTCATTTTGATATGTGGAATTCCCAACTAATATAATTTATTTCATATTTCTATATATTTTTCCTAAGATACAGGGACAAGTTGTTGATCTATTTCCTAAAAGGAACCAATGACCTGTCTCCATGATTAAAAATGTCAGGGAGTCATCCACGAACTCACCATAGTAGGAGAAGCCCGTGCAGTAGTCCTTGCCCTCCTCGTCGTTGTACACCATATACTTGAAGCATCCCCGGTCCACGAACACCAACCACTGCGCCGGCTCTCCCTCGCGCTCTAGCTGGTCACCCTTGGGTAAGCAATCTCCTCACCCTCCCGCTCGCAGAACTCACGCAGCGCCTCAATATCAATACTGTTTTTCCCGAATTTCTGTTCCATCTATTTGAAATTATACCATGTTGTTTGTCGTTCTGAATGAGGTCTATGCACTCAAATCATTTTGATATTTTATACACACGCCTTGTCCTGTTGAATGTCAGACGCATTCTTAGTTCTAATTCGACTGTGCAAATATACGAATTATTATGTGATATCGTTCCCTTTGCCTATACCTTTTTATATTATTAGGTGAAATTTTTATGTTTTGAGGAATGATATAAAGACTACTATAATCAGATGAATTCGGAGTTTATTCAGGAGATTATTGAGCGCACTATGTCCGTGTAGTCCTTTCCCGACAAAACTACAAATTGCAGCGTTATTATGTATAATATCGCGTTCTGAAACGCCATTTCCTGTAAAATATCGTATTCTGATGCTATGTTTTTATGTAAAATATCGCGTTTTACGTTTCTTCTTCGTATCTTTGCACCCAAAATTTCATCATTATGGTTGACAAAAGAACATTGGAATTCATCCTCACTGACCAGCAGGAGGAAATGGAAGGCAGAGCTGAAGAGGCATTATGCCAGCGGCGTGAAGAGAGTCTGATTGACTTTAAAAGCACTCAGGCACAGGTTGTCATTGGTGTCAGGCGAAGC
>JAEEGG010013049.1_pt1 | contig 17832 bp, 12 predicted proteins | sample 9134161 | NCBI WGS metagenome assembly JAEEGG01 (sample SAMN16246543, study PRJNA631951) | gut metagenome | biome: gut microbiome; feature: rumen; material: CR-attached | host: Bos | place: Iran: Karaj | collected 2018-10 | reverse complement strand
TTATCAGAGGTTTTTTCCTCATCACAAAACGATTTTCAAATTGGCTGCTATTTGGCTTTATACAACATAGGTGTTTTATTTGAGCCAGAACTGGAATTCAATCTTAAATCCACATTAGACAACGTATCCATCAATAAAACCATCATTATTTGTTCAGATGGTGTTATACAGTCAGACAAATATTACTTTCTCCAGCCAGGTGATGATGTATTCATAGACCTTAAAGGATTATCGTATATAGAAATCTAAAACAAATATGCAATATGAAGTACCGCGATCTAATTCACTTCAAACCTATAACAGAGGTTATCCGATTCGGCGATTTGCGCGATGAACGTAAGCGTCAGCAATTTGTAGAAACGTTTGTATTCTCTGACCAATACCGCAAGAGTTACATCCCGATGATATGCAGCAATCTTGATTTCACAGAAACAGAGATTGTTGTAAATGGTCGTCATGAGCCAAAGGAATTCTTCGGATTGCAGATTGTAGGTAGTTATGGTACAGGTAAGTCTCACCTGATGTCGCTGTTCTCACTGATTGCTGAGGATGAGCAGTACCTGCAATATGTTACCGACGAGCAAGCCAAGAAAGACCTTTCAAAGATTGCTGGAAAGTATAAAGTGCTGCGCTTCGAAATCAACTCAGAGAAAGAACTTTGGGGCATCGTCTGCTATCAAATAGATAAATTCCTTGCCAGTCTCGGCGTAGATTACTCGCTGACAAACGATACCACGTTTGAAAACAACGACGTAAAGTTGCAGAAGATGATGGCGGCTTTCGAAGAGAAGTATCCCGACAAAGGCTTGCTGTTGGTCATTGATGAAATGCTAGCGTATTTGAAAGGACGCAGTGGAGCTGACAAATTGAATCGTGACCTTCAGGTGTTACAAGCTTTGGCACAGATTTCTAACCAGACAAAGTTCCGCATTGCCTTTGGTGTGCAGGAGATGATATATAACGCTCCTGAATTCCAGTTCGCCCGTGAAATGCTGCTCCACGTCAATGACCGTTACCGCCCATTGACTATTACGAAGGAAGACGTCAAGTATATCGCACAAAAACGTATGCTCAACAAGGATGACCAGCAAAGGCAAATTATCCGCGACCATCTGGAGAAGTTCACCAAGTACTTCTCTCACATGCATGGACATATCGATGATTATATCACTTTGTTCCCTGTCCATCCTTCATATTTTGAGAACTTCGAGTTAATCAAGGCAGGCAAGAGCCAGCGCGAAATCATGAAGACGCTGTCGGCAAAGTTCAGTGAGATTATTGATAAGGATATTCCCGATGACCAGCCCGGCCTTATCTGTTACGACAGTTACTGGGAGTATATGGACGGCAACGCCACACTGAAGACCGACCCTGACGTGGCGCGTGTGTCGGAGATCATGCAGACCATCAACAGCAAGATTACCGACAATTTCACAGGCGCACGTCGCAACCGCATAGATTTGGCTCGCCGTATTGCTAATGCTTGTGCAGTAAAGATTCTGCAGCAAGACCTATCTAAAACCAATGGTGCCTCTGCCGAGACACTGACCAACGACCTCTGCTATGTCAATCCCATCTATGAAAGTTTCGATGAACTGCAGATGTTTATCGAGAGTGTGGCTCATAACATTCAGGAATTTACCGCTGGCCAGTACTTCTTCAAGAACAAGGAAAACGGCGAATATCATCTTTGCGTAGAGGGTGGCATCAACTATGAGGAAATGGTCAACATCTATGCTGGCAATATGCCTGAGGGTACCAAGGATGAGTATTTCTACCAGTTCCTGCAAGAGTCGCTGCCCATCGAAGATGAGGTATATCGCAGTTCGTTCAAGATTTGGCCATACGCCGTCAAATGGAATTCCCACAACGTCACTCGCGACGGCTATATCTTCATGGGCTATGACAATGAGCGTCCTACCACCCAGCCGGAACAGCACTTCTACATCTATTTCCCTCCCATCTTTGACACTACGGGCAAGCACTTCAGCGACAAACCCGACGAGGTGTATTTCCTGATGAACGAGTTGAGTGAGGATATTCGAGATTTGATTGCACACTATGGCAGCGCTATTGCACTTGGCAATAATGCAGACAGTGCACAGAAGGGCTTCTACGAGTCCCTTCGCAAGAAATACTTCGATAAACTGCGTGACCTCTTCGACCAGGAATTCTATTCGAAGACTCAGGTGCAATACTGCGGACAGATGCACCCGCTATCCTCATATCCTGTTCAGCAGGCTGACTCGAAGGAGGATGCCATCAGTCGTGTGGCTTCGGAAGTGTTTGAAGGACATTTCAACGAGGAGAACCCAGACTATCCGAAGTTCACCTTATTCCCTGAGCCAACAGGAAAAGGCAACATCGACCGCCGCATCAAAGCCGCAAAGTCAAAGATTATCAAGCCGGCAGAGTCCAACCGTGAAGGGGAATACCTGCTGGCAGGTCTCGGGCTGTGGGACGGTGGCTTGGTTCACGATGCTTCACCGTTTGCCAATAGTCTGCTGAATATCCTGCAACAGAAGCCGGACGGGCAGGTGGTGAACCGCGAAGAGATACTGCATCTTTTCTGGCGTGGCAGCGACCTCTATCTGAGTAACGACTTCCAGATAGAGGACTGCTATGAGTTTGTGGTCATGGCTGCTCTTGTGGCCATGGGAGAGATGGAACTGGTGATGGGTAGCGGCAAGGTGATTACCGCTGCCAACATCTTCGAGATAGAGAACACCGCCCATCGTGACTATATCACCTTCCGCTGTATTCGTGCACCGAGAGGATATAACTTTGCTGCGCTGAAGTTGCTGTTTATGTCGCTGGTAGGTCGTGACCTCAGCCAGCAACTTGACAATCCTTCCACCATACCGCAACTGATGCAGGCTGCACGTGAAGTGGCAGGCCGGGCTGCAAAGATGGAAACAAAACTCTTTGGCGGCGTCAATCTGATGGGCATTGAGATTATTGCCGAGTCAGATGCGATGACCCTGCGCAATCGAATGACTGCACTTAAAGGCTTGTGCGACCAACTTCAGAACTACAATTCAAAGGCGAGAATAAAGAACCTACCAGACACTTGGACTCCTGAAAGCTTGAAGAGAACTTTGGATGCTCAAAAGGAACTTGACCATTTGGAAAAGTTGTATGTCAGCATCAGTGAGTTCCGCGAGTCGGTACAGTATCTTGAACAGGCTATTCCGTATGCTAACGATGACCTCGCTCAACAAATGCGTAAGTTGAAGGATGGACTGCCTGATGTGCTCATGAGTGCTGATGAACGTAAAAATGCTGAATTCAATAATCAGTTCAAGGCACTGCGCGATGAATATGCCAAGTATTACCTTGATGCTTACCGGCGTTCACACATCAACGAGGCACAACTTCAACAAAAGATGCGCATCATGAGCAATACGGACTACACCATCAGTAAGATTGTTTGCGATGCTCCGTTTGTGCTTTCTACTCGCTTCGATGAATGGGAACGACACATGCGCTTGTTGGAGATGGCAAGTCCTCAGGTTACCATCGATGCCATCCGTCGTGTACCGTTCCATGGGTTCAACCCCAAGGATGCTCAGGCTCTGCCGGACATCAACCAACTGGCTGAGGACATCAAGGAGATTTACAGTTCCTATGTAAATAGTTTCCTGGAAATTCTCGACGACCCGTCGATAGCAGACAGCATTGAGGTGCTTGACCCTGAACAGCAGAGTATCGTTACCCGTTTTAAGAATGGGGAAATTCAACTTGACGCAATGTATGCACCACAGTTGAAGTCTATCATCAGCAGCCTTTATCACGGCATGACTGCGGTAGAAATTACACAGTCTGACTTGGTGAACTGCTTCTCTCGTGCGATGTCGGTCGATGAAGCCAAAAATGCTTTCAACGACCTCGTTACACGCATGTCTTCTGGTAAGGCCAACCCTCGTATCATTGTAAAACTGGCAAAATAGAAATACATATATGAGCGATATACAACAAAACCTCTTCTCTGCGGAAGAGATGAGACAAGCAGAAAATAGTAAGCTGAGCCAACAACAAGGTCCAGTCACCTGCTTAGGCATGGAGTTTGAGAACGACGAAGCACGCCGTGCTTACTTCCGTGAGGAACTGCGGAAGAAACTTCCAGAGTTGCGGAAGATAGAAGGATTTCCCATCGGAGAGGACGATGACATCATTAACCTCTCCGACCCTCCTTATTATACTGCCTGTCCCAATCCTTGGCTCAATGACTTCATTGCAGAATGGGAGAAGGAAAAGGAACAGTTGGAGCGCGAGGGTAAGCGAAAGCAGGACTTTGAGGTGAAGGAGCCGTATGCAAGTGATGTGAGCGAAGGAAAGAATAATCCTATTTATATGGCTCATGCATATCATACAAAAGTTCCACACCCCGCAATTATGCGATATATCCTTCATTATACTCAACCAGGAGACATTGTTTTCGATGGGTTCGCAGGGACAGGAATGACGGGTGTTGCTGCTAGCCTTTGTGGCTCCAAGTCTGACGTCGATGCGCTCAAAGAAAAAAATGCCAAGGTTGGTGTGAGGTACAGCATTTGCTCTGATTTATCGCCTATAGCGACATTGATTGCTGCAAGTTATACCCTTCCATTCCATGCGAAAGAATTTGAAACAAAGGCAAACGCAATACTCAACCAAGTTGAAGAGGAATTAGGATGGATGTACGAAACTCAAATCAATGGAAAAAAGACAAAAGTTAACTATACCATTTGGAGTGATGTATTTACTTGCCCTTCTTGTGGACATGAAGTTATTTTATGGAACGAGTCGGTAGACTTAACGCATCAAATAATCAAAGATAAGTTTCCTTGTCCCCGTTGTGGTTATGAGTGCAGCAAAAAAAACATGGAGAAATATTGGGAAACATGTTATGACCCTTTAATTAATCAACCAACAAACACAATCAAAAAAGTTCCTGTTGCTAATAATGTAAGCACTCCTTTTAGGGGCGATTTTGAATTTTCCACAAAAGATATGGAATTATTTAAATCGGTAGAAAAGCTACAAAATAGCAACTATATTGGTATAATCCCAGATGGTGACGAATCCCACAGAAATTATTCTATAGGTTTTTACCACACACATCAGTTATTTACGAGAAGGAATCATATATATTTATCAAGAGTCAAGGAACTTGCAAAAGGAGATGTTTTTTTGAATGCATGGTTCACCTCTGTGATTCAAAATGCCTCTAAAATGTATAAGTTCAGACTGGACAGAAAAGGCGGAATTGTCAGTGGTACACTTTTTACACCATCTTTAAATATAGAACAGAATCCATACAGGCTTTTAAAAGGGAAAATAAGAGATTTTATCTCAACTAATTACAATACGAGAGGGAATTCTTCCATCTCACTTTTGTCAGCAACTAACCTTGAAACAATCCGTGATAATAGTATAGATTATATGTTTGTTGACCCTCCCTTCGGAGCTAATATTATGTATTCCGAGTTGAGTTCAATTTGGGAAGGCTGGCTAAAAGTGATTACTAATAATAAGAAAGAAGCGATAGTTAATGCTTATCAGCACAAGAGTTTATTCGAATATCAAAGATTGATGAATGATTCTCTATGTGAATTTTATCGAATACTAAAACCTGGCAAATGGCTTACAATGGAATTTAGCAACACTTCTGCTTCTGTTTGGAATTCAATCCAAAATGCATTGCAAGGTGTTGGTTTTATTGTTGCAAATGTTGCTGCACTTGACAAAAAACAAGGCTCTTTTAAGGCTGTTACTACAACTACGGCAGTTAAACAAGACCTTGTCATTACGTGCTATAAGCCAACAGACGAGTTAACGAATAAACTGGCATTATACAATTCTAACAAGGAAAGTGTTTGGGATTTCCTAGATGAACATCTTGCACACCTTCCTATTCATATAGAACGTGGCAACGTAACCACAAGTGTCGTTGAACGTAGTCCGAAAATACTCTATGATCGTTTGATTTCCTATTATGTGCAGCATGGTTATCAAATTCCTATGGATGCACAAGAGTTTCAGGTAGGACTTCATAAGCATTTCATTGAACGCGACGGCATGTATTTCACGGCACCACAGGCAGCAGAATATGAAGAGAAACGGAAGCATACAACAGACTTCGTTCCGATGGGCTTAATTGTCAGCGATGAAGCTAACGGCATCGAGTGGTTGAAACTGCAATTGCGCGAGCCAAAGACCTATCAGGAAATCTCTCCGGAGTGGATGCAAGCTGTGAATGGATTGAAAAAGGGCGATGTGTTGCCAGAATTGAAGGACATCCTGGAAGAGAACTTCATCGAAGATGAGACCGGCCACTGGCATGTGCCTGACTTGGAGAAGCAGATTGACTTGGAGAAACTGAAGCACAAGAGCCTGATGAAGGAGTTCAACCTCTACAAGGAAATGGCACAGAAACCACGCGCCCGCATCAAGGAAGTGCGTGTGGAAGCACTGCGTGAAGGCTTCAAACAGTGCTTCAAGGACAAGGACTTCCAGACCATCCTGCTGCTTGGTGATAAGATTCCGCAGAACATCCTCACCGAGGACGAGGTGCTGCTGCAATACTACGACATCGCCCAGATGAGGTCGTAAACGATGAGATACAGAGGCAAGGACATAGAGCTGATTGGCGAGAAGATGGTGTTCGGGAAACGGACAGCCTGGATACGCCTGGTGGAAGACAACAGTTTTCAGCAGGTTTTGTGGGATGATATTGTCTTCGACGACGAACATCATCAAGATATTTCTCACATCCGCTATATTGCCCTTGCAGCCCGTATCAAAGAGGAAATTGCACAGAAGCGCATTTTGGCTCCTTACGAGAGCAGTCTGATTCCACTACCACATCAGATTCTCATACTGGAGAAACTGATGAAGGCTCCACAGACTCGCTTCCTTTTGGCTGACGAGGTGGGTATGGGTAAGACCATCGAGGCAGGTCTGGCTCTGAAAGAACTGAAGCTGCGTGGCGAAATCAAACGCACACTGCTTATCGTTCCAAAGTCTGCTATGCTGCAATGGCAAAGTGAAATGCAACAGCACTTCAAGGAGCAGTTCCATATCTACGACTCTCAACTAATCAACTCCATGGCTTCGATGTTCTCACAAATAGAAGCCGAGGAGGAACTGAACTTCTGGAGGCAGCACAACCAGATCATTGTCTCTACCGATGCACTGAAGCCCTTGGAGCATCGGCAAGGCTGGAGCCAGGAGAAGATTGACACCTATAATAAATATAGGATAGAGGCGGTGGTCAATGCTGACTTTGACTTGGTTATCATCGACGAGGCACACAAGATGGGTGGCTCTACGGCACAGGTATCCCGCTATCAGTTGGCAGAAACTCTGAGTAACGCTGTTCCTCGCATCCTGCTTCTGTCGGCAACGCCACACCGAGGAAAGAGTGACCATTTCCGCCGTGTGTTACAGTTGCTCGATGCGGATGCCTTTATGGGTGACGACATGCCCAGCGTAAAAGAGATTGAGTCTTTTGTCATGCGCACAGAGAAACGCTTCGCCGTGGACTACAATGGGCAAAAACTGTTCAATGAACGGAAAACCATCAACCTCCAGATTCCGTTAGAGCCTGAACGTCATCACCTGCAATTGCAACTATACGCGCATCTGACAGAATATGTGCGCACATCGTTCAACAAGGCAAAGCAAAACCGCAACACGGCATTGGCATTGGTGATGACAATGCTACAAAAGATTGCAAGCAGTAGCACCGCGGCCATTCATTCGGCCCTGTCAACACGACTGTGCCGCCTGCAGAATGGTTTGGAGGATTCGGTGGAGGATTATGACCCCGAATATGACACATCAGATTTTGACGGTTTCCAGCCTTCTGACTATTCTGTGGCATATACTTCTGATAGTCGGACAGAAGAGGAAGTGCTTCAGGATCTGGTAGAAGAAGCAAGAACTTGCATGGAGCAAGAGCAGGACGCCAAGGCAGACGCGCTCATCCGTACCATAGCACAGCAGCGCATGGAACAAGGTGACCCAAAAATGAAAGTACTTGTGTTCACGGAGTTCAGGGCCACACAGCAGTATCTTGAAAAAGAGTTGACTGCCAAAGGACTTGCTTGTGCCACAATCAACGGCAGCATGGGACTGGAAACGCGACAGAATGCGCTTCGCTATTTCAAGGACCAGGCAGATGTGATGATTTCAACGGATGCCGCCGGTGAGTCTCTGAACATGCAGTTCTGCCATGTCATCGTGAATTACGATTTGCCATGGAACCCGATGGCCATAGAACAGCGCATCGGACGTGTGGACCGTATCGGACAGAAACACATCGTCAAAGCCTTCAACATGCTGACGAGCAACAGCATCGATGCAAAGGTATATGGCATCATCGTGGAGAAGCTGGATACCATACTCAATGAATTGGGTATCGACAAGACTTCGGATGTGCTGGACTCTACGATTGAGCAAGATAAAATCAACCGTATATATTTGCAGTCATTGCTCGACCCACGCCGCACGGAGTTCGTGGGAGACAGTTGGCTCTTCGAGATTAGAAAGAAACTCAGCGAATACAAAGCGACGGAAGGCATACTGCCATCCATCAGCAAAGAGGAGATAGACAACAAATTGGCTGCGGATGTGAAATACAGTCCTCTACCTGTATGGTTAGAGCAATTGATGGATATCTATGCTGTCAGCCGTGGCGGTAAGGTGGAAAAATCACTGATGGGTGTTTCAACCTATCAATACGACGGAATGAAGATAAATGCAGTTTTCGACGCAGAACATGCCTTAGAGAATCCATCTGCTGAACAAATTACTCTACAACATGATCTTGTGTGCCGTATGCTTGACCGCATAGAAAGCGAATCGCAACAGACGATGCCTGTCATCCGTTCTACTGGTGGAAAAGCTACGCCAGGCGTCTTTAGCCTGTGGCGTGTTTCAGCCAAGAACCCTGCAGAAAGCAAAGTTACGTATGTGGCACTGTTTACAGCCGACAACGGTAGGAATTATGCCGCTTATGCCAATCAGATTTGGAACAAGTTGGTTGAGTCAAATGATGCCTACGCTTATGTCGGTGAAACAGAATTGCCTGCAGAAAGCGAATCGGACATGCCGTTGCTCTATGAGGTGTTCCATAGGATGGAAATGGAAATACAGCAGACATTGCAGAAGAAATCAGATGCACGGCTGAAAGCATTGGATTTCCAGAGACAGCGTGCAGAAAGAATTGGCATCGTGAACATCCGCATGGGTAGGATTCGGAAAATAGATGAAGAAAAACAGCAATACTTGGACAATATGCGCCGCACACAAAGCATTGTTCCCGATGTAAAGAATATCATAAAGGTGAGAATAGATGGATAGTCTGCTGCAATGTATCGTAAAAGAAATCACACGGCCATATACAAGACTAAGCGTGATTTCGAATCCCGACGGTTTTCTACGTCGGGAAGACACTATGTTTGCATTGAAGCAACAGGCTGGCATAACAATTCTTTGCTTCAGCCAACTGGAATTACGTGTATGGTTTGAACTTGATTTCAAAGAAAAGCCAGAAGAACACTTCGTGGTCTTGATGGATGATACGTCAAAGTTAGTTCCTGACATTTACAATCAGGCTTTTGTTACGACATTTAAGACACGCGACTTGCTGCTTACCTATAATCAACAAGCAATAGACCTCAATAAGATAACTTACCAAATGATGGCTCATCTTTTTGAGAACAAATCGGTAGCATTCATGGATCGCCAGAAAACGGTTTCCGTCATGGAAGCTGCTGAAGCGATGTATGGCAACGATGGTGAAGACATTTCCATTGTCAAACAAAACCTCATGGGTATTGTCATTGATTGGCAAGAGCCGCTCAAAACCATTGAACAGGTTTCAAAGCAAGTTGTAAAAGCTGTCAAACAAGATAAGTACAAAGAGATCGAACCAGAAATCGCTTTTATCAACCAATCTTTCCAGCGACATCTTGATGCTGTGTATAGACAACTGATTACGGCCACAGGTCCTCGTGTCGTTCATAAAATAATGTCGTACATAGAACGCACTTATTCAATTGGCACCAAAGTGGCTTTAGTGGTTGTTGACGGTTTGTCCTATTGGCAATATACCATCTTGGAAAAATACTTTGCTGATGAAACTATCGCTTCGCGAAACGGAGTGTGCCATGCTTGGATTCCCAGTGTTACACAACAATCAAGACAGGCAATTTTTAGAGGGGCACCACCGGAAAGAGACTATAGTCAAAGTCCTACAAATGAAAAAAAGCTATGGCAAGATTATTGGTGCTCCAGGAACTATGAGGATTTTCATGTAATGTATGCTTACGAGACGTTGCCTGAACTACCCCATGAGGTAGAACGCTTAGCTTTCGTCACAATGACAATGGATGATGATATGCATAGCGCTCACTCTATGAAACAGCTATACAACGATACAGAAGAATGGGCAAAGAACTTTGTAAAGACGCTAAAGAAGATCTTAGACAAAGGATTTGAAATCATACTCACTGCTGACCATGGTGGAGTGCCTTCATATGCGTGGGGTAATTTGACGCAAAAGGAAAAAGCGGCTCTCTATGAAACAGGAAGTCGTGGACAGCGACATCTAATTTTCAATAACCTTGCAACACAGCACGATTTCATTGAATCGCACAAGGATGTTTCAGACCAATGGCTGATTTCTGGTGATAGTGTAGTGTGGAGAAATAACAATTGCTTTGGCACATCGGATTGCATTACTCACGGTGGTAGTCATGTATTGGAACTGCTGGTGCCATTGGTAACATTAAAGAAACAAAAGTAATGGAAGCGACAATAGGAATAAACCAAAGAATCCCCATCGAGGCTATAGAACTGGCAATAAAGGCAGTTCTGAATGGCAGTTACGACAACGACTACGCTGCTGAGTTGGCCCGTATGGAATATAGCGGAGAAAACAGAATCAAGAAAGCTGTGAATATTATCAACCGATTGACAAAGAACAATACGTTGATGCCATACCTGCTAGAAAACAAAAGCAAGATATTGACTGCCCTGAAATCTCCTGACGATAAGGGGATGATTTGCATTGCGATGGTCAATGCAGCCTATCCATTCTGCTATGATGTAACAACGGTTCTTGGACGATATTTCCATGCTCAAAAGGAAATAGGTACGACACTCATTACTTCAAAGCTCTCTGCAAAGTATGGCACAAACCGTTCTTTGCCGAATGGTTTGTATTGCATCATACCAATGCTCATTGAAGCTGGTTTCATGACAAGACCACGTCCTGGATTTTATCAGATGTCTCATCTTTCTCCTCAAACAGAGATAGCAAAGACAATTTATCAGAAATCATTCCTCGCCAACAATCCTACACTCAGCGAGGACTACCATTTCTCCAATCACTTCTATTTCGAGTTTGTTGGATGATGCCAACCGTGACATCAGGTGTCCAAAAGTGCCTTTAATTTTAATATTGTATTATCTGAGCCAAAATCCGGAGAAGCTCCAAAGAGTCCTTTAAGATAACTTCTTTCAAGTTCTTTGTCGAAGCGTAAGTTAAACTTCTCATCTAAGCGATTTAGTGAGCTCACACCTTCTTTATTTTTTTCGATTAGCCATATTTCATCCCTTCGTAATAGGTCTTGATCCATTAAAGTACTTTCATGAGTGGTAAAAATAAGTTGTGTAGAAATGTTATTGGAATATCTGAAGAATAGTTCTATCAATTTCCTCATTAATGCGGGATGAAGACTACGTTCCATTTCATCAATCACAAAAACCTTCTCTCCCTGAATCAGATCTAAGATTAGTGGTATATAATCAAATATACGTTGTGTACCATCACTTTCATCACCTAGTGAAAAATACTCTTTTTCATCATTGTCAATTATATTATGAATGGTTTGAAGTTTTTTCGCTTTAATAGTACCATCTACAAAAGTAATGAGGTATAGATTATTTTCGAATCTAAGTGAACCGAAAGCTTCGGCATTGCTCGATTTCGACAAATCTGTTTTGATGAATTGCTTCATTTCTTGGGTTATACCGAGTTTTTCAAAATCGACATCAATTAAGTCAATAGCCTGAATACCTGTGTCAAAATACCGCAGTAACTCACCGAAGCCTTCTTTCAACTGTTCATCGTTAACTGCTTTCAACATTCCTCCTTGTTTATATGGAGTATCAGGGAAAAGGACTTTTAAAGTATCTACGAACCATTTTATAACTTCCCAAAGGTCTTCAATGTTTGAGACGTTATCCCGGAGATTACGACTAATAACTTCATGAAGAAACAGTTGGTGCTGGGGGGTTGCTTTAGCAAAAAAGTTCAGAAATTGTCTTTCTTCTTCTTTTGGGTTAAGCTTTATTAGATATGAAATGTTGAAAGGCTCTTTTGATGTAATATCCCTTTCAAAAATCATGTATTCCGTTTTTCGAGTAATTTGCTTCAGCCATTCTTTTGAAATTCTTTCTGCATTATAACTAAAGCCATACTCATACTTTTTGTTATTACATAATATTTGGTAGATGAAAGTCGTATCTTTCTTTTTGCTTTCAGAACTTAAACGAAAAGGATGAAACTCTATCAACGTTTCAGCACGGGTGCCAAATAGCACGAGTCGTTTTCCAAACTCAAGTGCTTCTACGAAATTACTCTTACCTCCGGCATTCGGCCCAAACAGTGCAGCGGACTTTAAAATCCAATGTCTTTTTATTGGTTCTACTTTATGCTCCTTATTCCTCGAACCCTTGCCTGGCTGAAGTTTGAAAACTACTCTGTCTTTAAAAGAGAGGAAATTCTCTATTGTAAATTGCTGTAACATATGTGCCGCATGTTAAATGGTGTTGCCGCCACCTTTTTTAATTATTTGGATGCAAAGTTAACGCTTTTTTCTCATTTAAACAAGAAAAATAAGATAAAAATAGTTTTACAGGTAATCAAAATGTGATTTTTTCACATTTTTGTGCACTATTGTTTGGCGGTTTCAAAAAAACACATTAATTTTGCAGCCGATAATCTATTAACAAGGTAAAAAGATTGCAAACCATGACAACAAGCCAAGCGTTTAGCGAATTTCTTGAAAATATCAAGGTTGACAACTCGGAAACGATAAGTAATCGTTACCATGAGATTACAAAGAAACTGAACAAAACGTTCAGAGATACTGATTCTGAGACAGATAATTGCCTTAGAGTTGGTTCGTATGGAAGGTATACAGGTATAAAGGGTATATCCGATTTGGATATGTTATACATCATGCCCAGCAGCAAGTGGGACGAATATAAGGACGACCCGGATAAATTGTTGAAAGATGTTAAGACTGCATTGAAGGGTCGATACCCCGATACTAAAATTATAGATGATCGATTGGTTGTGGATGTGTTTTTCACGGATTTTAAGTTTGAGGTACAGCCCGTATTTGAGGAACAGGATGGAGATGAGACTAATTATAAGTTTCCTGATACCAGGTACGACTCGTATAGGATAACCAAGCCACGACAGGAACAGGAAGAGATGACCAGTTTCAGACAGGAGCATGGGGATACACACAGGCTGCTTTGTAAGATGATGAGATCTTGGAAGAACAATGTGGGATTGGCTATTGGCGGATTGCTTATTGACACCCTGACGCATAGATTCCTATCTGATCACACAGAGTATGACTATGCGGGGACATCGGTTTTTGATGAACTCTGCCGTGATTTTTATGAGTACTTAAAGGATGAACCGAAGCAGGACCACTACCAGGCACTAGGTAGTGGACAGGATGTGAAGGTGAAAAAGCCGTTCCAAGCAAAAGCCAAGAAGGCTTATAATAAAGCAGTAGATGCCATTGCAGAAACTGATGAAACGAAGCGAAACGATTTATGGCGCGAAATTTTCGGTCGTCAGTTCCCGAAAGCGACAACAGCTGTGGCTGAAAGTCGAGAGTCCTCTTCTACATCCAGTTACTCTGATCCAGAACAGTTTGTTGAAGACTTGTATCCTGTGGATATCAGATATAACGTAACGCTCGACTGCGAAGTTAAGCGAAATGGATTCAGGGAAGCCATGTTGAGCCATATTATAGCGTCTGGTCAGAGAGTATCTAGGGTTCGTAGTCTTGAATTCGAACTGACTACTGACGTGACACAGCCATTTGATATAAAGTGGAAGGTCAGGAATGTGGGTGATGAGGCTAAGAGACGTAACTGCCTACGAGGAGAGATTATCGACTCGAACCGAATGGGCGGGGGCAGACATGAGAGTGCTGATTTTCGAGGGCCACACTATGTGGAGTGCTACATCGTGAAAGATGGCATTGTAGTAGCTCGTGACAGAATTAAAGTACCAATTGAATAAAAAATAACGATATGAAAGAAGATTTATTGAAACAAATTGCAGACAAAGCATATACAATCAGCTATGCTGCGAATCTTAATTTTGCTACCTACGACATCGTAACAAAGGCTCCTGGTCGGATAGCATTTCTAACAATTGTTGCAGGTATTCTGGGCTTAGGTTGGCCGGAGCTAACTGCAAGATGGCTGTCGGTGATTATACTCATATTTGGTGTCGCAAATGTATATATCAGGAAGTTTACCAGCGACATTGCCAGTTACAAAAACCGTGGCATCAAGAACACCGAGCAGTGGAATAAGCTAAGAGGCCTTTACGTCAAGGTAAAAAGTATGGATGCTGCTGCTGATTTCTCAAATGAGGTAAATGATTTATCTGCAATAGAGCAGGAGTTTAATGATGGTGCGGAACCAGATCAGATTATCTTTTCGAACTGGTTTGCACATTTTAAGTTGTTTTGTGAGAAGGATGTCAGTTGGATGGACGAACAGTTACACTTTAGTCTCTGGAGGGATAAGATCCCTCAGACGGCAAAGGTGTGCCTTGTTGTGTTAATCATAGCAATCGCTGTATATTATTGCATAGCTGTTCCGCAGTTGAATTTATTTTTTAGTAAATTGTTGTTTATTGAGAAATAGGAGGAATTATGGGTATTTTTAGAGATAATCATCCGATTGATTCGGATACAAGGTCATTGATCTCGAAAAGATACAAGACTATTACAAAGGCTGTGAACGGTGATTTCTGGAATTCAAATTCAGAAATTGCCCATAGTCGATATGTAGGCTCATATGGCCGTGGTACTGCTATCAATGTAAGTGACCTTGATGTACTTGTTGTGCTACCCAACAGTGAGTACAATCATTTCGCGTCGCTATCAGGAAATGGGCCATCTAGACTATTGCAAGCGATGAAGAAGGCCATTCAGGACACATATCCTCGGACAGATATACATGGAGATGGCCAAGTAGTAGTGGTGAACTTCTCAGACGGAATGAAGTTTGAGATTCTGCCTGCATTCCAAAAGATTGATTATTGGGGTGACTGGGACGGAACCTACATTTATCCCGATTCCAATATGGGAGGGAACTGGCTGACAACTGAGCCCAAGGCAGAGCAGAATGCGATGGCTAACAGAAATAGATATTTGGAAAGTAATGGATTGTTGATGGATACTTGCAAGCATATCAGATATGTGCGCTCTGAGATTTTCTCTAGCTATCATTTGTCGGGAATCCTCATAGATTCGTTTGTGTATTCTGCAATAGGAGACTGGCACTGGCTAAGAGATGGTGAGGAGCGCAGCAAGGGTAATGGTGTGTCGTATGAGCAATCGCTTTTGGACTACTATAATAATCATTATAGCTGGATGGTATTTGCACCAGGTAGTGGTATGAAGGTGGATGGTGATGATTGGGAGGTTCTTGGTAAGGTTCTTAGAAAAATGGTATAAATATGGAGAATGCGAAGAAGAAACTCATGCGTCAAATTTCAGACGCAGCAGGGAATGTATTATATACATATGATGCACATTGGGTCGTTGTGAACAGATTACGAACCAGGCAAGCTGTCCTTAAGATTACACAGATCTGTTTGACCGCGTTATCGACAGGAGGATTTTTGGCATCGGTAATTGCGGGTTTTCCAGAGTTGAGTTGGGTGGGTGGTTTTACCTCGGCGATTGCATTAGGCCTAAACCTGTATTCGTTTCATTTCAATCTTCCGACAGATATTAAAAGCCATACAGATGCAGCTAATGATTTATGGGATGTCAGGGAAGCCTATAAGTCACTTCTTTGTGATTTTGAAGAACTCTCTAATGAGGAGATTCGAATCAAGCGAGACCAGATAAGCCAAAAGGTGAGTCAAATAAATAAAAAATACCCTGGTACTGACAATGAAGCCTTTACTAAGGCACAAGAGAACATTAAAAACTATATGTTTGATGAAGGAGAGTCGGCAAGGGCCTTGAATATTGAGGTAGATAATGACGAGTAATTATTAATAGTGATAGACTATGAAGAAATCGGATATTTTTTGGCAGACTTATTTGAACCTTGAAAAGGAAGTTATTGAGGTTTCAAAGTACATCTTTGTTACTGATGAGAAGATTGTGAATAAAGGTGGAGTGGAAGTGTCTGAGTCATGTTCAACTCAACTTATGACATTTTCGCCATATATTGCTGACCTGCTTGTCCGTTGTTGCGTTCAAATTGAGGCTATATCAAAAGAACTCTATTTTGAACTCGACGGAGATAAGAAACGTGGAGATAATACTATTAAGTTTGATGAGGACTGTCTCAAAGTGATAGATATAAAATGGGAAACTCACAATAAGAAAGTTCTTGTGGTTGCTCCTTCTTTTAATCTTACAAAAGAGGAAAATACGGTACTACGACCGCTTAGAGAAGCCCACAAACACCAAGGGACATACTGGGAAAGATGCTATCAAGCAGTGAAACATGACAAATATAATTGTCTTTGTGCGGGAAATGTAAAGGCTCTTCTACATGCATTGGCAGCTCTCTACTTACTGAACCTCTATCTAAAAAAGGATAAATGGTTTGTACAATACCAAGATCTGCGCAAACAGGATTATAGTGTAGGTTCCACATTATTTGCAGTAAATCCCCCTGTTGTCAAACAATTATGGGAGGGGAATAAACCTGAAAAGAGTGATAGCCCATATGAGGTAAGATATCAAAAAGGGGTTTATGACCGCATTGAGAAAATCAGGAAGAAGGAGTTAGACGACCTGAATGCCTACTGGCGACAGCAACCTGAACTACAAGAACCTGCTTTCCTACTCCAGCTCCACGAAGCCCTCAAAAGAGAAGAAAGGGTTATGCAAATATGGGAACTTGCAAAATATCGATTGAACAAACTGCTTCCAGTATCATTACCGTTTGATGTGCGAAAAGAACTCTTTATTAAAAGTGAAGCTTGGAACTGCTGGGTAAATCAGCATAACCATCATCTTGCACCAGAGGAATTAACCGAAGAGAATATTGAGGGCGAAATAAACGCAGTTGGTGTGAGATGGGGTATGAACATTATGAAACGATACCAAAAGTTGGAATGGCTGCCAATTGCTATGAATAGCGGGATGTGTGAAGTGGGTATTGATTTGTAAAAATGAAACATATTTATTTATAAAATCAAAAAACTAGATCTTGGTAGATGAAGATGAGAAAAAATGTTTGTATAACGGCTGTCTGAAACATACAACCAATTAAGGATTCCCGCAAAAGGACGGGCTACAAAGATTATGGCAAAGGATAGCGAAGGTCGTAAGTATAATCGTATCCTACCAAATAATTACGTGAAATGTTTTGTTGACAGTTGAAACACCCTAATGATTTTCAACTTGTCAACGTTAGAACTTGACAACGGTTCGCAATTATTATTCTTTGCAGGATTATGGATTGTTAATTCTGCAAGGGAGTGGGTGCAAGTGTAGTAAACGACGCAAAATTGGGTGCAAATTGGGTGCAATATTGAAATGTTTGAAA
>JAEEGG010013047.1_pt1 | contig 17833 bp, 17 predicted proteins | sample 9134161 | NCBI WGS metagenome assembly JAEEGG01 (sample SAMN16246543, study PRJNA631951) | gut metagenome | biome: gut microbiome; feature: rumen; material: CR-attached | host: Bos | place: Iran: Karaj | collected 2018-10 | reverse complement strand
ATCGTGAACTGCTTCGTGATGTTCAAACTCTCCAAGTATGCGATAGAGGCGTTCAACGACTATCGCAGGCAGAAAGCCGAAGGTATAGATGACCCTGTATTCCACAAGAGTGCGCTGTCAGATCCGTCTGGAGTGACCGAGTGGGACAACTGAAACCCACGGGTCGCTCTCGCAGGGAGGTCGACCCCCTCTTTTCCACTCCAGTTTGATTAGCTAGGCATAGGTTCCCAAGGGCCAGGATCTCTTCTTCCTGGCCCGCCGCAACTTTCAATTCAACCCGTTCTTGAGGATGCCGAAAGCGCTGCGGCTCAGACCTTGGTGTACGGATTGCGGTACTGTCCGTGCTCGCGGGTCTTCATCTTCTTGCCGTACTGTATGGCGAAGGAGCTGGGGTGCCCCTTCACCGACAACTAGACGCCCTACGGCAGGGCGGAGCCCGGACCTCCTGTCATCGTGGATTACTTCTATCACGAAGAGGTCAGGAAGATCAACAATTCCGGAGTCAGGAACAAGGAATGAGAGGATCCGGTGCTCCACCTAAAACCGTAACCAACTGTTACTGACGGATGTTTCTGCAGGACATCCTTCGACGATCAGCAGGAGGCCGTTGCGTCGCTCTTCTTCATGTATCCCCTGACGAACAGCAGCGAGGCGATGATGGTGAACACCGCCGCGATGGCCGTCGAGAGGGTGCGGTCCAGTCCGAAGCCGAGGTCGGAGCACAGGATGAACGATGTCACCACCATGGTCATGAATACCGCGGGGATCGCAGTCACCAGGGCGTATTTCGGACGGCTCGTGGTCCTGAAGATGAACACCGTTGCGGTCCACAGGATCATGCAGGCAAGCGTCTGGTTCAGCCACGAGAAGTAGTTCCACAGCACAGAGAAATCAAGCGAGCATAGGATCAGGATGGGCACCATCAGGACCAGGGTCACCAGGATCCTGTTGTTCATCTTGGACTCCTCCTTGTTGGTGTTGTCCTGCACCATCAGCCTGGCGGCCCTCAGAGCTGTATCTCCCGATGTGATCGGACAGATTATCACTCCTATGACGGCAAGGACGCCTCCGAGAGGTCCGGCAACACCCATGGCGATGTCGTAGACGACTCCGGACGCACCGCCCGCATCCAGCGCCTGGGCCAGCCCGACCGTGTCGTGATAGAACGCCAAGCCTGCCAGGGCCCACATGAGGGCGATGGCGGATTCGACGACCATGGCGCCGTAGAAGACCATGCGGCCGTCCTTCTCGTCCTTGAGGCACCTGGATGCCATCGGCGACTGGGTGGCATGGAATCCTGAGATCGCACCGCAGGCGACGGTGATGAACATGTCCGGGAAGATGTCCTGACCGTTGGGATGGAGGTTCTCCAAGGTGAATTCAGGTAATGCATATCCTCCGACGATCAGCCCTCCGATAACGGCGACCACCATCAGGATCAGAAGGACCCCGAAGACCGGGTAGATCCTGCCGATGAGCTTATTAATGGGCAGGATGGTCGATGTCACGAAGTATATGAGGATCAGGACGACCCAGGCCAGGGACGGTATGCCAGTGATTGCTGTGAGGAGGTCGCTGGCGCTTCTGGTGAAGGTGGCTGTCACCATTAACATAGCGAACAGCACCAGCAGGAGGATCGGATACCTCCATTTCTCGCCCATGAAGAGGCGGATGAGATAGGTGGCCGATTTCCCCTTGTTGCGTTCGGACATCATGCCGCACATGTAATCGTGCACGGCACCGCCAAGGATCGTCCCTGCGACTATCCACACCAAAACTACTGGACCCCACTTGGCTCCCATCAGCGCCCCGAATATCGGACCGGTACCGGCGATGTTGAGCAGCTGGATGAGGTGGGTCTTGGCCCTTGACATCGGCACGTAATCGACACCGTCCGCCAACGTATAGGCGGGGGTGGGCTCACGGTAGGGGAGCAGTATCCCCTCGACGAATCTGCCGTACACTAGGTACCCCACAGCGAGGAGACCGAGGCATACGAACAGAAGGAACATACGCCTTGATTAAACAGGGGATAAATAAGCATGGCTCAGGAAAACTGCGCATAATCTAAACTATTTGACGAATTATAGACGGGGCGGCGATACTCCAGTTACGTGACGATATCGGCTAGTATCGCGGGAATCTTGCTTTTTGAACAATCCATGCTCGCTGACGCTCACAGAGCCCTCTTCCGAGGGCACGACGGTGTGGAAGATGATTACTTCCATCATTCAATATCTGACATGGATCACAGCGCTGCGGTTCAGGCCCATCCATAAATACGCTTACATGGATGATAGACGCGATGAACGGCGGCATCCCTACCTGGCTTAAGGCATTAGTGGTGATATGCATCATTGCAGCGGCCGCTATCCTCGTCATATCCGTCGTTCCGCTGACGTCGCCTTCCCAGCCGGAGGATGACCCCGTCCCGCCCGAGAAGATGACCTTGGTTCTGCTCCGCCACGGCGAGAGCGAATGGAACAAGCTGAACCTCTTCACCGGTTGGACGGATGTGGACCTTTCCGACAACGGCAGGGCCGAGGCCAAGACCGCCGGCGAGCTACTGAAGCAGGAGGGGTTCGACTTCGATGTCTGCTACACATCGTATCTGAAGCGCTCCATCCACACCCTGGACATCGTGCTCGACGAGATGGATCTCGAGTGGCTCCCTGTCATCAAGTCATGGAAGCTCAACGAGAGGCATTACGGCGCCCTACAGGGGCTCAACAAGGCGGAGACGGCGGAGAAGTACGGGGCAGACCAGGTCAAGATATGGCGCAGGTCCTACGACGTTCCCCCGCCGGCGCTGGAGCCCGATGACGAGAGGAACCCGGCCAATCAGGAGCAGTACAGAGGGATCCCGGCGGAGGAACTCCCCCTGACGGAGAGCCTGAAGGACACCATCGCCAGGACCATGCCGTATTTCAACGAGGTCATCAAGCCCCGGATGCTTGCTGGCGACAATGTCTTCATCGTCGCACACGGGAACTCGCTCCGTGCCATGGTGAAGTACCTTGAGGGCATATCCGACAAGGACATCGTCGAATTGAACATCCCCAACGGGGTTCCTCTGATCTACGAGTTCGACAGCGATTTCAAAGTCATATCGAAGAGATATCTCGGACAGGATGCATCGGCGTGATGATGATCTCCGCGAACCTCATGCGACATCATGCACCCCAAGTTCTTCCCTGCGACAGATGCATCGATTGCATCTTATGTAACATTCCTCGCTCTAATGAAATGAGACGAAGGTCTGTTCCGACACAAAGACGGACGGCATCCTTAGGGAATGAGCGGCATCATTTCTTGCCAGAATTCCTTCTTTCCAAAGCCTCATTGATCTTCTGAATCTGGATGCGGTAGGACATGTAGACGGAGAACCAGATCATCACGTACGCGCAGATCCCCATCGCCAGGACGACGATGTTACCCTCCATCACACGTCCGGTCCACCACAGGAAATTGGAGATCGGGATCAGGGTGAAGAATGCGATCACCATATGGATGCATGTAGCCTCAAGTAGGTTGTATTCGTCCTTGTAGTACACGATCGTAGCACCGAAGCATATGCATCCCAGGACCCCTGAGAGCAGAGTCTGTAAGATCACAGCTGGAACATATCCGAACTCTTCGATGAGTTCGGGTGCTGCCAAAGATATGCCTTCGGAAGCGGTGAAAGCAACCACCATAATATCGCCGATGATCATCCCTAGAACGAATCCGACGGCCGCTAGCCTGATAAGATCCTTGATGGCCGTCACATCAACACCTCCTTCACCTTCGAGATGTATCTCCTGGAAACGCGTGTCCGGATGTCTCCCTGGAGATATACCATTATGGTCCCTGCCAGATTCAGATCCAATCTGATGATCTTGTCCGTGTTCACTATCTCTGAGTTGGAGATCCTCACGAACTGCCTGGGAAGGTCATCCTCCAGCTGATAGAGCGTGCTTTTAATCAGATACGAGTCGTCCAGGGTATCGGCATACACCCTCTTGTCCTTGGAGTAGATGCGGATGATGGTATCCTTGTTCAGCTTGGTGACGATCCCTTCAGAATAACCGGAGAGCGGTGAGGGAACAAAGCCCTTTATGGCCTCCATCAACTCGTCCACATCTTTAGTGCGGGAGGGAGCGTGCACAATGACACTGATGTCATCGGCTTCCTTGTCCTGGATGAAGTTGACACGCATGGGGATGCGACGCAATGGGCTATTCAGCCTAAAAAGTTTTAGAATAATGAACTAAGGTCGGCATTATCATCGATGGTCTTTTGGATGAGATCATCTTGCTGCGGTTACACCATGTTATCAGCCCTTAGATCTGCATACCTATAGCTACTCCGACAGACATGCTTCCAGCATATCCCGAACCGCAAGGTCGGATAGCCCAGTTCAGGATGGTTAGGAGTTTGTCATCATTGAAATACTTTCGGCAGTCTTCATCATCATGGACGAGAACCTCGCACCGATAGACAGGGAACTGATGATGACCGCCCACAGGATTGTCATAGGCTATGCGGTCAACGATGAATCCTTCCTTTCGGATGCCGTCCGCGACGAAGGGACTTTGGAGCACATCATCGACAGGACCATGCGTTGCGAAAATGCATTTGATCGGGCCGCCAGCCTCCTATGGAGCATATCGAACTGGCATCCGTTCATGGAAGGTAACAAGCGCACGGCATGGCTGATGATGCAGTACGCTCTGCACAACTGTTATCTTGTAACCGAGGGCAGAGACGAGGACTACAACTTCTATGTGCGCGAGACTGCCTCTGGTATGCATTCGGGGAAGGAAGTGGCCGTTTTCATCAGGGAGAACGCTGTTGGTATCATGCAGGATATCTCTGGTTTCAGTCCTGAGGCAAGGCTGAAGGTCTATGCGGATATGCATTCCGGACTGCTGAAGAAGCTAAGCGAGCGATTCTCCGCAATGTCAAACGGGTATCGAATGAGATCAGACAGCTCCGACATCCGCCCTCATAATACAGTCATTTTCCCTCATAGATGCAGACCATTTCGACCTCTGCGCAATCTTGGATGTCCTTCAGGAAGAATGCGTGGATAGGCTTTCCGAACAGTGGTTGCAGAGCGCAGTTGTCCGGAGGATAGACGGAAGAGCATCCCTCAAAGCCCAGGATGATGTCGTGGACGTTCGGATCCACGAGCATATGGATCCTGTGCGGCCTGTCGGTAATTTAAACTGGATTTGGATACAATTTTTCTGTTTTCTTAACAATCCGATCTGCGGTTTCTGAATCCCGAATCTGCGACTTGTACAGCGGACGAATCAAAGCGAGAAGGGAGAATGGGAAAGGTCGGTCCGGCCCCCGCCACACATGCAACATGGCGGGGACCGGCCGGTTCATGCGTAATACACACAACGGTAGGTGAAGTTCTCAGGCTTCGCCAGCTCCATCGACATCAGTTCCTTCCCGGATGTGAAGTCATACACGGAGAAGCATACCGCATCGTTCTCGGTGCACCCCCAGCCGATCATGAAGGTCTCGCCGTCAATCTGCTGCTGGCATCCGCATGCGGATGAGAACTTGCCAGGCACAACCCTCTCCTTGAATGCCTTCAGCTCCTGGGAGTCCATATCCACCTTGTACTCGACGATGCGGGTCCTCTCGGATATGTTGTGGTTGTCGAACGCCCTGATGGTGTCGCCGTCCACGGTGACGTAATGCTGGCAGGAGGTCCTCTGATCGTCCGTCAGACCGAACTCATCCGCGTTGCCAGAGAGCTTCCATTTGATCTGATCGGTATCCTTGGTACGGTCTAGGCACAAGATGGTGCTCAGGTGACGGAATGAGCACACAAGGTCCCCGTCGTCGTTGAGGCGCATGGCGTTGAAATGGACGTAGTCGGGTGCGTCCGTCTTCGTGTTACCGAAATCGTTGGCGGTGTCGACGGCATCGGTGACCGTGAGGGAGTACAGCTCAGGGTAATCGACGCTCCTCCAGTCCCACACGACCTTTCCGTCATCGACCTCCTGCAGATAGGAGTACACGACGGATGAGCTCTCATATCCGGGAACGTTGGTCACGGTGTCCTTGATGTAGCCTGACATGATGTAGTGGTCAAGGTCTATCAGTAGGAAATCATGTCCGTCCAGGAAGTGACCCTTGTCGACGATGTCTGACTTCTCGAAGGTTATGCGCTTGACCTCCCTGAAAGCGGAATCCAGTATGACCCTCTCCCCGGGGGCGTATCCCGGAAGGCCGTATTGGTCGGCATTGATGTTCTGGTCATGGTAGCTGTAGTAGACCTTGCCGTCTATCACATGCTTCTTGAAGTCCCAATAGCCTGCTTGGACCCCCTGGGGCAGATCCTCGTGCTTGTGCCATACGAGATCGCCCTTGCCGTCGAACATCATGATGTTCTTGGTGTAGACGAAGGATACGAAGAAGTTCCCGTCCAAGTCTGTGCATCCGGTGATCTTGAACTCAGGAAGTTCTTCCTTGGGATCCTGACTGTCCTGATACATAGCGATGGCCAGTGCCGCGATGATGGCTATGGCGGCAATGACGATGATGATTGCGTAATTCCTCTGCGTGGCCAAATGCCTCCCCCTCCTTCCGGGATTGCTCGGATTATGAGGACAGGAATCTGTTCTAAACATTTAATGGTCTCAAATCGGTTGACCGTTCGGGGTCACTTGCCAGCCTCTTGGCACCATTCTTCGGTCGTCGGAAAGCTATGGACTTAACGAAGGTTTAATGGGACACTTGTACAATTGCCATTTTATATCCTTATAAAGAATTCACATGTCCGTGACAGATGGCCAACCGAACCCGAAGATCATCCTTTTCGCCCTCGTCCTGGGAACGTTCATGACCGCTCTGGATGCCACCATCGTCTCGGTCGCATTACCGACTATGGCGGAGGAGCTTCTCGAGGCGGGTCATGATACCTCCAACATCTCCTGGGTGTTGCTGATCTACACACTGATGCTGTGCTGCTTCATCCTGCTATGGTCCAAGCTCGGCTCCACCAAAGGGTACAAGAAGGTCTTCATGACCGGTGTGGGAGTGTTCGCCGCATCTTCGCTCATGATTGGCCTATGCGGGTTCTTCCCGGGATTGGGGCTGAATGCGATCATCCTCCTGCGTGCAGTCCAGGGGCTCGGGGCCGGAATGGTGACCGCAATGTCCCTGGCCATGGTGTCCTCGTATCTCCCCAAAGAGATCAGGGGGTCGTCCATCGGAGCGGTCACACTGGCCGCTTCCGCAGGCACGGCGTTCGGACCTGCCATCGGAGGGATCCTCACCACATTCCACTGGTCCTACATCTTCTTCATAAACGTCCCCATCGGACTGCTGTGCCTGTTCCTGTGCTTCAGGTACATGCACGTGAAGGAGGACCTGGAGGATACCGGTAACAGATTGGACTACACCGGGGCCGCTCTGTTGTTCGTCATGCTGTTCACGCTGATATATTATCTGAACAAGGGTCCTGAGATCGGATGGACCTCGGAACTCGGCATCGGGCTAATATTCCTGATGATGATCGCCGCAGGACTGGTGTTCTGCTGGGAGCAGAGGACTAAGGATCCGCTGGTTGACATGGGCATGATAAGGGATCCCATGATCCTCAGGAGCGTCACGGCCACCATGCTGCTGTTCATGGCCATGGCAGGGAGCTATCTCCTGCTGCCGTACTATCTGCAGTTCGTCCAGGGATATGAAACGATGGAGTACGGTTTCATCCTCATCGCCAACTCCGTGGGAATGATGGTGATGGGGCCGATCGTCGGGAAGCTGGCTGACCGCACGGGAAAGAACAAGAGGTTCATAGTCGCCGGAGCGCTGGTCTGTGCCCTGGGATTCTACATGATGATGCTCTACGACGAAGGCACCGGGCTGGGATGGATACTGATCTCCCTGTTCGTCATGGGAGCTGGGATAGGGATGGCCATGGTGGCCTGCACCAACCTGTCGTTCGAATACATCGCTGAGGGGCAGAACGGACAGCTGTCCGGCATAACGAACACCTTCAGGCAGGCAGGTAGCTCTGCGGGTGTCGCCATCCTGAACGCCGTGTTCATGGGATTCGTCGTGACCGTTCCCGATATCGACCTGATCCCCGGCTTCAGACATGCGTTCTTCGTTGCGATAATCATCTCGTTGCTCGCGTTCGTCGTTGGAATGGGGTTGAAGGATAAGGAAAGGACGTCTTCTTCCTGAATCCGATAAGGACTTTGGGCCTGGGGACTTGAACCCGTGATAAACGGCGCATAGGGCCCCCCTGCCCCTCGAACCATTATCCTAGAGCAGGTTGACCATACTTCCATCATGATCCCGATGTTCAATTCATTGTGATTTTAAACTCTATAAAAAGATCTGAAATCACAATCCAGAACCCTTCCTTCAGCTTGACTTGGGCAGTTGACTTTTCCTCTTTAGCCGCTTTTTGATGGATCAGCCGGATTTGCCCTCAAAATATGCTTTTCGAACATACCTATCCGGAAATGACTGTACGGCGGTCGTTTCCGGCATTTCCGAAGAATTCGAAAAAATGAGGTCATTGGACAGTTGCCGGTTTGTCAGGTCTTCAGCCTCGTTCGAAATGTAAAAAGGGACCCGATCACACTTGACATTCTATGAAGGATGCCCATTCTCGGCGGTTTTCAGCTCAGATCGCACGAATCATCGTCCTCCATCCTTCCGTATCCGTCGCAACTGTCCATCGAAGCAGATTTCCGAAAACCGTCTTTTCAGAGTTGCCGCGATCGATTCCCTATCCTCCCGAGGTTCATGCATTCTCCGAACTCCGGATTGAACTGCGGTGGACTCTTAGTCCAGGCTACAACCGACGGCGCGGGAATACCATTATATTATGATGAGAGGACTCATCCGACGATGTGCTATAAAGTCGCGAAGATGAGGATCGAGCCCAATTCCTCTCAGAGGAGGATCATAGACCATACCATCGATTACAACAGGTACATCTTCAATTCCCTGATAACCGCCAATAAGCTGTTCTTCAGGAAGCACAACAGGTTGCTGTCCGAGTTCGAGATGAACAACCTCTGCACGGTATTGAGGGGGAGATGGCCTTGTTTTCGCGTCGTGCACAGCACGACGCATAACGATGTATCGAGGAGGGTGCACCAGGCATGCAGGAAATGCATGGACAATGCCGTCAGCAAAAAGAGGAGGGCCGTTGCCAAAGGAACGATGGCCGAGAGCGACCCCATTCCCATGACCTGGCCGAGGTACAGGAACCATAACAGATACGATTCGTATGCTCATCTCAGCAACAGGGACTTCAGCTTCGTGGAATCGACGAATGGGAACGGGAAGATGGTGAGAAGGCTCAGGCTCGGAAAGGTCAAAGGTACCATAAGATGCTACAATCAGGGCACACCGGTAACCGGAATCCCGAAGACCTGTATCGTAACCAGGAAGGACATGGGGACGCATACGGAATACTACGCTTGCATCTCCTATGAGATCGCGGAGTCCGAGCAGAGACATCCCGAGAATCCCAAGGCCGTCGGCATCGACCTCGGTATAAGGCACATCGCAGCGACATCGGAAGGAAAGCTGTACGACCATCAGAACGACATGAGGAAGGATCTGAGGAAGCTCAAGAAGCTGAGCAAAAGGCTGTCCAGGGACAGCCACGATGGCAGAAAAAGAAGGAAATCATTGAGCAGGCTGAAGCACCATCACAAGAGGATGGCAGACAAAAGGAAGGAGAACATCGAACATATCTCGAAAGAGATTGTGGAGGATCACGACATAATCGTGATGGAAAGACTGAAGGTGAAGAAGCTGTGGGAGAAGTCCTTGGGCAGGAGCATGACCCGCGGCTTCGTCAACAGTTCCCTGGGAATGCTGAGAAGAAGGATCTCCGACAAGGCAGAATGCGCCGGCGTGAAGGTCATCGAGGTCGACCCCAGAGGGACATCGCAGACATGCTCCCAATGCGGGGAGCATGTGGGGAAGACATTGAACATAAGCATCCATAGATGCCCCGTATGCGGATACACCGCGGACAGGGATGTCAACGCGGCGATCAACATCCTCCTCAAGGGGTTGACTGGCAACCCCGTTCCCGCAAGGGACGAATCGCCTACCGCATGAGCGGACAGGCACGTACCTGGGCGGTCTATTCTGTCATCCAGACAGGATCGAACTGTCCAAGTCAAGTTTATAGCTTCAACCGCATCGAAACAGAAGTGGTATGATGCGCAGCATGAATCTTATGAAATCCTATGAAAAGTAACTTTTATATATCTGTCTGGTATGCTATGTCTTGGTATGACGGCCATAGCGGAGGAGTCACACCCGGTCCCATTCCGAACCCGGCAGTAAAGCCCTCCCGCGTACCTGTCTGTACTGTATTGCGCAAGCGTACGGGAACTCAGGCACGCTGTCAACCACTTCTTCATTCTCATCCGGTGGACGGGAGTCTACATATCGCCGATAACGATTATCTATCCCGAGATAGGTGGGCTTCACGCTGATCATATGCTTGGGGACTTTATCTATCACAATCCGACCAAGATCTATTTCGGAGAGAACGCACTGGACAACCTGAAGGACGAACTGGGCACCTGCGGCAGGACCGTCATGATGGTCTACGGAGGCGGATCCATCAAGTCCAACGGAATCTACGACAACGTCCTTTCGATACTCCGCGAATGCGGCAAGGAAGTGGTCGAGGATCCAGGTGTGATGCCCAACCCCACGCTGGAGAAGCTGAATCAGGGCATTGCCATCGCCAGGAAGAATGACATCGATCTGATCCTGGCGGTCGGCGGAGGATCCGTGTGCGATTATGCCAAGGCGCTGGCAGCCTCCGTGTACCTCGAGGACGACCCGTGGGACAGATACTTCGTCAGGCACCTCCAGCCGGATTGCAAGGTGATACCCATAGGATGCATCCTCACCATGGTCGGTACCGGATCGGAGATGAACGGCGGGACCGTCATCACCAACGAATCGGTAAAGATGAAGATCACGCATACATTCGGACCCTCTGTGATGCCCAGGTTCTCAATACTGAACCCAAGATTCACTTTCACCGTGCCCAGGAGGCAGATGGTGGCCGGGATCTACGACATCTTCAACCACATCTGCGAGCAGTACTTCTCCGGCGAGGACGACTGCACCAGCGACTACATCTCCGAGGGATTGATGAGGTCCGTCATCACGAACTCCTACAAAGCACTCAACGACCCTCAGGACTACGAGGCGCGTTCCAATCTGATGTGGTCGGCCACGTGGGCGCTCAACACCCTGATCTCCAGGGGAAAGTCCACGGACTGGATGGTCCACATGATCGGCAAGGGTGTCGGCGCCTATACGGACGAGACCCACGGGATGACGCTCTCTGCTGTCTCCATCCCTTACTACAGGTACATCTGCCCGTACGGATAGAAGAGGTTCGTCCGCTTCGCCACCGAGGTCTGGAAGGTGGATGCCGAGGGCAGGACCGATGCGGAGGTGGCCGACGAGGGCCTGAGAAGGCTGGAATCCTGGATGAGGGACCTAGGAGTGACCATGAACCTCAGGGAGCTGGGCGTTACCGAGGACATGATCGAAGGCATCGCGGACAGCACCATCCTCACGGGAAGAGGATACAGGGTGCTTGACCGCGAGGATGTCGTTACAATCCTGAAGGAGAGCCTCTGACGGGATCCAAGGTCCGTCTACTGTTACCAGTGCCCAATCCAACTCAGCCAAGCGTTATATCGTCATCACAGCGATTCGTTTAGCGCATTTAAGGTGATGAAGATGAAGTTCGATAAGGTACTGGTACCGGTCGATGGAAGCCTGCTCTCAGACATATCCGTGGATCTAGCGGTCAATTCCGCCGGCGTGTTCGCCACGCATCTGACGTTCGTGTACGTGGTGGATGTGAACGAATGTCGCAAGTTCGGCACCGTGGATCCGCAGATGGAGCTGTACAAGTCCAGGACCGAGGGCAAGCTCGCCCTGGAGCGTGCAGTCAAGATGGCCGAGAAGGCCGGGATCCCTTATGACATGATACTCTGCGAGGGTGCCCCCTGGGAGAAGATCACCGACATGTCCAAGGAGATGGACATGATCATCATGGCCGTCACCGGGAAATCGGGCATAGGCTCCGGACGTATCGGAAGCACGGCCGAGAAGGTCATCGAGAACAGCTTCTGCCCCGTGCTGACCTTGAAATCCGGATCCAGGAAGATCGAAAGCATCCTCCTGCCGGTGGAGAACGAGAACATGGCGGCCATCGATGTGGCCATCGAGACCTGCAAGCGCATCAACGGTAGCATCACCGTGTTCTCTGTCAAAGGCAAGAACCTAGATGCGGAATCTCTTGTGAACAAGGTCGCATCCAAATGCGAGGCCGAAGGGCTGAAGGTCAACAAGGAGATCGGGGAGGGGGACATCGTCGAGTCCATCGTCGGACGCTCGGGGATGTACGACCTCGTCATCATGGGGACCGTTCGTCGTGGAACCCTCACGAAGATCCTCAACGGAAGCATAGCAGAGCGTGTCATGACCAACGCTTCATGCCCCGTCACGATCGTGAGGGACATCTGAACCCTTCGGGCCGAGTCCCGTATATTAATTCTATAAAAGAGAAGGCAGGATGGCCGTGCGAACGGCCGTCCCGCCGGTTATTGTGGTTTGTGCTTTCCCGGGATCAGAGTTCGGACAGCTTGATGAGCTTGTTCCATCTCCTGTCGACCTCTGCCTGCATCTGCTCGATGACAGGCTCCCACTTGTCCTGGAGAAGGTGCTTGTACCTTCCCTGGGAGGTGATCCAATCCATGACAGGCTTCTTCTGGGCCTTTCCGTCGGCGATCCTTGCGCTCTCTCCGGTCAACTCGTACTTGCCGTCGACGACCTCGAAGAGAGGCCATACGCAGGTCTCGACACCCAGCTTGGCCATCGCGATGGTCTGGTCCGATGCGAACCTCCATCCCCTGGGGCAGGGCGACAGCGCGTTGATGAACGCGGGTCCACCGCAGTTGAAGGCCTTCTGGGCCTTCGTCACGGTATCCCTCCAGTTGTGAGGGGACACCTGTGCGACGTACGGGATGTTGTGGGCGACCATGATCTGCGTCAGGTCCTTGGAGAACTCCTTCTTACCGGACGACACGGAACCGGGCCAGGAGGTGGTGGTCTGCGCACCGATGGTGGTGGCTGACGACCTCTGGATACCGGTGTTCATGTACGCCTCGTTGTTGAGACACACGTAGAGCATCCTGTGGCCCCTCTCCATGGCACCGGACAGCGCCTGAAGACCGATGTCGTAGGTGGCTCCATCTCCCGCGAAGTTGACGAAGTTGATGTTCTCCTGGATCTTCCCCTTCTTGTGGAGGGCGTTGTACGCGGTCTCGAGACCTGCGCAGGTGGCCGCTCCGTTACCGAAGGCGGTGTGGATGTACGGGGTGTTCCAAGAGGTGTAGGGGAACACCGTGGTGGATACCTCGAAGCATCCGGTGGACAGGGACACTGCGACCTCGTCCTCGGATCCCATAAGGATCTGCTTTGCGATTATCGATTCAGCGCATCCGGCGCAGAGCCTGTGACCGCTGGTGAGCCTTACCGGCAGTTTCTGCAAGTCCTTCAATGCAAGAGAGGGCAAAGCCTCACCCCCAGATAGTGAATCTTCTCGGCCTTGCCGTCGACCACCGCCTTCAGGGACTTCTCGAACCCTGCTACAGTGGCGTCGGCACCTCCGAGACCGTAAATGACATTGTACATCTTGGGAAGCTTCTCCAGGTCGGAGGCCGCCGCGACGACCTCGGGGAACATGGGTCCGTAGGAACCGATGCTGAGGTGCTTGTCGAAGACGATGACGGCCTTCTTCCCTTCCATCATCTTGGCCAGGTCCTCCATGGGCCAGGGCCTGAAGATGCGGGGCATGGCGCAGCCGACCTTGATTCCGCTCTCGCGGAGCATGTCGACGGTCGCCTTCATGGTACCGAACGAGGATCCGAGGACGACAACTACGTACTCTGCATCGTCGCACCTGTACTCCTCGACGAGGTGGTACTCCCTTCCGGTGAGGTCCTTGAACTCCTTGAAGACCTCCCTCGTGACCTCCAGGGCCTTCAGCATGGCCTGGACGGACTGGTACTTGTGGGGATAGTAGTAATCGGGACCGTCCATGTTTCCGTGGGAGACCGGGTGCTTGGTATCCAGCAGGGGATACAGGGGCTGGTGCTCGCCGACGAAGTTCTTGACGTCCTGCGTGTCGACCATGGTCATCCTCTCGATGGCGTGTGTCAGCACGAAACCGTCCAGGTTGACCATGCAGGGCAGCTGGACCGAGTGGTGCTCCGCGATCCTGGGTGCGACGATGGACATGTCGTATGCCTCCTGGACGTTCTCGGAAAACAGCATGAGCCATCCGCAGTCGCGGGCGGCCATGGCGTCACCGTGATCGTTGTTGATGTTGATGGGTCCGCTCACGGCCCTGTTGGCGACGGCCATGATGAGGGGGACCCTCATAGCAGCTGTGATGGGGAGCATCTCCCACATGTACGCAAGACCCTGCGATGCCGTCGCGGTGAAGGTCCTGGCACCCGCGGATGCGGACGAGGTGCACAGCGTGAGCGCGGAGTGCTCGGACTCCACGCAGACGAACTCGGTGGACACCTCTGCGTTCGCCACGTACTCTGCGAACTTCTCCACGATGATGGTCTGGGGCGTGATGGGGTATGCCGCGCATACGTCAGGGTCGATCTGCTTCCATGCGAGCGCTACTGCATTGTCTCCGTTGATTGCGATATCCTGAGGCATCTTCACTCCTCCTTCATGACGATGGCGTCCCTGGGGCACACCTTGGAGCAGATACCGCATCCCTTGCAGTGGGTGAGCTTGAATCCGCTCATGTGCCCGTCCCTGAACACGACGCTGTTGTCGGGGCAGTAGATCCAGCACTGACCGCAGTCGATGCACTTGTCCTGGTCCACGACGGGGACGTACGTTCTCCAGTCACCGGTGTTGAACTGTTCGGAGTTCCCGGGTTTGATTATGCGTCCTCCTACCACGAGGTCGCTGATGCTTGCCATTACCATTTCACTGCACCTCCTGGTATCCTCTCTTAAGGGCGGAGAGGTTCTTGAGAATGACCTTCTCAGGCAGCTTGCCTGTGAACTTGGTCGTGATCTGATCCTCCAGATGGTCGTATCCAACCAGAGGGGAGCATTTGATTATCGCTCCGAGCATGACTGTGTTTACCATGGGTTTACCGATCTCCTCGATGGCGATCTTCTGTGCGTCGAGAGTGTGGCATTCCGCCTCAGTCATCAGCGCTTCCTGGAGCTCCTTGGGGGATCCTGCGTAGTTGGCCACGATCTTCGTGTCCTTCTTGATTCCCCTTGTGACATCCACCTTTCCGACGAGGGTCCCGTCCATGATGACGACGATGTCGGGCTCGTATACCTGGCTGTGAATCCTGATAGGGTTCTCAGATATCCTGGTGAATGCTCTGATGGGTGCTCCCATCCTCTCCGGGCCGAACTCGGGGAAGGCCTTGACGTACTTCCCTGCAAGTATAGCGGTCTCGGCTAGGATCTCGTTGGCAGTGACGACACCCTGGCCGCCTCTGCCGTGCCAACAAATTTCGATATCCATTTGGTACCACTGACCTCCACATACTTTGCGACACATTAAAAGGTTTGGACTGTTTCAAAAACGAAAAATGCCAATTTATGCTACTGATAGCAGATTATTGCATTTCAATTTCTACGATTATAAGCAATATTATTACGAATAATATTAGAATGATTATCATAACTCGTATTTCATACGAATTATCCATCCAACTCACTCCGATTACGTCTTTCTACTATTTTTGAATAAAAAATAGTAAGTAATTGACCGATACCTTATAATTTGGTATCCGTCTTATAGCAATCGTGGACGGCCAAGGCCGTCAAAATTCCAAACTGCGTTAACACAGCGGGGACTCCCAATGGATAAGAAAATTGTCGATGTAAACGAGCTGCATGTCGAAGACGTGCCCTTCGTGGGTGGCAAGGGTGCCAACCTCGGAGAGCTTACGAACGCCGGATTCCCTGTGCCTGAGGCCTTCGTCCTCACCACAGTGGCATACGACTACTTCCTCTCCAAGAGCAAGATATTCTCCAAGATCAACAAGGAGCTGAAGGCCATAGACAGGAACTCGGACGATTCCCTGGTCGCGGCCTCCGACAAGATAAGGGCGCTTTTCGACCAATGCGAGATCCCGTCCGACCTGAAGAAGGAGATCGTCTCGAAGTACAAGATGCTCTTCCCCAAGGGAAAGACAGGATTCGTCGCAGTCAGGTCCAGCGCGACCGCCGAGGACCTCCCCGATGCAAGCTTCGCAGGACAGCAGGAGACGTACCTCAACGTCAAGGACGAGGAGGACCTCTTCGACAAGATCAGGAAGTGCTGGTCGTCCCTCTTCACCGCAAGAGCGATAGCGTACCGCGAGAAGCAGGGCTACGCCCACGAGGACGTCAAGCTCGCCGTCGTCGTCCAGAGGATGGTCAACTCGGAGTTCTCCGGTATCATGTTCACCGTGGACCCCAACAGCGGTGCGAAGCAGATCGTCATCGAGGGCGGATACGGACTCGGAGAGGCGATCGTGGGAGGAGAGGTCACACCCGATACCTACGTCATCGACAAGCAGAAGATGGAGATCCTCAAGAAGAGGATATCCACACAGACATGGAAGTACGTCCGCGGAAAGAACGGCGGTGTCGAGAAGAAGGACATGCCCAAGGACATGGTCAAGAGCCAGAAGATCGCTGACGACCGCGTCCTCGAGATCGCCGAGATCGGACGCCAGATCGAAATCCACTACAACAAGCCCATGGACATGGAGTGGTGCATCGAGGACAACAAGGCGTACATCGTCCAGGCAAGGCCCATCACGGCCACCGGTAACTCGTCCACCAACGAGACAGTCGGAGATTCGGTGTCCAGCGATGCCATCGTCGCATCCGGACTGGGCGCCAGCCCCGGACTCGCCACCGGAAAGGTCATCATCTACGACACGTCCATGAGCCTTGACGTCATCAAGGAAGGCGATGTCCTGGTCACAAAGATGACCATGCCCGACATGGTCCCCGCGATGAGCAGGGCCGCCGGAATCATCACCGACGAGGGAGGAATGACCTGCCACGCCGCGATCATCTCAAGGGAGCTCGGAACACCCTGCGTCGTCGGAACCGGCAACGCCACCGAGTGCCTCACCAACGGAATGGAGGTCACCGTCGACGGTACCACAGGTAACGTCTACAAGGGGATCATCGCCAAGAAGGGCGGCGATTCCGGAGCCTCCGGAGAATCCACTGGCGGAAACGTCTGCGCAGAGTTCGTCCCCATCACCGGGACGAAGGTCATGGTCAACATGTCCATGCCCGCGAAGGCGGACGAGATCTCCAAGCTGCCCTGCGACGGAGTCGGACTCATGAGGATCGAGTTCCTCTTCACCAACTACGTCGGGGAGCACCCCTGCGCGTTCCTCGCGGAGGGAAGGGAGCAGGAGCTCATCGACAAGCTCGCCGACGGTATCTCCAAGGTCACCAGGGCCTTCTACCCCCGCCCGATCGTCCTCAGGACATCGGACTTCAAGACCAACGAGTACCACGACATGAAGGGCGGAGCGGACTACGAGCCCAACGAGGACAACCCCATGATCGGATGGAGGGGATGCTCCAGGTACGTCTCAGACAGCTACCGCGACGCGTTCATGTGCGAGCTCAAGGCGATCAAGAAGGTCAGGGACGAGATGGGATTCAAGAACCTCAACATGATGCTGCCCTTCGTCAGGACCATCGACGAGGTCAAGGATATCACCCGCATGATGGAGTCCATCGGA
>JAEEGG010013046.1_pt1 | contig 17833 bp, 19 predicted proteins | sample 9134161 | NCBI WGS metagenome assembly JAEEGG01 (sample SAMN16246543, study PRJNA631951) | gut metagenome | biome: gut microbiome; feature: rumen; material: CR-attached | host: Bos | place: Iran: Karaj | collected 2018-10 | reverse complement strand
AATGGCAAGAAGGCAAGCCTTGGAAGCGTCCTGCAGAGTGGGATGATGCTAAGAAGGCTTACGAACTGGGCGTGAAGAACCAGACACAACTCTCAGGAAAGCCCTTTAACTATGAGTTCTGTCCGCAAGATGACTACTATCTGAAGTCGCATCTTTTCGGCGACATCTTTGCTGGCGACCAACTCACAAATGCCGACCGCGAGATAGTGACCGTTGCAGCCCTTAGCGGACTGGAAGGTGTAGCCCCGCAGTTGGCTGCCCACAAGAAGGGGGCTGTAAACATGGGCAACCCGCAGAAACTCGTTGACGAACTCTGTGCGTGGCTTGACAGCGAGAGCTATACCCTGCGCAGTAAGTGGCCGAAGGGCGAACCCAATACGGGCTATGCGCAGTATTTCATCGGCAACAGCTACTTGGCTGATGTAGGCGGTGGTGTGCATAATGTCACATTCGAACCTCGCTGCCGTAACAATTGGCATATCCATCACAAACAGGTGCAGGTATTGATCTGCGTCGCCGGTCGCGGCTGGTATCAGGAATGGGGCAAGGAGCCTGTAGAAATGACTCCCGGCACCGTTATCGCCATCCCTGCCGAAGTAAAACATTGGCACGGCGCCGCCAAAGATTCGTGGTTCCAGCATCTAACATATCATAAGGATGTGCAGGATGGAGCATCTAACGAGTGGTTAGAGCCTGTAACAGATGATATATATGACATACTACAATAGGGGGAAATAGCACTTTCCGTAATATTGGTAATTCTTTCCAAGATTTGGGTAGTACCTGATTGGCAGAATCGTCGTACCTTTGCAGCGGATTTCAAAACGTAATGAAGATGAAGCAGATAATGATGTTACTGGCAGCAATGTTGCTGACTGCCTGTTCAAAGGACGACGAAGTGAAGGCCGCCACCGTGCAGGAGGCAGGCAAGACGCTGGTGGTGTACTACAGTTACACGAACAATTGTCACGAGATAGTGACCTCTCTGACGAGTCAGATTGAGGCGGATGTGATGCGCATAGAGCCTGCGGACAAAACGCAGAAGTACGAGGCAAACGGCTATGCCATCGGCACGGCGCTGCTGAATGCTATCAAAGCTGCGCCCAACGATGCAGCGAGCTATCCGGCCATCGACCCTGTAAGCATTACCGACCTCTCGCAGTACCAGAACATCATCATCGTCACGCCCCTGTGGTGGAGCCAGATGGCAGCCATCATGCAGACGTACCTATTTAATTATAGTGCGCAGATGGCGGGGAAGCATGTGGCGCTGATTGTGTCGAGTGCTTCGAGCGGTATCAGCGGTGTGGTGGCCGATGCAGAGCGACTGGTGAAGAACGTCACTTGGATGGGCAATGCGCTATGGATCAATGCAAGTAACCACGGGAACCGCGCCTCGCTAATTCAGAACTGGCTGCCAACGCTGAACTTCGCAGAAAAACAAACTACTATGGATAAAATGTATATCACTATTGGCGGCGTGACGCAACCGGCTACGCTTGTTGACAATGCCGCCACTCAGGCACTTGTGGAGAGACTGAAAGACGGAGCGGTAACCGTGACGCTGAACAGCAGCGGAGACTTTGAGATTTGGGGAGCACTGGGCTTCTCGCTGCCCACAAGCAACGAGCAGATTAACGCACAACCGGGTGACGTCATCCTGTACAACGGTTCGAATATCTGCATCTTCTACGGCACGAACTCGTGGAGCTACACCCGTTTGGGCAAGATTGACGGACTGTCGGAGAGCGAACTGCGCACGTACCTCAAAGCAGGCGAAAGCAACATCAGGGTCACGCTGTCGCTGAACAATGCAACAGGTATCAGCAATGTCCGCTCCAATGCAGAAAGCGGAGCGTACTATTCGCTGAATGGTCAGCGAGTAGAGAATCCAAGCAAAGGCATATTCATTAGAAATGGTAAAAAAGTAATTTTATGAGAAAGTCAGTATTTGCCGCAGTGCTGATGGGCTTGACGCTCACGGCCTGCAACGAGAACAAACAAACTACAAACGAAGATATGAATACAACATTGCAATTGACTCAGGAGTGGGACAAGGTGTTCCCGCAGAGTGACAAGGTGACTCACGAGAAAGTGACCTTCAAGAACCGCTTCGGCATCGAATTGGCTGCCGACATGTACACACCGAAGAATGCAGAGGGGAAGTTGGCTGCTATCGCCGTCTCTGGTCCCTTCGGCGCCGTGAAGGAACAGTCGAGCGGTCTCTATGCACAGACGCTGGCCGAGCACGGATTCCTGACTATCGCCTTCGACCCGTCCTATACCGGTGAGTCGGGTGGCGAACCTCGCTATGTATCTTCTCCCGACATCAACACGGAGGATTTCTCTGCGGCGGTGGATTACCTCATGACGCGCGATGATGTGAACCCTGATCGCGTGGGTATCCTCGGCGTGTGCGGATGGGGAGGCATCGCCCTCAATGCAGCGGCACTCGACCCGCGTATCAAGGCCACCGTGGCGACAACGATGTACGACATGAGCCGTGTGTCGCAAAACGGCTATCACGATGATAGCGACAGCAAAGAGGCACGTAACGAGATGCGTAAAGCTTTGGCCAAGCAGCGGCTGAAGGACTACCAGGGCGGCTCCTATGAGCGTGCAGGTGGTGTGGTGGAAGACACGACCAACATGCCGTGGTTCGTTCAGCAGTATCATGCCTACTACAAGACCCCTCGCGGCTACCATAAGCGTAGTCTCAACTCCAACGAGGGCTGGAACAAGACATCCATCCTGCCGTGGCTCAATGCCGGTTTCCTAAAGTTCACCAACGAGATTGACAATGCCGTCATGATTCTTCACGGCGAGAAGGCCCACAGCCGCTATTTCGGCATCACCGCCTACGAAAACATGACCGGTGCGAAGGTCGATTTGCAAGGTCAGGACGCGAACCTGCAGCCGCTGAACAAGCCTCTCGCCGAGCCGTTCGTCGTCACTCGCGGAAACAAGCAACTCTACATCGTCCCCGGTGCCACCCACTGCGACCTCTACGACGGCGGCGAGAAAAGCTATATTCCTTTCGACAAACTGGAGGAGTTCTATAAGGCAAATCTGAAATAATATGGCAGAAAGAATCATCCAGATAGACAGCGTTGATGCGTACAACAAACTGTACGGATGGGAGACACTGCACCCGTTAGTGACGGTAGCGAACCATCCCAATCCGATGGCCAGTGACCTGAACCACTCGCGGCTGAACTATGGACTGTATGCGCTGTTCCTGAAGCAGGGCGACGGCTGCTCGATACGTTACGGACGCGAGAAATACGACTATCAGGAGGGCACCGTGGTGAGCTTCAAACCCGGACAGGTGGTCGAGGTGGAATGGGACGAGAGCCGACCCATACCGCCCTCGCGCGGACTACTGTTCCATCCCGATCTGCTCTACGGCACGCAACTAGCCCGTCGCATCAACGACTACACGTTCTTCGACTACGACCAGCGCGAGGCCCTGCACCTCTCGGAGCGCGAGCAGCACATGGTGGTGGAACTGTTCGACAGAATCGAAGAGGAATTGCAGCACCCCATCGACCGCCACTCACAGACGCTCATCACCGATGCCATCGGCCTGCTCCTAGATTACTGCATGCGATACTACGACCGCCAGTTCATCACGCGACATAAGGTGAACAGCGAGGTATTCCTTGTATTCCAGAAACAGCTGAAGGAATACTTCGAGAACGGTCATCCAGAGCGAAACGGTCTGCCATCGGTAGCCTACTTTGCCGACAAAGCCTGTCTATCGCCCAACTACTTTGGTGACCTCATCAGCAAGGAGACGGGCATCACCTGTCAGCATCACATCCAGGATGCCGTCATCGATCGGTCGAAGCAGCTTCTGCTTGAAACAAAACTGCCCATTAGCGAGATTGCCTACCAGCTCGGCTTCGAGTATCCCCAGCATTTCACCCGTCTGTTTAAGGCCAAGACCGGCATGACTCCGAATGAATATAGATTAACAGCATAAAACAAACAAAGATGAAAAGAGTAATTATAATATCTACGAGTCTTCGCAATGGTTCAAACAGCGATATGCTCGCTGACCAGTTCGTGGAAGGTGCCAAGGCTGCTGGAAACGATGTAGAGAAGATCTCACTTGCAGGCAAGAATATCCAGTTCTGTAAGGGCTGTTTGGCTTGTCAGAAACTGGGGCGCTGTGTCATCAACGATGACGTGAACGACATCATGACGAAAGTGCTTCAGGCCGACGTCATCTGCTGGGCTACTCCCATCTACTATTACGAGATGAGTGGACAGATGAAGACACTCATAGACCGCATGAACGCTATGTATGAACTGGATTATCAGTTCCGTGATGTCTATCTGCTGACAACGGCAGCCGAGGATGAAGAACAAACGCCAAAGAGGGCCGAGGCTGGTCTAACTGGTTGGATTGACTGCTATCCAAAGAGTCATCTGGCTGGCACTCTCTTCTGCGGTGGTGTAAATGATGCACGCGAAATCGATGGAAATGCCAAACTACAGGAAGCATACGAATTAGGAAAGAACGTATAAACGAAAGGACATGAAGAAGGTAGTAGAATCAAGAAAGCCAGCGAAGACCTGAAAGCCGCTTATCCTGATGTGAACTGGAAGGAAGGAAAACTCCTGAATCGAGCATCGAAAAAGGATTTGGAGGATTGGGTGAAGATTTTGTAATTCCCAATAAAACATAAATCCCAAGGCAAAACGATGTTGCTTTGGGATTTTATTCGTATATTTGTGCCATAATTTCACAAACTAAAACAAATACGAATATGAAAATTTTGATTTTACAAGGCTCTCCGAGAGCTAATGGTAACACCGCTTGGATGGCGGAGGAGTACAAGAAGGCTGCCGAGGCTGCAGGTCATGAAGTGACGCTGGTGAATGTGTCGCGTAAGAAGATTGCAGGCTGCTTGGCTTGTGAGTACTGCCATAATAAAGGCAATGGTGCCTGCATCCAGAAGGACGATATGCAGGAGCTCTATCCGCTAATGAACGAGGCCGAGGTGCTGGTGCTGGCTGCACCCATCTACTACTTCACCCTCTGTGCACAGATTCAGGCCCCCATCCAGCGTATGTATTGCGTCAACAAACCCGCCAATGTCAAGAAGATGGCGCTGCTGATGTCATCCTATTCTCCTGGCGTCTATGACGGAGCCACAGCTGAATTCCGCGATATCTGCAACTACTGGCAGGTAGAGAATATGGGCTTTGTCTCTGCCAAGATTGACGAGCAGAAAACGGAGGATACCAAGCAGAAGGTAATAGCATTGGCAGGGAAATTATAAGCAAATACGTGCAGTCTTGGCGTTAGCGTTGAGTCGGATTATGTCCGACCACCGCGTTGTAGGATTGGGGCTCTTGAAATCGTGCTTGATGGCATTGGCAAAGACATCAGCCTGAACCTTCTTGCCATCCTTCTTCGTATATTGCTGCGAACCGAGTACGATGGTCTCGCTTCCATGCATTCGGTTAATCCTGTCTACCACCTCGTCGAGATGCTTCATCTTCTGGAACTGCTCGGCATTGATGTCGAAGAGATCCTGCTGAATCGGCGAGTCGGCACCGATGCCCATGACGATGACTCCTGCCTTCTTGTACTGGTAGCCCTCGCGATAGATTTTTCTCAAAACCTCGTTTGCGGCTTGAGCGATAGTAATGGTTGAACTTGTAGGGGTTATAAGCCTGGTTTCCTGAAAGTTCCAATACTGAGGCAAGTCTTCGCGAAAAGCATTCGTATTCAGAAAAACGCCAACGATGGAGGCTACTGTGTTCTGCATCCTCAGCTTCTCGGCACAGCGGGCGGCATAGTTAGAGACATGGGTTCTGAGCGTTTCAATGTCACCTATCATACCGTTAAAAGAACGGCTGGTGCAGATGGATTTCTTCTTGGCCAACTCCTCATTCGGCACTACATCTTCGCCGTTCAACTCTTGCCACGTGCGAACGATGTTGATGTTGTTGAACGTCAGCCGTACCCAGTCCTTGTGATGTTTGGCAAAGTCGAGGGCGGTCTTGCAACCGAGAGTCTGAAGCTTGGCGGCATAACGACGGCCAATGCCCCAGACGTCCTCGATGGGGCACCATTCGAGAGCCTTCTCACGCTTGTAGTCCGTGTCAATCATGCAGCAATGACGATAGGCCTCATACTTCTTCGCCAGTCTTGAGGCAATCTTGGCTAGCGTCTTGTTGGGTGCAAGACCGATGCTGATAGGCATACCCACCTCGCGCTTCACACGCTTGTGCAGGTTCTCGCCCCATTGCTGCAGCTTGTCAAGCTCAATGCCGTCGAGGTACATGAAGCACTCGTCAATCGAATAGCGGAAAACTGCGGGTATGCGAGAGACATCAGAACTTGTTTTGATGTCCGAGTGTGAGCAGTTTCGACCGGAGGTCAAATAGGCTGGAGCCTCCTGGCGGATGATGCTGACCACACGCCCCGTCAGTTCGCCATACAGCTCGTAGTTTGAGGAGAAGACGGCAATCTTCTGTCCGCCAAACTGTTGTGCGAGTTGGAAATACGGTGTACCTTCCTTGATGCCCATCTTTTTGGCCTCATTGCTACGGGCCACTACACAGCCGTCGTTGTTCGATAGCACCACGCATGGAACGCCCTGCAAATCGGGTCTAAAGACCCTTTCGCAGCTGACGTAGCAATTATCAAGATCGGCTATTCCGTACATTTTATTAAATGGATAATTGACAGTTGATAATTGATTATTAATAACTTTCGAAAGTCCTTATCAAATGAACTACCACGCCCCATACTTCAAAGTATTCGGGCGTGTCAATCTTGAATACCGGATAATCAGGATTGGCAGGGCGCAGCTCGATGTAGCCGTCTTTCTTATGAGACAGATCCAGGTACTTCATCGTGAAGCCTTCCCCACCCCACCATGCCACGACTATGGAACCGTCGTGCGGCTCGACAGCCCTGTCTATAATCACGCGGTCGCCGTCGAAGATGCCCGCATCCCTCATCGAGTCACCCTCCACATCGGCGTAGAACGAAGCTTCAGGGTGCTTGATGTAGTCGCGGTTGAAGTCTAGCCTCTCATGCGAATAGTCATCCGTGATGATTGGAAACCCTGCTGCAACCTCCGCATGGTCCAGCTCCAGTTTGGTGTCATAGACGCCTTTGATGATCTTGATGTTGCCCATAAATCCGAATCGTTCTCACTCAACATTTGTTAATTTCAGGCACAAATTTACGCATAATTCTCGAAATCTCAGTAAAAAGAACTATATTTGCAAGAAAAATTAAGAAATGGAAAGAGTATATATGAGAAAGGTATTCTTTATTCTAATGACCTCCGTGCTGCTTGGCAGTACCGCTTTTGCATCGTATACGTCGAAAGATGACGATGCTGCGAGCCAGCATGAGCAGGCCCTTCGACATGACTCAGAGCAGGCATCGTTTATTCCACAAGCACCCGACTACAACGACGCGACGATGTGGGTGACCGCCGACGGCGACACCGACGGTACCGGGGCCGACATCTTCTACGTCGTATCAACGTGGGAGGAAGACTGGACGACGGCGGATGGCAGGACGTGCCACTATGCCGACGTGTGGAATCCCGAGCATCGCGGACACATGGCCGATTTGGAGATTAACAAGGTGGCGGCGTATATGTCGCCTGGCAACCGCTTCTTTGCCCCGTTCTACCGTTACACCACTATGGAGGCCTGGACGACGCAGAACGAGGATACCATCATGAATCGCACGCGGCTGTCGGTGGTCGACGTCTGCGCAGCCTTCGACCACTTCCAGGCTCATCGCGACACGTCGCGTCCGCTCATCATCGCGGGATTCAGTCAGGGTGGCTTGGCCGTGGTGGAGCTGCTGAAGCACATCGACGACGAGACATACAGCCAGTTGGCAGCGGCCTACGTGCTGGGCTACAAGGTGACCAACGCCGACATGGCTGCGTGCAGCCACATTCGTCCTGCCGAGGGAGAGACGGACACGGGCGTCACCATCTGCTACAACACGGTGAAGGACGTGAAGTACGTCATCCCCGTCATCTCAGCCTCTGACATCTGCATCAACCCCGTAAACTGGCGGACGGACGCCACTCCCGCCACGCTCCACGACACGATTACCGTCACCGTCGCACCGTCGCACCATCGCACCACGTCCTCGTCGTCAGCGGCTACAGCGGCTCGGAATATGCGGCCTACAGAGGCTTCCTCAACGTGGGCGACATTCACAGCTGCGAGCCTTGGCTCTACAGCGAGTGTCTGGCGAAGAACATCACAGTCCGCGCCAAGGAGTGGCGGAAACTGCACCAGCTAAAATAGCTTCACGATTTTCTGAAGGCATTATCTGATGAAGTTGGTTCTCAGAGGACTCTCCAGTTCAGGATGACCATCCTCGCCGACATTTAGCTTGCGAATCATCCAGGCCATATTACGGCCAAGCGTCCGCATCGTTTGCATACCTTCCTCGTCTTTGGTCACCTGACCTGGCGTCTGACCATAAGCCATGTTCCAGTACTGCGAGCTGACGACTGGCATATTCAGAATGGTGAAGTACTTGTTCAGACGGTCAAAGGCTGCCGATGCGCCACCTCTGCGGCATACCACCACACTGGCACCGGGCTTGAAGCGCAGTTCGTTGCCAAGTGAGTAAAACACACGGTCGAGCAAGGCACACAGCGAACCATTCGGGCCGCCGTAATAGACGGGGGAGCCAACAATGAATCCGTCGATACCGTCTTTCACAGCCCGCATCACTCTAAAATAGAGATCGTCACGGAACGTACACTTTCCCTCGCGTCCACACATGCCACAAGCGATACAACCTTGAACGGCCTGTTTGCCGATACTGATAATCTCAGTCTCGATACCCTCTTCGTTCAGGGTCTTTGCGACCTCACTCAGGGCCGTAAACGTGTTACCATTTTCTCTGGGACTACCGTTAATCAAAAGAGCCTTCATTACTGATATATTTTTGAAATTATACTTTTTTCTGATAAGACTACACCTTATCACTTCCCCTTCCTGAAGTCCCTGGGATTCACACCCTTCATTCTGTTGAAGAAACGTGCGAAGGTAGTGACTTCGGCGAAATGGAGCTGGTCGGAGATTTGGGTGATACTTAGTGAAGTCTGGCGCAGCAGGAACGTAGCCTCCATGAGTAGCATCTGGTTAATGTAGTCAACGACGGTGCGGCCACCTGATACCTGCCGGACGACACGCGAGAGGTAGGTGGTAGTGATGCAGAGTTCGGAGGCGTAGAAGCCGATGTCGTGGTGCTCTGCGAAGTGCTGGGGCAGTAGACCGAGGAATCCGAGGAAGATTTCTTCGATGCGCTTGGGGAAACGGTGCTCGCGGATGCTGTGCTGCTGGATGGTGGAGAGGTCGGTGAGGAAGAGGTTATAGAGCATGCGCAGGCTATCGTTGGAAAGCGGAAGACCTATCTGCTGATAATGAATCATCATCTGCATCAGTTCGCGCAGACGGCGAAAATCGTCGGCTTTTAGCGAAAGCACGGGCGAGGTAAGTTCCACCACCGAGAAGTAGGCCGTGCGGATGGCGTCGCGCACCGTGGGCAGACTGAGCGTGAAGTGCTCGTCACCCAACAGGCAAATGCCGCTGTAGTCGTTGGAAGACGAGAGGATGGTTATCTCGAAACCAGGCGAATAGGTATAGAGGTCGCCCTCGTGCAGCGTCAGTTCGCGATTATTATATAATATGGTAAGCCAACCGCGTGTGACAATCGTATAGATGTAGCACGACAGGAAACCATGCGTCTCGTTCGCGCCGAATGACCACTCTGCGTTAGTCTCCAGACAGATAATGTTTACGTTCCACTCCCCCTCGGGTACAGGCAGGTTTCTGATTTGCCAAAATTCCTTCAAGCTGTACATAATGTCACTATTTGGGGGCAAAGATACAACAAAAATCTTAAATCGTTTCGTTTTAGTCGGTTTTTGTTTCGTTTGGGCTTGCAATTGTATGAATAATAATGTTTAATTTTGCACCCAGATAACAAATAACATTATTATTCACTTAAAAACAATCAAGATTGCGGAGATCACAGGTATCGACCGCAAAGAGGTTGACAAGGCTTTTGCCGAGTTGAAGAAGGAGGGTGCCATTGTATCGCCCGTCCGTTGCAAGTGGACACCCGCTTGATTTATCTCTCACGGCACTCCCTTTGATGATCTGCCCGACGATTGGCGTTGTCCCCGTTGCAAGCAACCGAAGTCGAAGTTCAATCCGGCATAGCACATCATCCGACTGAAAGCGAATAAATATTAAATCCCAAGGTGAAACTGCATTGCTTTGGGATTTTTTATTTACTTTTGCAGTAAGATAGGAACTGATTATGACGACGACATTAATCATAGGACTGCTGATTCCGCTGCTGGGCACGATGCTCGGCTCAGCTTTCGTGTTTTTTATGAAGGACGAAATGTCGGCTCGATTGCAGAAGTCGCTGTTGGGCTTTGCATCGGGGGTGATGGTGGCCGCATCGGTGTGGTCGCTGCTAATTCCAGCAATGGAAATGGGAGCCGATAGCGGAAAGTGGTCAGTACTGCCTGCCGCCGTCGGATTCCTATTAGGTATGGGCTTCCTATTACTCATCGACGAACTGACGCCGCACCTGCATATTGGCACGGATAAGCCGGAGGGTATGCGGTCACATCTGTCGAAGACCGCGATGCTGGCCCTCGCCGTCACCATCCATAACCTGCCTGAAGGAATGGCCGTGGGTGTGGTGTTTGCAGGAGCCGACAGCGGCGCGACGCAAATTTCCCTTGCCAGTGCCGTCGCCGTATCGCTGGGTATCGCCATTCAAAATGTCCCAGAAGGAGCTATCATCTCCATGCCGATGCGGGCTGCTGGCAATTCCAAGTGGAAGTCATTTCTCATTGGCTCACTAAGCGGAGCCGTAGAACCTGTCGGAGCCGTCGCAGTCTTGCTGTTGGCCTCGCTGCTCATGCCCGCCCTACCCTATATGCTCGCCTTTGCCGCCGGCGCCATGTTCTATGTGGTAGTCGAGGAGCTCATACCTGAAGCCTCGAGCGGTCAGCACTCCAATCTCAGCACCATTGGCTTTGCCGTTGGTTTCGTCCTGATGATGGTGCTCGATGTTGTAATGGGGTAAGTCCATCTAAATATTGTAAAGTCGGATGCAAATAAAAAGATGAATAAGGTACGAATCACAGCTATCCGCCAGACGGTCTATGAGGACTTGATGGCGAAATACGAGAACCCGATTGAGCACACCTGCGACGTTAGGGAGGGCCAACAGTGGATCTCCATCGACGGCCAGCAGCCAGAAGGGATGTGTCCCTCGGCATGGTACTCCATGCGGGAGTTTGTGGAGTCGCTGGCCCGAGGCGAGGGCAATTTCTACGACGGATGGATGAAGAACCCGATGAGTGCGATGATCAGTTGCAACGACGGTTTCCGTCCGTTCAGTTTCTACATCGAGGTGATTGATTAAACAGTGGTCATGGTGCGCAATGGTCAGGCTGACGTTACCTTGGCATCGTAGCGGACAGTCAACTCACGAGTGCGCGGATTCCAGTTGGTATCCATCACGCCTTTCATGTTCTCAACCTTAGCCTTAATCCCAATTTCGGTTTCTGATGATATCGAAGGCGTTGATCAGTTCTGAACTCAGACGACTGGCAAAACCACAGTCCATACTCATCGAGCCCTTGACAATGTCATACACATCACTTCTGCAGAAGTAATAGCGTGTCTCGCCGTCAGGATTCTTCTCGAAGAAGAACTTCAGATTGCCTTCCTTGTCGTACAAGAACTCCTGATAATGCTCTCTGGCTGCGACATTGAACTGACGCATGATGAAGAACGGACGATGAAACGGCATCTCAGCCTCTTCGTCGTATGCCACGCGATAATAATAGGTGATGACCTCCTTTGTGGGGCCGGTACCTGCCTCGTTATAATTGCTGCTGAAGACGGTCTTGTTGGGTGGCAGTCCTTCGCGTTCCATCTTGTCAAGACCCTCCATCTCCTGCTTGGCCTCGGCATACATCTTCCGGATATCAGCCACGTCCTTCTTCATTTCAGGCGTTGACTGTGCCTGAACAGCCATTGCCGACAGGAACAACACAATAGTAAATAGGATATTCTTCATTGTTGTACTCTTTTGTCATTACTTCCCTTGCCACTCCTTCAGCTTCTTCTGCGTGCCATCATTCTGTATGCTCAAGGCAACGTACTGTTTGGTCTCGCCATCGCGAAGCAGATAATGTGACGTGACGTGCTTGTTGACGGTGTCCACCTCAGGATTGGCGATGTCACGGAAGCCCTCATGATGGTTGAACTTACCTGTCTGCGGATCATAGAGCCAGGCATCAAAGTAGGTGATGACCTGGTCGCTGGCGGGCATCATACCCAGACAGATCATGATGTCAGTATGCCCGTCGAAGTTGACATCAGCCTGCCACACATTGCCAAACGGCTTCAGCATATCCCGCGGATAGTCCACCGTGTGACCCTCTGCCACCTGAATGGTTTTGCCGTTGGCATCGCGGAAGATGGCCTCGTAGCGAGGCTCCTGCTCCTCCAGATCGGTGGTGCGCACGCTGACGTCCCATTCCTCAGCATCTGGATCATCGCCTTTGGGGGATGGAATTCCTTCATAGCTGATGCCGTGCTCTCCGGCAAAGTCCTCCATGATTTTCAGATAACCGCCAGGGCCGAACGCTTCAGGCTGGTCGAAGTTCTTCACGCGCCACTGGCCGTTCTCAAAGTCCAGTTCCAGACGCATAAAGCCGTTCTCTTCGTCTGCGCCCTTGAACCTCACCTGTGCCTGAGCCATATCACCCGTCAGCAACTCGGCCTTGATGCTCTCAATCACCAGCGGTGTACCCATGCCTGCAAGGAATCTGTAGCCCTCCTCGTCGGCCATGAAGAAATGGTCATCACCCATCGCTTCTGTCAGCGTCTTGCTGATGGCGTCGCGCAAGCCTAGATAATAGCTGCTGCAGAACTCGTCTTCGAGCCGACGGATATTGATGATGCCATTCTTGTCCATATCATTCAGACGGTCGTAAATCTTTCGGACCTGAGCCTTTACGGCTTCTACGGTCCACAACTCGGCAGGAGCCGCAGCCACTACGCTGTCGGCCACTACCGTCGAATCGTTGTCACCGCCCTTAGCGGTCTTATTGCCGCACGAAGCCATTGAGGCTACTACAACGATAATAGTGATTAGATAGCTCCTACAGCTACACCTCCGCTTAACTAAATCCAAAAATTCCATATATTCAATGATATTGCTTTGCTTTTGCATCCATTTCCGACAGACGATCGAGAGCAGCAAGGAGGGTCTCATCACGCTTGGCAAAGTGGAAACGAATCAGGTGATTGACATCCTCCCTGAAGAAGCAGCTGCCAGGGACAGCCCCTACTCCGACATGCTCGACCAGCCACTCGCAGAAATGCAAATCATCCTTAACGCCATACTTCGACACATCGAGCAGCACGTAATAGGCTCCTTGCGGATCGGTGAACGTCAGTCCAAACTGGCGCAGACCGTCGCAGAAAAGCTGCTTCATGTGTGTGTAGTGGGCCTGAAGCTCGGCATAATAACTGTCGGGGAAGCACAAACCAACGGTGGCAGCCTCCATCAGGGGAGCCGCTGCGCCAACGGTCAGGAAATCGTGCACCTTCTTAACGCGGTCGATGATACGTTCAGGAGCGATGACATAGCCCAGACGCCAGCCCGTAATGCTATAGGTCTTCGAGAGCGAGCTACACGATATGGTGCGCTCCCACATGCCGGGCAGCGTGGAGATATACACATGCTGGTGAGGGGCATAAACAATGTGCTCGTAAACTTCGTCGGTAATGACGTAGCCATCGTATCTGATAACGATGTCAGCAATCTGCTCAAGTTCCTCGCGGGAAAAGACCTTGCCGCAGGGATTCGACGGATTGCAAAGCACCAGCGCCTTGGCTCCTTGTTTGAAAGCATCCTCAATCAGGTTGGCATCGAACGAATAGGTTGGCGGTACGAGCGGGATATACACTAGCTCGGCCCCCGTGAGGATTGTGTCGGCGGTATAGTTCTCGTAGAACGGCGAGAAGATGGCCACCTTGTCGCCTGGGTTCACCACAGTCATCATCGCAGCCATCATTGCCTCCGTCGAGCCGCACGTCACCACGATGTTCTTGTCGGCATCTATCGGCAGTCCCGTCCAGCGGCTCTGCTTCCTAGCCAGCGCCTCGCGGAAGTTCTGCGCTCCCCAAGTGACTGCGTACTGATGAGGACCGCGTGGAGCAATCTCTGCCAACCTATCGGTAAGTTCCCGTGGCGGATCGAAGTCCGGGAATCCCTGCGAGAGGTTGATAGCCTCATAGCGGTTGCTGATGCGGGTCATTCGCCGGATGATGGAATCCGTAAACCCCGCCGTGCGTATAGATAGAGGTCTCATTATTGAATAACTGTCATTCTCATCTCAATGTCATCAACGGGTCTGTCGGCGCGTCCTGTGGCTGTGCCTTGAATCATCTCAACCACGTCAAGACCTTCCTCAACCTCGCCAAATACGGTGTACTGGCCGTCAAGATGGGGCGTACCGCCAACAGTAGAATAAATCGTCAGTTGTTCATCGGTCAGACCAGACTTTCCAACCTTACTCTCAGCCTCAGCAACCAGTTTGTCTTGCAGTTCCTGAAGTCCTTCACGGTTCCTGTCACGGCGCATCTGCATAATTTCTGCACGATGTTCGGCAGCAAGCTTATTGAAGGCATCCTGCACCTTCTGCATTCTCAGTTGCTTGGAGAACTGACGAAGTTGGCCTTCGTTATACACATCTCCCCAAACGATGTAGAACTGAGAACCACTGCTACGACGCTCCGGATTCACTTCGTCACCCTGACGTGCAGCAGCCAATGCGCCACGCTTATGGAAAAGGCCGTCCTTAATCTCTGCTTCAAGCGTGTAGTCAGGGCCACCGACACCAAGCATCTTACCAGCAGGTGCACCCTTGGAATCTGGATCACCACCCTGAATCATGAAGTTCTTGATAACCCGATGGAACAGCGTCCCATCATAATACCCCTCCTTTGCCAATTTCAAGAAATTGTCGCGATGGATGGGAGTCTCGTCGTATAGGCGAACTACGATGTCGCCCAGCATGGTTTGAATCTTTACTTTTGTCATAAACTATCTTATTTTTTGGTGCAAAGATACAAATAATCGTGGAATAATGAGTACCTTTGCAAATAAAAAATGAGTAACAAGTCGCACATATTCGGCTATCTGCTGGGACTGCTTATCTTTGTGATAGGCATTCCCGCTTTGATGTGGTTAGTGTCTGGACGGCCTTGGCCATACGTTCCTGATTCGGCAGTAGTGTGCGTAGTCAGTTTGATTCTCGCCGTCTGTGGACTGACACTCAGCATCTATAGCATTGTCTATATGCGCATTGTCGGCAAGGGCAATCCTTTCGATGCCTACGGACATGAGGTGGCTCCGAGAACGAAACATCTGATGACAAGTGGCCCGTATCGTCTGTGCCGTAATCCGATGCTCGTAGGTATTTATATCTACGATGCAGGTGTTCTTGTCTGGCTCTGGTCAATCATGCCTCTGCTGATTGTCTTGACAGAAGTAATCCTGCTTACCCTACAAGTCCGTAGTGAGGAAAAACGGCTGGAAAAGGATTTCGGACAGGAATATCTTGATTATAAGAAACGAGTCGGGAGGTATTCGAACTTTAGTCGTTGATGTATGACTTTGTCGTCATGGAATATTCGTACCTTTACCCGCAGTTTTAATATGTTTTGTGATATGATAGACCAAATATATGGGAGATAAAATGCTTAAAGTGCCGTGAAAAACATAAAAGCGCCGTGGAAAAGGGCGCTAAGTGCCGACCAATAGTTAAAACTACGTCGATGTTTGATAAATCTGAGGCATTGCTATAGATTTTTTCCCGATATTTGGTTGGTCTGACTGTTGAGAGGTGTTAAAAATTCGAAGAAGTCCTCGATTATCAGATGAAATGATTATTTTTGCAACACGATTTTACAAAAGCAGTATGATTATGAAGAAAACTTTTTTATGCCTTATGGCAATGATGGGCGTAATGACTGTTTCAGCCCAACAGAAAGTAGAGAACAAGGATGCTCAGGCCGCTATCAACAACATCATGACGCGCACCAGCATCCGTCAGTACACCGATGAACCCGTCTCAAAGGCTGACATCGAGACGATGCTCCGTGCCGGTATGGCAGCACCAACAGCCGTCAACCGTCAACCCTGGCACTTCGTGGTCATTAACAGCAAGGAGAAACTTGCCGAACTCGCAGGCGACAACCCTCGTGGTGGTATGCTGAAGAAGGCTCCGTTGGCTATCGTTGTATGCGGAAACATGGACAAAGCGCTGCCAGGACAAGGAAACGGATTCTGGGTTCAGGACTGTTCGGCTGCTACAGAGAACATCCTGCTTGCTGCCAACGCCATCGGCCTTGGGGCCGTCTGGACAGGACTATATCCTGACGTGAATCGTGCCGGTGCTGTTGCCAAAGTGCTGAAACTGCCTGAGACTTTCATCCCCCTCTGTACCATCGTTATCGGTCACCCCGCTGAACAGCCCGCACCAAAGGACAAGTGGAAGCCAGAAAACGTATCTTATAACGAGTTTGGCGGCCAGTAGACCTCTGGCCAGCATGGCAGCTGGCGCATTTCAGAGGCAACCTTGCTGATATTGGCTGTTATCGGTGGCTGCATCGGAGCTTTACTAGGCATGAAAGTATGGCATCATAAGACGATGCATAAGAAGTTCAAGTATGGACTTCCACTGATTCTGTTGGCCCAGATAGCACTTATTTACCTGTTTTGCAACTTTCCGCTTCGTTCCGACGTCTAACAGATAAAGAATTGAAAGAAAAACGAACATGAAGATATTAGGAAACATCATTTGGTTAATCTTTGGCGGGCTGCATACTGCCATTGAGTATTTCATCGCTGGATTGGTACTGATGATTACCATCATCGGCATCCCGTTCGGTTTGCAGAGTATGAAGCTGGGCATGCTGGCCATCTGGCCGTTCGGCTCAAAGGTGAAGTGGAAGGAGTCGCAGCCGGGCTGCCTAAGCATGTTCATGAACGTGTTGTGGTTCTTCGTGGGCGGCATTTGGATCTGTCTCACCCACCTTTTCTACGGCCTGCTGCTCTGCATCACCATCATCGGCATCCCCTGGGGCAAGATGCATTTCCGCTTGGCAAAGCTGGCCCTGTCGCCATTCGGGATGGAGGTCGTATAGCCCATGCCGAAGACCAAACCGAAGCAGCGCTCGAGCTCTGCTCGCTTAATCACAGCCTTTGCAAAAACTATCTAATAGTGCCTGACAACCCTCCAGCACGTCGCGCCAAGTGGCCTCGAAATTGTCTGTGTACCAAGGGTCTGCTACGTCACCAGGCCGTTTGGTGAAGTCCATCAGCATCACAATCTTTCCTTCGGGGTCGCCACCGCAGATGTTTCGCATATTGCGGATGTTCCACGAGTCCATGCCTATCAGCAGGTCGTAGCGGTTGTAGTCCGAGCGCGTCATCTGCCGTGCCGTCTTGCCCGCACAGCCGATGCCGTGCTCCGCCAGTTTCCGTCGGGCAGGCGGATAGACGCTGTTGCCTATCTCCTCCGTCGAGGTGGCCGCTGACTCAATCATGAAACTGTCTTCCAGCCCCGCTTTCTTCACCAAGTCCTTCATCACGAACTCCGCCATCGGGCTGCGGCAGATGTTTCCGTGACAGACGAATAGTATTCTATGTTTTTTATGATTATCCATATGGGATGCAAATTTACGAAAAAAGTTCAAGTTGACAAAAAAA
>JAEEGG010013041.1_pt1 | contig 17838 bp, 12 predicted proteins | sample 9134161 | NCBI WGS metagenome assembly JAEEGG01 (sample SAMN16246543, study PRJNA631951) | gut metagenome | biome: gut microbiome; feature: rumen; material: CR-attached | host: Bos | place: Iran: Karaj | collected 2018-10 | reverse complement strand
AGCTCATCGACAAGGCCGACCGCCTCTGCCTCACCGAGGTCGACGACACGCCCGAGCATGCCGACACCTTCTTCCCCGACTACGGCACGGGCTGGCAAGAGGTGTGGCGCGAAGACCACGAAGCCGACGAAAAGCACAGCCACGACTATGCCTTCGTAGACTATGTTCGCCAATGAGGAGTGGCCCCCCTCTATTTCAACGGACAACTAAATTGTTACCCCCCGACGCATCTCTTTGTGGAGCGCCGGGGGGATGCTTTTCGAACTTTTCCTATGGCTCTTGCTGGGGATTGTCCAGTACTGGAAGCCTTCGGTCGATGGCGGCATGGAACGAGATGATGCTCTCGCTACGCGCCAAGCCCAGGGGCTGCAGCTTGTCGTGGATGATGTCGAGCAGGTGGTGGTTGTTAAGCGCATAGATCTTGATGAACAAGTCGTAGTCGCCTGTGGTGTAGTGGCACTCCACCACCTCGGGGATTTTCTTCAGTTTCTCCACCACTTCGTCGAACGATTCCGGGTTCTTCAGGTTCAGTCCGATGAAAGCGCAGGTCTGGTAGCCCATCTTCTCCGGGTCGATGACGAAGACGGAGCCCTTCAGCACACCTGCCTGCGTGAGTTTCTGGATGCGCTGATGGATGGCGGCACCGCTCACATCGCATGCTCGCGCAACTTCCAAGAAGGGCACGCGGGCATCGTCGGCTACCATTTTCAGAATTTGCCTGTCAAGGCGATCAAGCTTGAAATTTGTCATGGCTAATATGTTTTATTGGTTTGGTTGATTTGTTTCGGTGGCAGAGTAGCTGATTCTGAGCGCGAAGCTTTGTTGCAGCTGCTGCTTGATGTCGGTGATGATACCCATGGGCACGTCGCGGTCGGCCTTGATGCTCACCATCATGCGTGCCTGGTCGTCGGCATTCATGCTTGCCCGCTCCTGCTCCACAAAGTCCTTGATGTCGTCGAGCGTGGCCAGCTGGTTGTTCAGCTGTATGCGATAGTCGCCTTCGCCGTCGATGGGCTTCCCCACGTAGATGTCTACGATGCTGGCCTTGTGTTCCAGCTTCTTTATTTCCGTACCTTCGGGCACCGTGTATCTCACTTTCAGGTCTACCTCCCTCATGTGTGTGACAATCATGAAGAAGAAGAGCACGGTGAATATCAAGTCGGGGAGCGATGCCATGTTGAGTTGTGGCACCTCTCGCTCGTTGTTGTCGTGTCCGAATAGGCGGGTTCTCATTCTTTTGCTGGTCTTTTATTGGGGTCGGACTAGTCGAACTAGTCAGACTAGACGTACTAGTCATACTAGTCATACTAGTCGTACTAGTCCGACTGGTCGGAGGGCTGTGGGTTCTCGCTGATGCGTTGTGGGTACACCATTTTGATGGCCTCGCGCTCCATGTCGGTGCATCGGGCATATTCGTGGCCGAAGCGGCGCAGCGCCAAGTCGTTGCGCAGCTTGTTGTAGCCTTTCACGATGGCATTCTGCATGTTGAAGTAAGCCTCGTAGGTCGTGGCGCGGTCGGCCTCTATGGTGATGACGTGCCTGTCGCTCACCCGGCAACGGCCCAGCAGGTTGACCTCTCTTTCGCTTTTCTCGGGCAGGTTGGCATCGTCGTTGGCGTTGGCCACGAAGAGCGCCACCCGTTGTGCCAGCTCACCCGTGGTGATGGCCTCGCCGTTGCACGTCAGCTGGTTGTCGGCATCAATCCTCAGCTCCATCACGTTGCGTTTCTTCACCTCCACCTCCTGCGTCTCGGTGTTGTCTTGCGGCGGTGGCAGCAGGCGCTCCATGCCCTTGTCGGTGTCCATCGACGAGGTGACGAGGAAGAACACCAACAGCATGAACGAGATGTCGGCCGTTGAGGTGGTGTTCAGTCCTACCATTTCCCTGCGTCTTCTTCTCATCATGGCCTGTCATCGTTTTGAGTTCCAGCGCCCTGCTATCTGGCTGACAGCCACGCTCACCACCGCCGCCACGAGCAGCACGATGGCAGAATAGATGAACATGTCGCTGGTGCGCAACCAGAAGGCATCGGCGTATTCCTTTCCATTCACATATATGGCCTTTGTGCTGCCCACGAGCCAGGCCAGCAGCATCAGCACCAGCAATGCGGCGGCTATGAGCCAAGCGATGCGCCGCGTGGGAATGCCATGCTGCATGCGCTCAGATGGCTCTTGCATCCGCATGCCCCTGAATGCCGACCACGCCGTGGCCACAACAGCCACCGCCAGCAGCACATAGAGGGTGCCAAGCACGATGTTGACAAAGATGGGCGATTCGAAATTCATGTCAGGCCATCAGCTGTTTTGTTTCATTTTCCGGTTCATCAGGATGTCGAGCAGGTCGATGGCGGCCTCCTCCATCTGCGATGTCAGGCGCTCAATCTTGTTGAGTATATAGTTGTAGAACAGTTGAAGCACCAATGCCACGATGATGCCGAAGATGGTGGTGATGAGCGCCACCTTCATGCCCTCGGCCACGATGGCAGGCCCGATGTCGCCCGCCTCTTGTATATGGTCGAAGGCCATCACCATGCCTATCACCGTGCCCAGGAATCCCAGCGAGGGGGCGATGGCAATCATCAGCCTGATCCACGAGCAGCCCTTCTCCAGGTTGGTGCTCTGCACGGTGCCGTAGCTCACTATCGAGCGCTCCACGGTGGCCATGTCCTCGTGGGCATGCATCAGCCCTTGGTAGCAGATGCTGGCCACGGGGCCTCGCGTGTTGCGGCAGAGCGTCTTCGCACCCTCCATGTCGCCCTGCTCCACATGCTTCTCGATGTCGCGCAGCAGCCGCTTGGCGTTCACCTCGGCCAGCGTCAGGTAGATGATGCGCTCGATGCAGAGTGCCAGCCCTATCACCAGCGTCAGGGCCACCAGCGACATGAATTCTGCCGAGCCCTCCACAAACTTCGACTTCAGCTGCTGGTGCAAGCCACCGCCTGCGGTCATGGCCTGGAGGGCGGCCATGTCGTCCTGGCCAATCATTTCTTCCACGGTGACCAAGCCCGTCGTGTCGGCAGCCGACGAGTCGGCAGGCTGGGCATCCATCACGCCGGTGGTGGCCGATGGCTCGGCAACCGCTGGTTCGGGTTGGGCGGAAGCCATGCCTTGCCCCAAGGCGAAAGTCAGGGCAAAGGCTACAATTATTTTTCGAAGAATAGACAAAATGTTTCGATTTTTATTGTTTCAGCATGCAAAAGTACACAAAATAAAGCAATCGGGCAAAATTTCCAAACATTTTTTCGACATTATCCTTTGTTTTACGCTCCACTTTTCGTAACTTTGCCGTCTGAACTGGACAACTACAAAACATGAAAAGTAAAAAAGCACCATTTTTTGTTGCATTTGTGGCATCCCTGCTGATGGTCTCCTGTGGTGAGGAGAAGAAGGATTCGCATGATGCCGCCCACTACAAGACGATGGTGGTGGAGCGCAAGGACATGACGCTCACCCAGCAGTATAGTGCCCACCTGACAGGTAGGCAGATTGTGGAGATACGTCCGCAGGTGACGGGCAACATCACGCGCATCTGCACAGGCGAGGGCATGGCCGTGAGGAAGGGCCAGACGTTGTTCATCATCGACCAGACCCCTTTCCAGGCGGCGCTGGAGGTGGCTGTCGCCAACCGCAAGAGTGCCGAAGCCAAGCTGGCCACAGCCAAGATGAACCTGGAGAACGAGACGCTGCTGAAGGAAGGAAACGTGGTGAGCGACTTCAGCGTGCAGACCTACCGCAACACGCTGCTCGAGGCCGAGGCGGCGCTGGCACAAGCCAAGGCCCAGGAGAAGAACGCCCGCTGGCAGCTGTCGTGTACGGAGGTGAAGAGTCCTGTCGACGGGGTGGCCTCGATGATTCCCTGGCACGTGGGAGCCCTCGTCAGCAGCAATATCAGCGAGCCTCTGGTCACCGTGGCCGACGACAGCGAGATGTATGCCTATTTCTCGGTTTCCGAGCGTTTCGCCCTCGACTTGATGAACCGTTACGGCTCGAACGACCGCTTCATCCAGCAGGCGCCTCCCGTCATGCTCAAGCTGGCAAGTGGTGCCGATTATGCCATCGAGGGGCGCATCAACGCCGTGAGCGGAACGGTGGATGCCTCGACGGGCGCCATAGCGATGAGGGCCGTGTTTCCCAATCCCGAACATCTGCTGCGCGACGGAGGAAGTGCCACTATCGTGGTTCCAACACATCGCCAAGGGTGCATAGTGATACCACAAGAGGCTACCTACGAATTGCAGAACCGCTCGTTTGTGTATCGCGTAGTCAACGGCAAGACAAAGGCTACCGCCATCGAGCTCTTCAAGCAGAACAATGGCAGCGAGTATGTTGTGGAACAAGGGCTCAACGCGGGCGACACCATCATCGCCGAGGGTGCCGGACTACTGAAAGAAGGAATCGAGATTAAGTGAAAAAGCCCCCCCTTCTGCCCCCGAGGGGGCTACTATAGTTTTGCAGGACAAAAGGTCTATCGTGCCCCCCTCGGGGGGCGAAAGGGGGGCTTATCCCTCCACCCTTAACCCTCCACCTTCAACCTTCAACCCTCCACCTTTATCCCTCCACCTTCAACCCTCCACCCTTTAATTAAAACAACCTCGTGAACGTTAAGACATTTATAGACAGGCCGATATTGGCTGGAGTAATATCGGTGATGATGGTGCTGGTGGGCATCATCGGACTGAGCCGTCTGGCATTAGAACAGTTTCCTGAGATTGCACCCCCCACCGTGCGCGTCAATGCCAACTATACTGGCGCCAACGCCGAGACGGTTCAGAAGAGTGTGGTGGTGCCGCTCGAGGAAGCCATCAACGGCGTGGAAGGCATGATGTATATGACCTCGACCGCCTCAAACAACGGCAGCGCCTCCATCGGCATCTTCTTCCGCCAAGGCGTCGACCCCAACATGGCGATGGTGAACGTGCAGAACCGCGCCGCCACCGTGCAAGGCAGGCTGCCCAGCGACGTGGTGAAGAGCGGACTCACCGTGCGCAAGCGACAGACATCGAACATCAAGCAGATAGCGGTCTACAGCCCCGACAGCACCTTCGACCGGGCATTCCTGGCCAACTACACCAAGATAAACATCGAGCCTCGGCTGAGCCGTATTTCGGGCGTGGGCGAGGTGAACGTGATGGGTGCCGACTACTCGATGAGGATATGGCTCGACCCGCTGAAGATGGCCCGCTACGGCCTCACCCCAGCCGACATCACCAAGGTGCTCGACGAGCAGAATGTGGAGGTGGCGACGGGCACGCTCGGAGCCGAGAGCCAGAACACCTTCCAATATGTGCTGAAATACCGCGGACGCTACGAGGAGGAGCAGGGCTACGAGCAGATGGTGATACGCTCCCTGCCCGATGGCAACGTGCTGCGCATCGGCGACATTGCCAAGGTGGAGCTGGGCTCGCAGAACTATAACATCATTGGCGAGACCAATGGACGGCCAGGCGTGAACATCAGCATCAACCAGGTGGCTGGCTCCAACGCCAACGAGATCATCAAGGAGATAGACCGCGAGGTGGAAGAGATACGCCAGTCGTTGCCACCAGGCATGGCCATCGAGGACATCGAATCGAAGAAAGACTTCCTCGACGCCTCCATCACCAGCGTCCTCGAGACGTTGTTCGAAGCGCTCATACTCGTCATCCTGGTGGTGTTCGTCTTCCTGCAGAGCTGGCGCGCCACCATCATCCCCACCGTGGCCATCATGGTGTCGCTCGTGGCCACGCTGGCCGTCATCTATGCCATCGGCTTCTCGCTCAACATGCTCACGCTCTTTGCCCTGGTGCTGGTCATCGGCACGGTGGTCGACGACGCCATCGTGGTGGTCGAGGCGGTACAGACGAAACTCGATAGTGAGGGAAATTCTTCACTTTTCACTTTTCACTCTTCACTTACAGAAGAGGCCATGCACGGCATCACATCGGCACTCGTCACCACCACGCTCGTCTTCATGGCCGTGTTCGTGCCGGTATGCTTCATAGGCGGCGTCACAGGCACTTTCTACACGCAGTTTGGACTCACCATGGCCATCGCCGTGGGCATCTCGCTCTTCAACGCGCTCACCCTCTCGCCAGCCCTTTGTGCGCTCATCATGAAGAAGAACCAGAAAACGACAAAGGGATTCCACGCCCGATTCTCCGCCGGCTTCCAAGCGCTTACCGACCACTACAAGCGAGCCGTGGCGCGCGTCGTCCCATTCCGCTGGATGGCTTTTGTCATGGTGGCAATAGCCGTCGTCGGCTTAGGTTGGATGATGCGCACCACCAAGACAGGACTGGTGCCCAACGAGGATATGGGAACGGTGTTCATCAACGTACAGGCATCGCCAGGCAGCAGCCTGCAGCAGACCTACCACATCCTGAAAGAGGTCGAGGAGCGCATCAAAGACCTGCCACAGCTGCGCATCTACTCGCTGATAGCCGGCAACAGCAACAACTTCGAGCAGTCGTCGTCGAACGGCAACTTCACCCTGAAGCTGAAGAACTGGAGCGAGCGCACGGGCAAGGGCGACGACGTGCAGAGCGTGGTGGAAGAAATCTACCGCCGCACGGCCGACATTGCCAACGCCAAGATACAGGTGAACACACAGAACATGCTGCCGGGCTTTGGCCGCATCAACGGGTTCGAGGTGCACGTGCAGGACAAGCATGGCGGCACCATCGACGAGCTGCTGACGCAGACCAACCGATTGATTGCAGCCCTGAACGAGCGACCCGAGATAGGCAGGGCCTTCACCAACTTCTCGCTCAAATATCCGCAATATCGCCTCGAGGTCGATGCCGCCCTCTGCAAGCGGCGTGGCGTGTCGCCCAGCGATGTGCTCGCCGCCCTGAGCGGCTATGTGGGGGGCTCGTATGCTTCCAATTTCGTGCGCTTCACCAAGCTCTACCGCGTCATGGTGCAGGCGTCGCCCGAATATCGACTCGACACCGAGTCGCTGAACAACATCTTCGTCAGAACCAGCAGCGGCGAGATGTCGCCCATAGGCCAGTATGTGACGCTGACGCGCATCTATGGCTCCGAGACGCTGTCGCGCTTCAACCTCTTCCCCTCCATCAACGTGGGAGGCACCGCCGCCGAGGGCTACAGCAGCGGACAGGCCATACAGGCCATTCGCCAGACGGCCGCCGAGGTGCTGCCCGAGGGCTACGGCTACGAGTTTGGCGGGATGACACGCGAGGAAGCCTCGTCGCAAGACACATCCACGCTGGTGTTCGTCATCTGCATCATCTTCATCTACCTCATCCTCTGCGCCCTCTACGAGAGCCTGTTCATTCCGCTGGCCGTCATCCTGAGTGTGCCCTTCGGACTGGCGGGGTCGTTCATCTTCGCCCAGCTGTGGGGACTCGAGAACAACATCTATATGCAGACGGGACTCATCATGCTCATCGGCCTGCTCTCGAAGACGGCCATCCTGCTCACCGAGTATGCCAGCGCACGCCGCCGTCAGGGCATGGGCATCGTGGCTGCCGCCCTCGATGCCGCCGCCGTGCGTCTGCGACCTATCCTCATGACGTCGCTCACCATGGTGTTCGGCCTCCTGCCGCTGGCATTGGCCACAGGCGTGGGAGCCAACGGCAACCGCTCGTTGGGCGTGGGCGTCATCGGCGGCATGGTCATAGGCACCGCCGCCCTGCTGTTCATCGTACCCACCCTGTTCGTCGTCTTCCAGAAGATAGAGGAGAAGGTGATGGGAAGGCGATAGCCTGCGGTTACGGGGGGATTTCAACTACTTTTTTAATCTATAGCGAGGGATAGGGGCTAATGCTCCTATCTCCTTTTATGTTTGTTATAAAAATGGAGTAAAATATAGAATTATCTGCGATTATGTTTGAAATAAGAAATATATTTTATAATTTTGCGCACGAAATTTAAACTATAAACAAGTAACGCATATATGAAAGCAAGAAGAATGTTTAAAGCCCTCGTAGCAGTTTTCGCCATGCTGGCGCTGTCGCAAGGGCAGACGGCGAAGGCCGAGGAACTGACCGTGTACGACGGGACGGCAGAGAACTATTTCGTGCCTGCGTACATTTTTTATTTTGACGAATTCACGAAGAGCCAATTCGTCATTCCCGCAGAAAGCCTGACAGACATGGTCGGCGCCACCATTTCCGAACTCACGTTCTACACCACTTCCAGCAACATCCCCTACATAACGAAAAGCTCTGCGGATGTCTATCTGAAAGAGGTGGAATACACCAGCATCGAGGCCTTCGAAGCCAAGACGAGTGCCACCGTAGTCTATACAGGCTACTTCAGCTTTGTGGCATCGGGCAACGGCGGCCAGATGACCATCACGTTCGACACACCATACCAATATCAGGGCGGCAATCTGCTGATAGGCATCGAGAACACGGAAGACAACGGCTTTAAACAAATCTATTTCATTGGTCAGGAGGTCAAGGAAGCCTCCGTGGCAGGCGCCAATTCCTCTGGTCTGGACGGAGTCGGTGCTACCCAGCGAAACTTCATCCCCAAGACCACCTTCACCTACTCAGCTTCAGGTTTTGTCAAACCCAAGAACCTCACCTGCGCACTCACGCCTGGCGACGGCACCGTGGCTGCCCTGAGCTGGACGGAGCTGGGCACCGCCACCCAATGGATACTGCAGTACGGCACAGACCCAGACTTCAACACCTGCACTCAACAGGACGTCAGCGGCACGCCGTCCGTCTCCTTGACGGGCCTCACGCCCGAACAAACCTACTATGCTCGTGTGAAGTCCGTCGACGGAGAAGGCAACGAAAGCTCCTGGAGCCAAGTCATCAGCTTCATGCCCACCAATACCTATATCCTCACGGTGAACGACGGTACGGCGACAAACGAATACGTACCCATCTATGGCTACTATTGCGACACCCAGACTTTGAGCCAGTACATCATCAAGGCGGCGGACTTGTCTACCATAGCCTACGCCGCGATAGAAAAGCTGACCTATTATATCGATGCAGAGTCCGTTGACTTGGGCGATGCCAAATTCGATGTCTATATGGGTGAGGTGAGTCAGGCTGTCTTTACGGATGCGTTTGTAGATTGGAATGCCTTGTCGAAAGTGTACTCTGGTAGCGTCACCATCGCTGACAACAAGATGGAGATTACCCTCGATACACCCTATGAATATAATGGTCGCAACCTGGTGATAGGTTTCAAACAAACGACATATGGTTCATTTGTTCATACATACTGGTACGGCGTAGAAGCCACGGCCACGGCCTTCGGAGGGTATAACACGACTTTAGAGATTCAGGACTTCCTGCCTAAGACCACATTCAATTATACGCCTGGAGAGCCACCTTCGTGCTTCACCCCCTACGACCTGAGCCTTGTGGCAGAGCCTACCTACAACTCGGCACAGCTGCAATGGATGCCTGGCAACGCCGACCAGACCGTATGGGATTTTGCTTATAAAGCTGTTGGCGATGCAGACTTTACCAACGTTAAAGAAGTCTCAGCGAATCCCTACACATTGACAGGTTTGCAGCCCGAGACCCGCTACGACGTGAGGGTTCGCGGCAACTGCGGTGGAGACGACGTGAGCAAATGGACAGGGACCATCAGCTTCATCACCCCAGAGCAATATCCCAAGCCTACGAACCTGATGGTGGACAACATCAGACCCAATACGGCCGATGTCAGCTGGAAGTCCTCGGCTCCCGACTTCGAACTGCAGTACATAAAGGGGGCTTTCGGCCCCGAAGGAGGATATTGTTATGATAACAATGAATTCGAAACAACCTTTTCTGCTGGCGGCCGCGAGTACTCTTGGGGCGTGATGTTCCCCGCTGGTGAATACGTAGGCAACCGACTGTCAAAGGTATTCCTCTACGACAGCGAACTCATGGAGGCCACGCTTACCATCTACAACGACGGATACAACGAACCCTCCTACCAGATAGCCTCGCAGACCATCACATTCATAGGCAAAGGGGACTATATGGAAATCGACCTCAACAACCTGGAAATTGACGAGAACAAGAATGTGTGGGTGGTGCTTACGGGAACGAAGGCACCCTTAGGCGGAAATATGAGTTATAACGCTTATGGCAGATGGGTTAATGTAGGCAATGGATGGGAAGACATTGCCAACTATGACTATGGCTTTGAGGAATATGCATTTTTGATTCATGCACTATTTGAAGGCGACACGCCTATGGAATGGACAACAATGACGGATATTGCTTCGCCCCATACGCTGACGGGCTTGGATGCAGAGACGACCTATACGGTTAGGCTGAGGGCAATCTACGCAGGCGAAGGAAGCGAGAGCAAATGGGTAGGCAGCACGTTCCAGACACCCGAAGCAAACCCCATACCCTTCGACGTGGATGTTGCGGCGGGGTGCAAGTCGGCCACCATCAGCTGGAGCGGATTCGGTGAAGAGTACAACGTGAAGTACAGGAAACTGGCAACGGTGACTCCATCCGAGAACGGACTGGACGAGGACTTCGAGAACGGACTGGACAACTGGACCGTCTTGCGCAAAGGTGAAGGCATCGATGACACAGACTGGCAGCAGTATACACCATCAGCTTCATCAGCCCATAGTGGCGATGTGGCCCGTTCGAAAAGCAGTGACAGCAGCAACGCGTACAATGTGGACAACTGGCTCATCTCGCCAGCCGTGGAACTGAACGGCATATTGAGCTACTGGGTATATGACGACGGTTATTACCACGATCGCTACGATGTGTATGTCTCCACCACGCGCAACGACATTGCCGATTTCCAACTACTGTACAAGCCTGGAGAAGCTACCGACAAATGGGTACAACATACCGTTGACCTCAGCAGCTACAGCGGTAAGACAGGTTACATCGCCTTCCGCCACACGGACTATGACAAAAATTACTTGTACATCGACGACGTAAAGATAGGCAGCGGTGTGATAGACTCATGGAATTTACGCTCTACGCAGAATAACTCCATTCAGCTCCTCAACATCCTCGAACCAGGTACGACCTACGAGTTCCAAATTGAGAGCAAAAAGGAAGGTATGGACGCCAAATGGACATCGACATACTACTTCACCACCTCCGACCAGATTACTCCTGGCGACGTGAACGACGATACCCAAATTAGCATCGCCGACGTGACGGCACTCGTCCACATCGTGCTGGGCAAGGACGATGGAGACACACCCATTTACGACCACACCGCAGCCGACATGAACAACGACGGCGACATCAACATCGACGACGTGAAGGCACTCGTCAACATCTTGCTTGGCATGTAGCGTAACCGCTATTCCAGCGCAATAGCCATATCATCAGGAGGGTGTGTCAAAATAGGCACACCCTCTTTTTTTTATCGCGAAACCCCAAAAAAGCGTTGACTTTTTGAAATTTGACGTTGACTTTTTGGAAAAAACCGTTGACTTTTTGGAAAAAGTCACGCTCCAAATTTCGGTTAGCTGCAACGAAAAGAAGGCGGAGCCGTCTTTTTCAACCGTACCTTGCATCGTTTTAGGGTGGTTGTAGACTCTTTGGACTCATTTACATGTGATTCCTTTCGATTATAATGTTTGAAAACATTTATAGGTATAATAATTATAGATGTTTGGAAACAATTTTGTAACTTTGCGGTACAATTGCGAGGGGGAGTTGAAAGAGTTCGTGTTTTTCTCTCAATGTTACTATATTACCCATATAAACCTTTTAAAAGTATGAAACGAGTTTTTATTGACATGGACAATGTGCTGGTGGACTTCCCGTCGGGACTCGACCAGGTGAGTGAGGAAGTGAAGGCAGAATATGCTGGCAGACCGGACGAGATTCCTGGCTTGTTCGCCAAGATGAAACCGATGGAGGGAGCCATAGCCGCCGTGCATGAGTTACAGAAGCATTACGACCTGTTTGTTCTCTCCACAGCTCCGTGGAAGAATCCGTCGGCCTGGTCGGACAAGCTGGAGTGGGTGACGAAGTACTTTGATGACGTGTTTCACAAGCGGCTCATCATCTCGCACCGGAAAGACATCTGTCAGGGTGACTATCTGATAGACGACCGTGGGAAGAACGGCACCAAAGATTTTGCTGGTGAATGGATTGAGTTCGGCTCCGAGAAGTTCCCCAACTGGGAGAGTGTGCTCCAATATCTGCTGCCAAAGAAGGAGGAACAATAGACAGCCGAAACCGACGAGTAGAATAACTCGCACTCCAAAAAATCATGCCGCCCTCAGCCAAAATAATGAATACAGAACGCAATTAACAAAAAAAAGCTGTTCCTGTCTTTTTTTGTCACCATGAGAAAGGGTCAAAGCTCTTGTTTCTCGGAAAAGGTAGTATGTACTAAAGGGGAAAAGATATGGACTAACGGGAGCGAGACGGCAACAAACAGGGAGCGAGACGGCATCTTGCTTTACTCTGACGCCCGCCCGCACGAATGAGGGCGGGCGGACGAATTAATTGGAGCGCCCGCCCTTATATGCTGGGGCGGTCGGCCGAAGCCGAGTTTTATTCTATAGTACTTTCTTGTTTAGGGCAGTAGCGCCAGCGACGGCTTTCGTGCCAAAAATCATGCCGCCCTCGGCCAAAAGGTTTGACCGGGGGCGGCATGCTGACGAGAGAAATGGCGACGGCCGTCAGAAGTTGTAGGTGGCCGTGAGCATCACTTGGTGGCGCTTGTTGCTCACCTTCACCACGTCGGCGATGTTGTCGTCGGCGGCGGTGTTGGCGTCGCGATAGCTCATGAAGGGCTCGAAGTTACCGTTCTGCGTGGTGTACTGATAAGCAGCCGAGAGGTTCACCTTGTCGATTTGGAATCCCAGTCCGCAGGTGATGCGGTGTGTGGCCTCCCAGTTGGTGAAGTCGGTGGCCGAGGCGTAGTAGCTGCCGTCGCTGTCGAGTGAGCCGTCCTTGAAGCCATCCTTCTGATACATCGGCGACACATAGTTGTAGCCCAGTCGGACGGCAATCTCGGGTGCTGCCTTCAGCTCGGCTCCCACCTTGAAGGTGGAGACGCCGCGGAGCGTTTCGGCCATGTGGCGGTTCATCACGTCGTCGCTCTCGCTGTTGTCGTAGTAGTCGTCATACCAACGGCTGTAGCTGCGACCGGTCTTGTAGCGCGAGTCCATCGTGCCATAGTCGGTGTATTCGTAGCTGGCTCCCAGTGCCAGATAGTCGCCGATGGTGTGGCCCAGGCTGACTCCAAACTTCCAAGGGGTATAGAGCTTGAACTCGTAGTCCTCGCCAGCGGTGGCGGTGCCTCCGTCGTCGCTCACGGTGGTGTAGTTGCTGGTGGTGAGGTCGTACCACGTTGGGGTGGTGACGCTCAGTCCCACGCGGAAGGGCGAATACTCCACAGGGCGGAAGATGATGCCTGCTTTAAGGTCGGCACCGCTGCCCTTGATGCTGCGGTCGTCGGCCACGCGGATGGGCGAGTTGCGCTCGAAGGTCTCGATGTACTCGCTGTAGTGCTTGTAGTGCACGTCGTGGATGCCCACGGTGAGTCCCAGATAGACGCGGTTGTTGATGTTGCCGCTCAGGTTGAAGTCGTAGTCGCCTACATATCCCCAGTGGCGGCGGTCGAACTGATAGCCGGTGGCATTCTCGTAGTACCAGATGTTGTCATCGCGGTCGTAGAGGATGTTGCGGGCATAGATGTCGTCGAGCTGGTTGCATTGTGTGTAGGCTTCGCCGAAGTTGGGCACGCCGCTGGAAGAGGCAGGGAAGAGCAGTCCGTTCTTCTGCTTCATATACGACAACTTGTTCTGCGAGGCGTTCTGCAAGCGGTCGGAGGCCGAGAGGATATAGTCGAAATTGCGGCTCTTGTGGTAGTTGAAGCCAAAGTTGACATATCCCGTAGGGCTGGTGTGCGAGGTGATGATCACGCCCACCTGGTCGAAGCTCATGTTGGTGGTGTGGCCTCCACCAAAGGTGTTGGCATCTTGCTGGCTGACAAATCCCAGCGAGAGCGAGCCTTGCGACTTGCGGAAGAGTCCGATGCCGGCGGGGTTGCTGCTGATGGTCGAGATGTCGGCTCCGAGAGCTTCCATCGCTCCACCCATGCCCACGTAGCGTGCAGTGCCGTTGAGGTCGCTCCAAGCTATCTTGGCATTCTCGTAGGTTTCTTGTGCTGCGGCAGGCGTCAAGGCGAGCGCCAAGGCAGCTATTGCAAATATCTTTTTCATATAGCTCAATATTATAATGTCACTTATCACTTTTCACTTATCACTTACCTTCGTCCGCCGCCAAAGCTGCCGCCGCCTGAGCGACTGCCGCCGCCGCCGCTTGAATGGCCGCCACCGCCGCCACCTGAGTAGCTGCCGCCACCGCTGCTGGCTCCGCCGAAGCTGCCGCTGCTGCTGCTGCCTCCGAAGCTGCCACTATTGCCGAAGCTGCCGCCACTGGTGGTGTTGACAGGAGCTGTTGAACGCGTGCGGGTGACAGTAGTGCTAGATGAGCTGCGTGCTCCGCCAAAGTTGCCATTGGAGTTGGAATAGACTCCCGAGCGATTGATGCTGCCTCCCGTGGTGCGGGTGGAGCCACCACTGCGTGCCGAGCCTAACGAGCCCATTGTGCGCGAGCCGCCAAAGGTGCCGGAACTGTAGGTGTGGGTGCGGCCATTGCCCAGACCCGAAGCGCCCGAGCCGATGTTGCGCCCGTGGTTCTCGCTGGTGTAGTTGCGAAGCGGGCCTCCACCACCATAGTACACGGTGCCATAGTAGGGATAATAGTAGCCTCCCCATCCCGCGTAATACCAAGGCGAGTACAAATAGTGGCTGCTGTAATACCATCCGTAGTCCCAATACCAGGGGTCGTACCAATAGCTGTCGTACCAAGGATAGTAGCTGTAGTACCAAGGCGAGTGCCACATGTTGTCGCGCAAGCCTTCTCTGTAGCCAGCCATGTAGGCAGCCGATGTAGGCTCGTAGCCATCCCAGCGCTGCATCTGCTGTGTCAGCCTGAAGTCGCCCAGGCTGTCGGGGTAGATGCCCTCTACGGCGGCAAACGAGATGATGTCGCCCGTGTCGGCAGGCAGCACCTCGTAGTGGCTGCCACCCATCGACCAGCGGTTGTAATCGTCAACACTACGTGTCGAACCAGAGTAGTATGTGTCGCGAGGTACACCAAAGGCGGCACGCTCTGCGGCCACATTCTTCTTCGAAGGAACGAAGTACATGTCATCGTCCTGTGCCATTGCCGAGAGCGAAACGGCTCCCAGCATCAGCGTCAAAATATACCACTTTTTCATATCCATTGATGTTTGTTTAATGATTCACGATGCAAAAATACTGCTAATTTTCATGCAAAAATACGGAAAAACCCTAAAACATGATAGGATTTTCCCTATTTTTTTTAATTTTGCACCCGAAAAAGCGAAAAAGATGAAGTATTACGAGGTGAAATTCGCCATTTCGGCTCCCGAGGAGCTGCTTCAAGCCGTGCGCGACGTGGTGTCGGCAATGGCTGGCGAGCTGGGGTTCGAAACCTTTGAGGACACTCCCGAGGGGCTCACGGGTTATGTGCAGCAGCACTTCTTCGACCCCGACGCCCTCGACGAGATGCTGCGTGCCCTGCCCTTCGCTGGCGTGAGCGTGAAGCAGCAGGCCATAGAGGCCGAGGACAAAGACTGGAACCAGCAATGGGAGGCCGAAGGATTTGAACCCATCGTCGTGGGCGACCACCTGGTGATACACGATGGGCGCCATCTGCCCACAGGATTCAGCACCGGCACGACACCTCGCGACGCCGACGGAAGACTTGCAGTAGAGATTGATGCGAAAATGGCTTTCGGTACTGGTAATCATGCCACTACACGAATGATGGCCGATGCCTTGACCCACCAGAACCTGGAGGGAAAGATGGTGCTCGACTGCGGCACCGGCACGGGGGTGCTGGCCATCGTGGCCCTGCTGATGGGAGCACAAAGCGCCGTGGGCTACGACATCGACGAATGGAGCGCCGACAACGCCCGCCATAATGCTGTGCTGAACAGGGTCGACGAGCGCTTCACCTCGCTATTGGGCGACGCCAATGTGATTGATGGCCTGGCGCCCCATTCTTTCGACGTGGTCATGGCCAACATCAACCGCAACATCCTGCTGGCCGACATGCCCCGCATGGCGATGGCCTTGAAGCCGGGCGGCACGCTGCTGCTGAGCGGATTCTATCAGGCCGACATCGACATGCTGCAAGCCAAGGCCGAGAGCCTGGGCCTGAGCATGATGGGCACCCACCACGAGGGGGAGTGGGCCATGATGGAAATGAAACATAAACTAAACTAAGAGAGAGAGCGAATGAAACGACTGATCATTCTCCTGCTGGCGCTGGTGTGCACCATGTCGACCCAGGCTGTGCTGAAGGAGCAGAACCTGGAACAGACGCTGAGCGTGCTGCGTGCCGAGCTGACCGAGCGCCACCAAGAGCTGGAGAGCCTGGCAGGTGCCCGCAAGGAACAGGCGCGAGACATCATTCAGCAGCTGCGCGAGACCATACGCCGTAGCAACCAGAACGCGCTGATGCTCTACTCGCAGCAGCAGAACTACGTCTTCGACCTCACCTACGCCTGCCACGAAGCCACCGAGCAGTTTGTGAAGTTCCAGAGCCAGCAGCTGCCCTTCAAGTCGTATATAGAGCAACTCGACAAGGAGATATCGAAGTACGACAGCCTGATGACCAGCATCCGCAACATACGGCCCAACATCCTGGAGGCATCCTCGAAGACCGACCGCGCCGTGTGCCTCACGCTGGCCACCAGCATACGCAACATGCTGCAGTCGTCGCGTATGCAGATGGCCGAGTACGTCAGCATCTACGAGAACACCGAGAAGCGGCTGCGCAACCTGAACGACTATGCCAACCTGCGCTACAACGACATCCAGCGGGGCATCTTCCGCAACGGTGGCGAGAACTATGTGTCGTTGCTGAAGAACATGAAGCAGCGATGGCAGCAGATGCGCGAGAGCGTGGCCGACAAGTATCGCCCCTCGAAGCAGCAGAGCGACTGGGACAGCCGGGTCATCATCGGCCTCTTCATGATGATTGCCTTCTACGTCGTGGTGGTCATCCTGCTCAACATGCTGGCCTTCCGCTTCATGCCCAAGCGCCTGCACACCGTGGAGTTCAAGAAGAAGCGCACCTGCATCATCATGGCCACCACGGTGGTCACCTTCGCCATCGTGCTGGGCCTGCTCCGCGCCACGCTCCACCAGAATTTCTTCATCATGGCCAGCGGACTGCTCATCGAGTATGCGTGGCTGCTGGGCGTCATCCTCATCTCGCTGCTGTTGCGCGTCAGCGGCGACCAAATCAAGAGCGCCTTCCACATCTACGCCCCGCTGGTGGTGGTGGGGTTCATCGTCATCGCGTTCCGCATCGTGCTCATCCCCAGCGAGCTGGTCAACATGCTGTTCCCCATCATCTTGCTGGCATGCTCGGCGTGGCAATGGATTGTCATCAGGCGCCACAACAAGAACATCCCCCGCAGCGACATGTTCTACACCTACGTGTCGATGGCCATCTTCATCTTCGCCCTTGTATGCTCCTGGCTGGGCTACACGTTGCTGGCCGTGCAGATTCTCATCTGGTGGATCATGCAGCTCACGTGCATCCTCACCATCACCTGCCTCATCAGCTACCTGAAGCTCTACGGCGACCGCCACCACTTCGACGAGCGACCCATCACGCAGTCGTGGTTCTATCTGTTTATATATAATGTGTTGCTGCCCATACTGGGCGTCTGCTCGGTGATGCTCAGCATCTACTGGGCCGCCAACGTGTTCAACATGGGCGACCTGTGCTGGCAGATATTCCGCAACAATTTCATCGACCTGAAGAACCTGCAGGTGAGCATCCTGAAGCTGTCGATGGTGGTCAACCTGTGGTTCCTCTTCCGCTAC
>JAEEGG010013038.1_pt1 | contig 17843 bp, 20 predicted proteins | sample 9134161 | NCBI WGS metagenome assembly JAEEGG01 (sample SAMN16246543, study PRJNA631951) | gut metagenome | biome: gut microbiome; feature: rumen; material: CR-attached | host: Bos | place: Iran: Karaj | collected 2018-10 | reverse complement strand
TGAAAGCATTCACAATCATAATGCGTTTGCCTGCGTGGAAAAAGGGTGGAAATGATGCTGTACGAAGTCAACCAGGACGCGCTGCGTTATGAATTGGAGCATTTGGGCGTATATAAGCCCAGCGTGGTCATCATGCTGGGCAAAGGAAAAATAACGCCCCTGAAGGTGCTGCATGTCAGGACGCCGGCGGCCAACATCATCAAGCAGGAAATGCTGGCGGCAGGAGGAGACTGCGCCACGCCGGGAACGACAATTACCTGTGCGGTTCCCCATGTGGATATCCTATTGCTTGGCAATGCGAAACATTATAAAACGCTGGTCTATAAACTGAAGCAGATGCCCTATTTCGGCATACCGGATATCGTAGCAGATTTGGAAACGTATCTTGCAGCCGTTCCCAAATGCACGAAACTGGCAGACGGGCGCTTGCTGCATTATGATTCCGTAAATGTGATGGGCATCATCAACGTGACGCCGGACTCCTTTTATGCCGGTTCACGCAAAAAAAGCGTTGACGCAGTGCTGGAACAGGCGGAACAAATGCTGGTGGAGGGTGCTGCCATATTGGATATCGGCGGAGAATCTACCCGGCCCGGCAGTGATCCGGTTACCCAGGAGGAAGAACGGCGGAGGGTGCTGCCTGCGGTGGCGGAAATCAAAAAGAGATTTCCGGAAAGTATTGTGTCTGTAGATACGTATCGCGCTCAATTGGCAAAGGAAGCCTTGGAGTGCGGGGGCGATATCATCAATGATATCAGCGCCATGACGGCAGACGATGCGATGATGGATATAGTGGCGGAAGCCAAAGCGCCCATTATTTTAATGCATCGCAGAGGCACGTCCAAAGATATGCAGCAGCAGTGCGAATATAAGAACGTGGTACAGGAAGTGACGGAATACCTGTTGAACAGGGCTGTGCTTTTGCAGGAGCGACAGATCGGTCCGGATAAAATCATTCTGGACCCGGGCATCGGCTTTGCCAAAAATGATGAACAGAACCTGAGGCTGATGCAGAATCTGAATGCGCTGACCGTGAACGCCTGGCCGGTGTTGCTGGCGGCGTCACGCAAAAAGACAATTGGAAATGTGTTGGGAGTTTCACAGCCTCTTCCTCCGGAAGAACGGCTGGAAGGAACCCTGGCGGTGACTGCTGCCGCAGTTTATGCTGGCGCCAGTCTGGTCCGGGTGCACGACGTTAAGGAAAACGTGCGGCTGATCCGTATGCTGGAAGCGATTCGTAAGGTGTGAAATGGCAATTTATATTGCGTTGGGAAGCAACTTGGGCGACAAAGAAAATAATATGAAAGAAGCCCTACAACGGTTAGCCCAAAAAGGCGTAACCGTCTGCAAGGTTTCTGGTTTTATGGCGACCAGACCTTATGGCGTAACAGATCAGCCGGATTTTCTGAATGCGGTTGCGGAAATAGAAACAGATTATTCTCCCACGGAACTTCTCCGGGTTTTATTACAGATTGAACAGGAGATGGGAAGGAAACGTATCCGCCGCTGGGGTGAACGGAATATTGATTTGGATCTGTTACTGTATGAAGACCGGATTATTAATTTGCCGGATTTGCAGGTTCCCCATCCGGACATGCAGAACCGGGACTTTGTGTTGCGCCCGCTGGTGCAGATTGCGCCGCACGCAGTGCATCCGGTACTGCGGAAAACGGCAGAGCAGTTATGGAAAGAACTGCAGGACAGAGGAAGAAGTGAAAAGATGAACCCGTAACAGTTCGGCATACAAAAGCGGCTTGCCAGAAATAGCAGGCCGCTAAGTATTTTGCACATTAGTTCCAACAGTAAAAGCGGCTGTACCTGAAAAGGTACAGCCGCTTTTGTGTTGCTGTGTATTACGTGTTATTTTGCCGCATTTGCTTTGATGCAATCGTTGATGTCTTTGATCAGGGAGGGTACATCCAATCCGTGGGCACCGGCGCCTTCACCGATGGTTTCAAACTGCGCGGCCATACAGCCGATGCAGCCCAGACCGTAATCGGCAAATACCTGCATGATTTCCGGATGCGCCTGAACAGCTTCGATAATATTGGTGTCTGCCGTAATCACGTCAGCAGCGTTTTTAATGTCTTTTACTTCCATGTTATTCACCTCGTAGAAATTTTATTGCAGTGATATTATAGCATTGTTGTATGAAAAGGAAAAGACAGGAAATAAAATTTCATTCTTTTTTCAAAAAACAACAATATAAGTATTGCAAAATAAGGGAAATGCTTGTATAATGGTGGAAAGTGGTGAAATGTGGGGCAAAGGGGTGAAGAAAATGTTCCTGGGTGAATACCGGCATTCTCTGGACGACAAGGGTCGTCTCTTCATTCCTGCCAAATTACGGGATGTTTTGGGAAAACGTTTTTTCATCAGCAAAGGCTTTGACCATTGCCTGATGATATATGATGAAGAACAGTGGAAGTTGTTTGCGGACAAATTGAACGCGCTGTCCATGGGCCAGAAAAAGAACCGGGACATTAAACGGTTTTTCTTTTCCGGCGCGGATGAATTTTCCTGCGATAAGCAGGGGCGCGTGTTGCTGAGTGCCAGCCTGCGGGAATATGCAGGTATCGGTAAGGATACCGTAATCGTCGGCACAGGTGACAAGGCGGAAATCTGGTCTGCAGAGCAATGGCAGGCACGGAATGCTGCTGCGGAACAGATGATAGAGGAAGGCCTGGATGACCTGAATCTGGACATTTGATGAGGCGCATATGGAATTTGCTCATGTAAGCGTTCTTTTGAAAGAATGCATAGACTGGCTTGTTACGGATCCGGACGGCATTTATGTGGACTGTACGCTGGGCGGGGCTGGGCATTCTTCTGAAATCGTCGCGCGCCTGTCAGACAAAGGACGGCTGATTGGTATCGATCAGGACGATGATGCGCTGGCTGCGGCAAAAGAACGGTTAAAAGTCGCGCAGTGCAGGGTAGATATTGTAAGATCTAACTTTAAGGAACTGAAGGAAGTATTGCACAAGCTGGACATAGAAAAGGTTACTGGCATCCTGTTCGATCTGGGGGTTTCTTCCCATCAGCTGGATACGCCGGAACGGGGTTTTTCCTACATGCATGAAGGCCCGCTGGATATGCGGATGAACCAGGAAGGCGCGCTGACCGCGGATGACATCGTGAATACGTACAGCGAAGCGGAACTGGCCGGACTGATCTGGCGGTATGGGGAAGAACGGTGGGCGAAACGGATTGCTCATTTTATCGTAGAGGAGCGGCAGAAAAAGACGTTGCATACTACCGGTGAACTGGTAGAAGTTATCAAAAAGGCAATCCCTAAAGGAGCCCGTAAAGACGGTCCCCATCCTGCAAAGCGAACCTTTCAGGCTCTACGGATCGAAGTAAATGATGAACTTAATATCCTTGATCAGGTAGTAGAGGATGCGGTAAATGCGTTACGGCCTGGCGGGCGTATCGGCGTCATCACTTTCCAGTCACTGGAAGACCGGATAGTAAAGCAGAAACTGGTCCAGCTGGCAAGAGGGTGTATCTGTCCTCCGCATATGCCTTGTGTCTGTGGCAGAAAACCGCTGATCGGCAAACCGGGCAGTCTGGTTCCCGGGGACACAGAAGTTGCTACGAACCCAAGGGCACGAAGCGCAAGGCTGCGTTTCGCGGAAAAGTTATAACCAGAATAAGCAACAAAGAATAGACTTTTGGATAGAAGTATTATATAAAAGGCAGGCAAGAGCATATGTTAGCTAGAAAATACAATTACGAAGAACAATGGTCGCAGTCAGAGCAGGAGCGGCTCCGGGAACTTAATGAACTGGAACAGCGCCGCCAGCGTATCCGGAAGGCCAATTATAAACTGTTCCGCCGTCGTTTGTTTGTTACAGTGGGACTGGTGCTGGTAATGTATTTTGCTACAGTTATGCGCAGCGCCGCTCTAGTGAGCGCAGGCAACCATCTGATAAAACTTCAGACTCAGGAATCCCAGCTGATAGCTAAGAATGCCGAACTGAAAATCGAGGTGGATCAGCTGAAAGGACCTGAACGGATTACATCTATCGCGGAGAAGCAGTTAGGAATGAAAGTGGCCCGCAGCAACATTTATGTCAAAGCCGTCAATCAATAGGTTAGTGTTAAGATAAGACAGTAACAGGTCTTGGACTTATCATAGCCTTTTAAAATTTTGCGCAAGGAAGAAAAAAGAATTTTGAGAGGCAGCCTTTATAGGCTGCCATTTCAATTTAAGGGGGATAGCATTATGCAGAAACAGTTACAACAGCTTGTAGATTTGTTGCCGGGAGTCAAAGTGATTGGAAACGTCAGGAAAACGATAAAGGATATTTCGTCAGATTCCCGCGTGGTACAGGAAGGGTGTTTGTTTATTGCTCTGAAAGGAATACATGCGGACGGGCATACTTTCTTGGCAAACGCTGCGGAAGGTGGCGCGGTGGCTGCGTTGGTGGAAGAAGTTCCTGCTACAGTCCCGGAAGGGTTAACATTGTTGCAGGTTAGCGATGTTAAAACATCCATGGAAATTGTTGTTCCATGGTTCTTTAACTATCCCGGAAAAGCCATGCGTATGATTGGAGTGACCGGCACCAACGGCAAAACCACAAGTACCAATATAATTCGGCATGTACTGAAAAGCGCAGGCTATAAATGCGGCTTGATTGGTACAATTAATGTGATGATTGATGAAGAGAGCGTGGTATCCCATATTACAACACCGCCCGTGGTGGAACTGCAGAAATTTTTATACCGTATGAAAGAGGCTGGCTGCCAGTATGTAGTGATGGAAGTCTCCTCTCATTCCCTGGCGTGGAATCGTGTGGCTGGCATAGAATATGATACAGCAGTGTTGACTAACATCACGCAAGATCATTTGGATTTTCACAAGACTATGGAGGCTTACAGGGATACCAAAAGTCTTCTGTTTGAACATCTTACGGATGGCGGCAAACCAAATAAGACAGCGGTGTTTAATTCAGACGAACCTGCCAGCAGAATCATTAAGGCGCGGACGAAGGCAGCCTGTCTTACTTATGGAATGGGAAGAGAAAACGATATTTACCCGCTTTCTTATGAAATAAAGGCCAAAGGTATGCATTTATGCCTGCATACACCGGCGGGAGATATGGATCTGCAGTTAAGCATTACGGGTAAATTCAATGTTTACAATGTAATGTGCGCAGTAGGTGCGCTTATTGCGGAAAAAATTGATAAGGCAGTAATCGAAAAGACGTTGAATGGTTTTGCCGGGGTGCCGGGACGGTTCCAGCTGGTGGAAGCGGGGCAACCTTACACTGTCATTGTGGATTATGCCCACACGCCGGATGGTCTGGAGAACGTGCTGAACACGGCGCGGCTAATTACCAAAGGACGTTTGTGGGTGATATTTGGTTGCGGTGGTGACAGGGATAACAAGAAACGTCCCATTATGGGCGGAATTGCGTTGAAACTGGCGGATGATGTAGTTGTAACATCGGATAATCCACGCAGTGAAGACCCAGAGAAGATTATCGACATGATTGAAGTGGCGCTGAAGCCGATACCGGAAGGGAAAAGTGTAACACGAATTGCAGACAGGAAAGAAGCAATCCTTTACGCGTTGGCTCATGCAGGCGAAAAAGATGTAATTATGATTGCCGGAAAAGGACATGAAAATTACCAGATTCTGAAAGATAAAACGATTCATTTTGATGACAAAGAAATAGTGGAAGAATACTGGAAAGGGAAAAAAGCATGATTACATTACATGAAGTTATTGCTTCTACAGGAGGGAAATGTGAATATGTCGGGAATCCGGAATTTACAGGCATAAACACAGATACACGGACTATTAAAAGAGGAGAGTTGTTTGTAGCATTGAAAGGAGAAAATTTTGATGGTCACGCCTATACAGTAAAGGCAGTGGAAAACGGTGCAGCGGGTGTTCTTGTATCTAGGGAAGTGGAAGTGCCTGAAGGAATTCCTGTGATATATGTGAAAAATACATTAAAAGGATATCAGGATATCGCTCATGGGTACCGCGTGAGATTTCCAAAATTAAAAGTTGTAGCGATTACCGGTTCCAACGGTAAGACTTCGACTAAAGACATGGTGGCTGCAGTTTTATCCTCACAATATAGCATAATAAAGACACAGGCAAATTTCAACAATGAAATCGGCTTACCTTTGACGCTGTTAAGCATTCAGCCGGACACAGAAATCGCTGTGGTTGAGATGGGGATGCGGGGGATGGGACAGATAAAAGTCATGTGTGCCATTGCCTGCCCGGATGTGGCAGTTATCTCTAATGTGGGTTCCACTCACGTTGGCGAACTGGGAAGCCTTGACAATATTGCGAGAGCAAAAAGTGAGATTCTGGAGGACCTTCCGACTGACGGATATGCAGTGTTGAACGGGGACTTGCCCAGAGTGCGTGCCATGGAGAAAAAACTCCATACGGGTGTAAGTTGGTTCGGGTTTAACGAAGACAATGACGTACGGGCGGAACAGATTGAGATAACCGCTGACGGAAGCCGTTTTATCTGCAGGATGGGGGAAGAAACGGAAGAGTTTTTTATCCCGCAAATCGGCGAGCATAATGTGATGAATGCTTTGTCTGCTATTGCAGTTGGCAGGTATTTTGGTGTAAAATTAAATAATATAAAAAAAGCTTTACTGGGAACGGTACTGACGGAAAGCCGGCAGGAATTGCTGCATTTTGGCAGCTATACGGTGCTTAACGATGCTTATAACGCCAGTCCCACATCCATGGAAGCTGCCTTTGCCACGCTGGCCAGGCTGAAACAGAGCGCGCAGCCGCCCTGCCGTACCATTGCGGTGGTGGCGGATATGCTGGAACTGGGAGATACGGCTGCGGAAGCACATCAGAGTGTCGGGCGGATGGCGGCCAAAACGAAAACCGATATTCTGTTAGGGTATGGGCCGGAGACAAAAGCTGCTGTGGAAGCGGCTGCTGCTGAAGGCGTTGCAGCCTGTCATTTTACCGACCGGAAGGGCGCGGCAGATAAGCTGGCAGATATCCTGCAGCCAGGGGATATCGTCCTGCTGAAAGGATCCCATTCCATGCAGGTATCCGGAATCATCGATCTGGTTTTCAAAAAGTAAATGAGAATTGTAATTTATAGAAAGTAATGTTGTCCGGGAATGACAGATATTCTGCCATTTTCCGAATCAATCAGGAAAGTCTGGTGCACAGTATGGATGTAACGGGCATGCAGGTCATAGGGGCGCTGCTGACGTCCCTGATTGTATGCGCAGCGTTGGGACCGGTGCTGATACCGGTCCTGCATAAATTGAAGTTTGGGCAGAGTATTCGTGACGTAGGTCCGGCAAGCCACATGAAAAAAAGCGGCACGCCCACCATGGGGGGCATTATGATGCTGTGCGGGCTGTTTGCGGCCATGATGTTATGGAACCGTTTTACTCCGCTGATCATCATCGCTTTCGTACTGACCTTTGGCCATGCGCTGATCGGTTTTCTTGACGATTATATCAAGGTCGTGATGAAACGGAATCTGGGACTTACGGCAAAGCAGAAACTGGCCCTGCAGATTGCGCTGGCAATGGCGTATATTTATTATGTGGAGCAGCACGCGGGAGCATCCGGTACGGATTTGTGGATTCCGGGAACTTCTGTTACGGTCCATATGGGCTGGCTGTATTACGTATTGGTGCTGTTTCTTCTTGTGGGAACCACGAATGCGGTGAATCTGACGGATGGACTGGACGGACTGGTTTCCAGTGTCAGTATACCGGTTATGGCTGCCTATGCGTGTATATCCTGGCAGGCAGGCGAAGGGGATTTGTGTCTGCTTGCCGCGGCTGTTTTGGGAAGCTGTCTGGGGTTTCTTGTCTGGAACCATCATCCTGCAAAAGTCTTTATGGGAGACACGGGTTCCCTGGCTTTAGGCGGCGCAGTAGCGGCGCTGGCGTTGCTGACCCATACGGAAATCCTGTTGGTGGTTTTAGGCGGAATGTATGTATTGGAAGCATTGTCTGTTATTATCCAGGTTGTATATTTTAAGCGTACAGGGGGAAAACGCGTCTTCCGTATGACGCCGATCCATCATCACTTTGAACTGGGCGGATGGAAAGAAACGAAAGTCGTGGCAGTGTTTACGCTGGCGAGCTGTGTTTTCTGTCTGGCCGGCATAGGGCTGTGGTTCCTGGGAAAGGGTGGCATGTAATATGTCCGATATTCAAAATGTAATGGTATTTGGCGCCGGTATCAGTGGCAAAGGCGCGGCAATGGAACTGGTTGAGCAGGGCAAGACGGTTTATCTGTATGACGACACCCCGAAACAGCTGGAACCTGAACTAGAAGAATTACTGGCACGGCAGGGCGGCGGATTTGTCTGCGGAAACCTCGCGGGGACATTAGGGCGGGTGCAGCAGGTCGTATTATCGCCAGCGGTGCCCGGGAATCTCCCGGAGTTGCAAAAAGCCCGTGAAAACGGCGTGGAGGTCATCAGCGAAATCGAATTGGCCTGGCGCAATTATATCGGACACATGGTGGCCATCACCGGAACCAACGGAAAAACCACCACAACGACTCTTGTCGGCGAAATGCTGAAGACGCTGCCGGTAAGGACGGCGGTGGGCGGCAATATCGGCCGGGCTCTTTCCAGAGAAGTAAAAGGGCTGGATAAGAACAGCTGGGTAGCAGCGGAAGTATCCAGTTACCAGCTGGAAGGCATCAAAGAGTTCTGCCCGGATGTGGCGGCAATCCTGAACCTTACGCCGGACCACATGGAGCGCCATAAAACCATGGAGGAATATGCCCGTTGTAAAAGGAATATTTTCATCAATCAGACTGCCAGACAGATTACGATTTTGAACTATGACGATCCGGAGGTCCGCACCTGGGGGAAATATTCGAAAGGCACATTGTGCTATTTCAGCCGCAAGGCGGCCTTGCCGGAAGGCGTTTATATGAAAGACGGCAGTTTTTTCATTAAGTGGAAAAATGCTGTGAAAGAGATTTGCCATAAAAATGAGCTCCAGATTTTTGGCGCCCACAACGAAGAGAATGTACTGGCGGCCATTGCCTGCGGCTTTTTTGCAGGAGTGACCCCGGAAAAAATGCGGGAAACACTGCTGGGGTTTAAGGGAGTGGAACACCGTATCGAATATGTTACAACGATTCACGGAGTCCCGTACTATAATGATTCCAAGGCGACTAACACGGATTCTGTGATCAAAGCGCTGGAAGCGTTTCCCAGCGGACATATCATCCTATTGGCGGGCGGCCATGACAAGATGACCCCGCTGGAACCCATGATGAACCTGATTCGGGAGAAAACAGACCTGCTGATTCTTCTGGGCGAGGCAAAGGAAAGGTTTTACAAGGCTGCCACGGCAGCCGGCGTTGAGAATATAGTTGTAGTGGATTCTTTTAAAGACGCGGTTGACACGGCTTATGCCAGGGCAAAAGCACCTCAGGTGGTGCTGCTGTCTCCGGCCTGTTCCTCTTTCGATATGTTCCATGACATGGGCGAAAGGGGACGCTATTTTAAGAAACTGGTGCACGAACTGAAATAAAAAAGCAGAATGGAGATCAGAATCAGATGAAGATTATAGTATCCGGTGGCGGTACCGGGGGACACATTTATCCGGCGCTTACCATTGCGGATACAATCAAAAAGCTTTACCCGGAAGCGGAGATACGTTTTGTGGGTACGACCCACGGGCTGGAAAAGGATCTGGTGCCCCGCGCGGGTTATCCCATTGATTTTATTGATGTGCAGGGATTCAGACGGAGCCTGGGCGTGGACACGTTCCGCTCGGTATATAAGCTGTTCACCGGTCTCGGGGACGCAAAAAAACTGCTGGCAGTCCATAAACCGGACCTGGTCATCGGTACGGGCGGTTATGTATGCGGACCTGTCGTTTTTCTCGCGGCCATGCAGGGAATCCCGTCCTGCGTTCAGGAACAGAACGCCCTGCCGGGCGTGACCAATAAGATACTGTCTCATTTTGTCAGTAAGATATTTTTAGGATATAAAGAAGCAGGCAAATATTTTAAGGGAAAAGCACAGAGGGTTTTTACTGGTAACCCAATCCGGGAAGAAATTTTAAGTCATACCCGCTGGGAAGCTCTGAAGTTCTTCAAACTGGATGTGAATAAAAAGACTATCCTGATTGCCGGCGGCAGCCTGGGTGCCGCTTCCATCAATAAAGCCGCGTTCCAGTTGGAAAAGGACCTTTCCGGGAGAGACGACGTGCAGATACTGCACGCCACCGGAAAAAACAATTACGAAGCCTATATGAAGCAGGTTGAGGAAGTCGGCGGCTTTAAACCGAATATTCACTTATCTCCCTATCTGTACGATATGCCCATGGCGCTGGCGGCGGCCGATCTCGCGGTGTTTCGGGCCGGAGCAATAGGTCTTGCGGAACTGACGGCAAAAGGGATTCCGTCTATCCTGGTACCGTTCCCGTATGCAACGGGCAACCATCAGGAATTCAATGCCAGGGCGCTGGAATCAGCCGGTGCGGCACAGGTGATTTTAGACAGGGAACTGACTGGAGAGGCTCTTCACGAAAAGGTTGAGCGTCTGCTGCTTCATGAAAAAGAGCTGCGGCAGATGCAGCAGGCTGCGGCGAAGGCCGGACGGCCGGAAGCCGCTATGGAAATAGCAAAACAGGCAGTAGCTTTGATAAATAAAAGGGAACCCTGACCGTATGTCGGCATGCCGGCAGGTTCGGCAGAATGGCCGGTATGGAAACATATAAGGGAACCCAAAAGAGGCGGAGGTAAAGCAGATGTTGGACAAGTACAGACATATCCACTTTATCGGTATTGGAGGAGCCGGTATGAGCGCGTTGGCTTATGTGCTGGTAAAACGCGGCTTTGATGTGACAGGCTCCGATCTGCAGGCCGGACATATGGCCTATGAACTGGCGGAAGCGGGTGCTTTGGTCTATATGGGGCATGATGATTGTCAGATTGAGGGAGCAGAGGCCGTGGTTGTTTCCTCTGCCATTCCCAAAACAAATCCGGAACTGGTTGCTGCCCGTAAGAAGAATATTCCTGTTTTACACCGCAGCGATGTGCTGATGGCGCTCCTGAACGGCGAGGGAACAAAAGGGGTCGCCGTAGCAGGCGCCCACGGTAAAACCACGACCAGCGCCATGATTGGTGTAATTGCCGCCGAAGCGGGTATCGATCCGACGGTTGTGATTGGCGGTGATGTGACGGCGCTGGGGGGGAACGCGCGGAACGGTGAAAGCGAATGGGTCGTGGCGGAAGCGGACGAAAGCGACGGTTCTTTCTTAAAATTTACCCCGTTTATTCCTGTTATTACCAACATTGAAGACGATCATCTGGACCATTACGGGACGGAAGAGAATATTTACCAGGCATTTAAAGAATACCTTTCCCACATGAAAGATGGCGGGACAGCTGTTCTGTGTCTGGATAACGAAAAGGTACGCCGTTTGTCGGAAGAAACGGAAACTCCTTTTATTACCTACGGTTTGACAGAGGATTGTGATTTTTACGCAAAGAATATTCGGCACAGTGTGGAGGGTACTGACTATGATCTGTATCACGGGGGAGCGAAACTGATTTCTGTACATCTGATCGTGCCGGGCAGGCATAATGTGCTGAATTCGCTGGGGGCTTTTGCAGCTGCCTCCCTGATGGGAATCTCGCCGGAGGTCAGCGTGGCTGCACTGGCAATATTCTCCGGAGCCAAACGCCGTTTTGAAACAAAAGGCAAGGAAAACGGAATCTGGATTGTGGACGATTATGCGCACCATCCTACCGAGATCATGGCAACGCTGCAGGCAGCGAAAGAAACAGGTGCAAAACGGATCGTATGCGTATTCCAGCCCCACCGGTACACCCGGACGAAGCTGCTGTACGAAGAATTCTGCAAATGCTTTACCAACTGTAACAAACTGATTCTGACACACATTTATTCTGCCGGTGAAGATCCGATTCCCGGTGTCAGTGGCAGGGGGCTTGCGGAATCCATAAAAGTTACTACGGGGCAGGATGTTATGTATATTGACAGTTTTTCCAGACTGGAAGAACATCTCTTTAAAAACTGTACAGAAGGCGACCTGGTCATCACCATGGGCGCCGGGGATGTGTTCCGGATCGGTGAAGAACTGGTAAAAGAATTCAGGCAAGTAGAAAAATAATGTGGAGAAATGATATGGATAAAGACAAAACAGTTGCTGTCGTGATGGGCGGGCCTTCGGCGGAAGAACAGATATCCCTGTCTACGGGTCACGCTATGGCGGCGGCGTTGCGGGGTAAAGGTTATAACGTGAAGGAAATCCGTCTGGTGCCGCATAATTTTTCTGAGCAGGTGAAGGAAAGCGGCGCAGACGTGGTAGTGATTGCCGTCCACGGCTTATACGGCGAGGACGGAAGACTGCAGAGCGCGCTGGAGATGATGGGAATCCCCTATACGGGTTCCGGGGTACTGGCCAGTTCCGTTAGCATGAACAAACTGGCTGCCAAGCGCGTATTTCTGGGCAGCAACATTCCTACGCCGGATTATATTTTCCTGCATCGCCGGGACCGGGGAAAGCAGGATATGATCAAAGCAATTACGGAAAGGTTTTCCCTGCCTGTGGTTGTCAAACCCGTGTCCCAGGGGAGCTCGCTGGGCGTCACCATCGAAAAGGAAATTTCCGGCCTCCAGAAAGCATTGGATGATGCTTTCCAATATGATGAAGAGGTGCTGGTGGAAGAGTATATCGCGGGGCAGGAAACTTCTGTATGCATGATGCGCTTAAAAGACGGCTCCGTTAAAGTCTGGCCCGTGATTCTGATCCATCCCCATGCGGAATGGTACGATTTTAATGCCAAATATTCGGCGGGCGGTGTGGATCATCTGGTGCCGGCGCCACTGCCGGAGGATATTACCAGGACGCTGAAAGACATTTCCGTTAAGGCCTTTGAGGTCTTGGGCTGTGCGGGTGTGGCCCGCACGGACTGCATGATTGACAAGGACGGCAAATGTTATGTGCTGGAGATGAATACAGTCCCCGGCATGACGCCTACCAGCCTGGTGCCGGATGCAGCCAGGGCGGAAGGTACGGACTTTGGCGACTTATGTGAAATGATATTGGAAACAGCACATCTGTAAGGAAAAAATACGCATATCCCGGAGGCTTTGAGTATGGGATCTTCTCAGGAAAGACTGCAGGCAGACCATCGCCGCAAACGGCTGAATGATATAGTATGGCTTTTAGGCCTGCTGTTTTTTGCCGCTCTTGTGGTTGCCGGCTGGAAATATGTGCACCGGCAGGACTTTGCCTATGGGGATATTGTGATTCACGGAAGCAAACAATTTACCCGGGAAAAGATATTACAGATGGCAGGCGCCAGGGAACCGGTCAATCTGTTCCTGATATCCAAAAACAAAATCGTAGCGGCGCTACAGGGGGATGTAAGAGTGGAGAGCGCGGAAGCCCATTATGATTTTCCCTCTGCGCTGAACGTGTATATTAAAGAACGGAAGCCCGTTTTATATGTAATAACGGATTACGGCAATTATGCCAAGCTGGATAAGACAGCATTGGTCATGGAAATGACTGACGGCATCAAAGACGCGTCTGTTCCCCGTCTGGCAGGCGTTGCCTGCGGCAATGCGTTTATCGGGGACACCCTGCAGAACGATATGATCCGGGACGTGCTGAAATTTATGGATAAACTGCAGCCGGACGCAAAGGAACAGATAGCGGATCTGAGCGTGGATGCGGAAAAGAAACTGACCGTTCATATGCGGTACGGTTTTCCGGTTATTCTGGGTCCTGTCAACGAACTGGCGGGGAAGGCGGAACTGTTCATGACCGTCTTTAACGAGATGAAAGGGAAAAAAGTGCAGATTGAGTATATGGATCTGCAGTACAGCAAGCCATTTGTCCGCCTGAGGCAGCAGGAACCATAAAGTAAAACCGATGATTGCCCGATTTCATGATTTGTATTATTATATTAAATATACAGGAGAGCAAAAACTGCAAAGAGGCCTGTTGAATGAACAGGTTGCAGAAAAGAGGAATTACAGATGATGACAGTAAAAAATAAGCATACCAGAATATTAATATTTCTGGTATGTATTATTTTGGGCTATATGATCACTATGCAACTGAGATCACATAATCAGTATCAGAATCTGGCGATACAGCGCGCTGAAGATTTAACGGTCCGCCTGAAGGAAGTGCAGGATGACAGGGATAAGCTGGCAAAAGAGCTGGATGAGTACAGGGCAGGCCGGATATCCGGCGCGGCGCAGAAAGAGATGGACGACCTGAAAGCCCGAGCGGGCGAAACGGAAATGGAAGGGAAGGGAATCGTCTTTACTCTTGATGACAGCAAACAGGCTGCCAAAACCGGGGAAAACAAAAATCTTTATATTATCCATGATGAAGATCTGCTGCGTGTGATAAACGAGTTGCGCGCCGCCGGAGCGGAAGCGATTTCCTTGAACGGACAGCGGCTGATCGGCTCCAGTGAGATCCGTTGTGTCGGCCCCACAGTCCTTGTCAACGAGAGAAGGCTGGCAGCGCCCTTTGTCATTTTGGCAATCGGTAATCCCCAGACGCTGGAAAGTTCCCTGAAATTGCGCGGCGGGGTTATTGAAAACTTTAAATTCTGGGGTATCAAGGCAGATGTCATACAGTCAGATAAAGTAAGGGTCCCCGCGTTTAAAGGAAAACGGACTTTTGAATTTGCGAAAGTTGTGTCCGAAGAAGAAAAGAAGGAAGCAGGCCAGGCCGCAACGGTTGACAAAGGAACTTCGGAGAATAAACCTGGCGCAGATGCAGAAAAATCCGAAGGCCCGCAGGCCTCGCAGAAGAATGCCGGAGGTGCCCAATGATTTATGCAATTATCGGCCTGATTTTTGGCATTGTCGGAGGCGTTCTGACCCCGGGCTTTATTCCTAAAATTTACGCTCCCTATTTTTCTGTAGCGCTGATGGCGGGACTGGATACCGCCTTCGGAGGACTTCGTGCGGCGATGGAAGGCGACTATGACAATCTGGTGTTTATTTCCGGTTTCGTCGTCAACATTCTCCTGTCGGTATTTTTCTGTTACGCGGGAATCAAGATGGATATCGATTTCTATCTGATAGTAATTCTAGTCTTGGGCATGCGGATTTTTAACAATCTGGCTATTATCCGCCGGTTGTATCTGAAAAAATAAGAGTAATTATGAAATATGTTTGAACTCCGTAACGTGAAGCAGGAAAAAGTACTTTTTATAAAGAATTTCTTTCCAGCTTTTACATAATATGCTTTTTTATTTTTGAATTGGATGGTATAATAACAACAGGTAGTATTATTAAGTAGGGGGATACCGAATATGTTTGAAGATATCATGAATAATCCGGCTGATTCCGGCATCACTCCGGAAACGCTGGCGAAGATCAAAGTCGTTGGTGTAGGCGGTGGCGGTAATAATGCGGTAAACCGCATGATTACCTCCGGGCTGCAGGGCGTGGAGTTTATCGCGATTAACTGCGATGCCCAGGCACTGCTGCTCTCCAAAGCGCAGAACCGTATCCAGATCGGGGAGAAGCTGACCAAAGGTCTGGGCGCCGGAGCCAATCCGGAAATCGGGCAAAAGGCTGCGGAAGAATCCAGAGAGCTCCTGGTTGAACAGTTACGGGGCGCGGACATGGTTTTCGTAACTGCAGGTATGGGCGGCGGCACGGGAACCGGCGCGGCTCCTATCGTGGCGGAATGCGCCCGGGAAGCCGGCGCGCTGACTGTCGGCGTAGTAACCAAGCCGTTTTCCTTTGAAGGCAAACGCCGGATGAACCAGGCGGAAGCCGGCATTGTGAATTTAAAAGACCGTGTAGATACACTGATTACCATTCCCAATGACCGCCTGCTGCAGGTCATCGACCGCAGGACCAGCATGCTGGACGCGTTCCGTATTGCTGATGATGTATTGCGCCAGGGCGTTCAGGGCATTTCCGATTTGATTTCCGTTCCCGGCCTGATCAACGCCGACTTCGCGGACGTAAAGACCATTATGTCCAATGCAGGATCCGCTTTAATGGGTATTGGTACCGCCAAAGGCGAAAACGGGGCAGTGGCAGCTGCGGAAGCGGCCATCAAAAGCCCGTTGCTGGAAGCATCCATCGAAGGGGCCCGGGGCGTGCTGTTCAATATTACCGGCGGCAAGGACCTGTCCCTGTTTGACGTTACGGAAGCATCGAACATCATTACGGAAGCTGTGGATCCGGATGCCAATATTATCTTTGGCGCGGTCATCGACGAAAAACTGGATGACGAGATTCGTGTAACCGTGATCGCAACCGGCTTTAACGGAAAGAACCCGGTACTGACCGGACAGGCGCCTATCAAGATGCCCGGCTCAAAAGTTACGCCGCGCCCGGCGGCTCCCAAACCGGCTCCCAAACCGGTACAACCGGCTCCTGCACAGGGACCGAAACCTATCATTAATCCTGCACCGTTCAGTTCAACTCCGGAGGTTCCGCCCTGGATCCGCTGAGCTTTTCGTAAAACCATGCGGCAGTGTAATACTGCCGCTTTGTTATATTCTGTCACTGACTTCAATCTGTTTATACTCCGTCGATGAAAGGAATGTGTACCTATGAAATGTCCGTTTTGTTCTTTTGAAGACAGCCGGGTAATCGATTCCCGTTCCGTTGAGAGCGGCGCGTCTATCCGCCGCCGCCGGGAGTGTCCCAAATGCGGCCGGCGTTTTACCACGTATGAGAAATATGAAGAAACACCGCTGGTGGTCAACAAGAAAGACGGACGCCGGGAACTGTTTGATGGCGGAAAGCTGTTCGGGGGACTGCTGAAAGCATTTGAAAAACGGCCTGTTTCAACGGAGACCGTACAGGATATTGCGCATGAGATCGAACGGGAACTGCGCCTTAAAGGAGAGTCGGAAGTCACCAGCCGGGAAATCGGGGAACTGGTAATGGAACATCTGGAAAAAACGGACCAGATCGCGTATGTCCGCTTTGCTTCGGTATACAGGCAGTTTGCGGATGTGCAGAACTTTATGCAGGAACTGCAGCGGATCATGGAAAATAATAAGAAAGATAACAAATAGAGGATCTTTTTAACAGAAAACCATGTTAGCTATTGCAAACATTGATTAACACTGACATTATATTTTTGAACCTAGTGGTTATACACTCTCACAATATTTTTGAAAAGGAGCGTACATCATGAACAAAAAAGAACTCGTAGCTGCAACCGCTGAAACAAGCGGCATGCCAAAAAAATGCGTTGAAATGGTTCTGAAAGCCCTCACCGCAAACGTGATTGCTGAAGTTGCCAAAAAGGGTAAAGTTCAGCTGATCGGTTTCGGCACCTTCGAAGCCCGTGCACGCGCTGCCCGTACCGGCAAGAACCCACAGACCGGCAAACCCATTAAAATTGCTGCGGCAACGGTTCCTGCGTTCAAGGCTGGCAAAGCATTCAAAGATGCGGTTAATAAACCGGCAAAAAAGAAAGTTGCTAAAAAAGCGAAATAATATTGTAATGTAATGAAACACCCGCCTGTTTTTCAGGCGGGTGTTTTTGTATGCGCAACAAGGCTGTACGTATCAGTCCGCTGCAGTTTTTACTGCAAATCACCCCTGTAAAACAAAAAACCTGCCTACGCAGTAAGCAGGATGTTTTGTCAGGAACAATTACTGTACCTTGTTAACTTTTTTAGCCAGTTTAGATTTTTTGCGGGCAGCGGCATTCTTGGAAATAACACCGTCCTGAGCCGCTTTATCCAGCAAGCTGGAAGCGTTCTTTAACGTAACTTCGGCTTCCGCTTTGTTTCCTTCGGCAACTTTAGCTTCTACTTTTTTGGCAACCGTGCGTACGGCGCTTTTCTTGGCTGCGTTGGTAGCGCGGCGTTCAGC
>JAEEGG010013037.1_pt1 | contig 17845 bp, 17 predicted proteins | sample 9134161 | NCBI WGS metagenome assembly JAEEGG01 (sample SAMN16246543, study PRJNA631951) | gut metagenome | biome: gut microbiome; feature: rumen; material: CR-attached | host: Bos | place: Iran: Karaj | collected 2018-10 | reverse complement strand
GCATATATTATGTGGACAATATGGCCACGATAATGCAGGCTGCAAATGAGGTCCGTGCGCACGGATTCTGTGCCGTGCCGCGTGTGCTGGAGCTGATGCATGACAAGCTTGTGGCCGCCGGAAAGGACATGGCCGGCATCCGTAAGTCGATATACCGGATGGCATTGAACCACGGATACCGCTTTGACAGACGCAAGGGGCTGTGGTACAAACTGTGGCAGCATGTATATGATGTATTGGTGTACAGTACAATACGCAACAAGTTCGGCGGAAACCGCTTTATCATAGTCAGTGGCGGTTCGGCGCTGAATCCGAAAATCACCCGTCTGTTCCATGCGGCCGGTCTCTGCGTATTTGAGGGTTACGGTCTTACGGAGACGGGTCCTGTGATAGCTGTAAACAATCCTGTGACCGGAAACTGGCGTATAGGTACTGTGGGGCCGGTGCTGCCCGTGGCGGAGGTGAAGCTGGCCGATGACGGTGAGATTCTGGTGAAGAGCCCCTCGGTCACGCACGGCTACTACAAGGACGACCGGCCTGTCACGGACAGTGAGGGCTGGTTCCATACAGGCGATGTCGGACAGTTTGAGGAGGGTATTTTCCTGAAGATCACCGACCGCAAAAAGGAGCTTTTCAAGCTTTCCGCAGGCAAATATGTCGCACCACAGCCGATTGAGAGCCGTCTTAAGGAATCGGAATGGATTGAGGATGCGATGGTGGTTGGTGAGAACGAGAAATATGTGGCGGCGCTGATTTCCCCCAACTATAACCAGCTGCATTTTTACGCCAGCAAACACAAGCTGCATTACCGAGATAACGGGCAGCTGATACAGCATCCGGAGATTGTGGAGCGTATCCAGCAGGAGATTGTCGCCATTAACCGTATGCTTGCTCCCCATGAGCAGATTAAGGGCTTCCGTCTCGTCACGGAGGAATGGTCTCCGCAGACAGGCGAGCTTTCCCCCACGCTTAAGCTTAAGCGGCATGTTCTGCTGCGGAAGTACAGCGATCAGATCGCGCAGATATACAACCACCAGAAGGAGAAGGAACAGGGTTTTTCTTTCAAGCAGATAAACCTCTCCTTTCTGGACAAGGTGCGGCAAATAGGACCGGAGAAACTTTTTCCGAAATTCAACATAAACAAATCTTCGAAAAATGAAAGTGACAAGGACATTTGATTTACTGACCCAGTTAAAGGAGCAATATTCCTTCAAGCAGGACATCCTCTCCATCCGTACACCGAAGGGATGGGTGAAATATAGTGTGGACGACTACTACCGGATTTCACATAATCTGGCATACGGTCTGCTGGCAGCAGGATTCCGGGAGGGCGACCGTGTGGTCATCATCACCCAGAACCGTCCGGAATGGAACTTTTTGGACATGGCGCTCTCGCTGGCCCACATGATCTCAATCCCGGTTTATCCGACATTGAGCGAGGAGGACTACCGGCACATCCTGAACCACAGCGGTGCGCGGGCGGTCTTTGTGGGCAACGAGAAGATATTGGGCGTTGTTGCTCCGATTGTTGAGGAGATGCCTTTGCGTCCGGAACTTTTCACCGTCAATGAGATAGAGGGGCAGAAGAACTGGAACGAGCTGCTCAAGTTGGGGGAGGAGAAGGCTGACGAATGGGCTCCTGTAATTGAGGAGAACAAAAAGAAAATCGGAGAGGATGAGGTCTGTACCATAATCTACACCTCCGGCACCACCGGAATGCCCAAAGGTGTTATGCTGAAACATATCGGTTTGACGTTTAATGCCATAGGACATGCCAACATGCAGATCCGCGACCACCGTCACAGGATGCTGAGCTTTTTGCCGCTCTGCCACATCTATGAGCGCAGCATGAACTACGAATACCAGTATCTCGGTGTCAGCATATACTATGCGGAGTCGCTGCGCAGCATCGCCCGCGATTTGAATGAGGCCCATGCGGACGGCTTCTGCGCTGTGCCGCGTGTGATGGAGATGATGTTCGACAAGCTGCAGGCCAAGGGTAACGAGCTGAAGGGTATGTCGCGAATGATTTACAAATGGGCGTTCAACAAGGCCCTGAAGTTCGACTATAAGCGCAAGGATGCCCTGTACAAGCTGCCATACGCGATTGCCGACAAGCTGGTGTACTCGAAGTGGCGCGAGGCGTTGGGCGGCCATGAGATGCTGATTGTCTCCGGCGGCTCCTCCATCCAGGATAAGATTATCAGGCTCTACACTGCGGCCAAGATGTACATATTCGAGGGCTACGGCATGACCGAGACCTCACCGGTGATTGCGGTCAATAATCCCAAGGAGATGCTGATTGTGATCGGCACCGTAGGAAAGATAATGCCGGGAATTGAGATGAAGCTGGCAGATGACGGCGAAATCCTGACCAAGGGTATCTGCCTTATGGCGGGCTATTACAAGGATCCGGAGGCCACCGCGCAGGTGATAGACGAGGAGGGCTGGTTCCATACCGGCGACATCGGCGAGTTCAACAAGGATGGCTATCTTCGCATCACCGACCGGAAAAAGGAGATTTTCAAGCTCTCTGCCGGCAAGTACATTGCTCCGCAGATGCTTGAGAACCGCTTCAAGGAATCACCTTTCATTGAGAATATTATGGTGATAGGGGAGAACGAGAAGTTCGCCTCAGCGCTCGTTTCGCCCGATTTCAACCGTTTGCAGGAATGGGCGAAAAAGAACAAGATTCCTTTCACCACCCATGCCGACTTGGTGAACAACGCGCAGGTCAAAAAGATGGTCATGCAGGAGGTGGATGCTATAAACGACAAGCTTGCGCAGCACGAGCAGCTCAAGCGGATCCATCTGGTGCCGGACGAATGGAGCGCCGCCTCCGGGGAGCTTTCGCAGACAATGAAGCTCAAACGCCGCGTCATCATGAAGAAGTACGAAAAGGAAATAAAGGAGATTTACCTGCATGAATAGTTCCGGACCTCTTATCCATGGCCGCCGTTTCGTCCCATACATTTCGCGGGAGCGGATTGCCGAAAAGGTTGCGGAACTGGCCGGCCGCATCTCTGCGGACTATGCCGGAGAGCGTCCCATGCTGCTTGTCGTACTCAACGGTGCGATGCCTTTTGCCGTCGCGCTTATGCAGCAGCTCACGGTTGATGTGGAGCTCTGCTGCATTCGCTACGCCTCCTATGTGGGCACCTCATCCACGGGTACGGGCAAGGAGGTTATAGGGCTGCCGGAGGAGCGGCTGAAGGGGCGGCGTGTCATTGTTGTGGAGGATATTGTGGATACAGGCCGGACAATCGCCTATCTGCACGAACGCCTGCAGGCCTGCGGCGTGAAGGATTCGGAGGTGGCCGCGCTCACCTTCAAGCGGGGAAAGTACCTTGGAACTCTGCCGATCCGCTACATCGGTTTTGAGATAGAAGATGCCTTTGTGGTTGGATTTGGCATGGATTATGACGAATATGGCCGGCAATATCCGGACATTTACCAATTGGAGGAATAGAAAGCAAGATGGAAACGACAAGACAACAGAAAATAGCACGGCTGGTCCAGAAGGAGATGGCTGACATGTTTCAGGTGGAGCGCGCCTTGTATGGGGGCCGTGGCATGGTGACTGTCACCCGGGCTTCGGTTTCAAAGGACATCTCCTATGCACGGGTGTATGTCAGTGTTTTCGGTGTGCCGGACAAGGCGGCTGTCATGGCGTTGCTGGAGTCCAACAGCCGTGAAATCCGTTTCCGGCTGGGACAGCGTGTCCGCCAGCAGCTGAGGATAATTCCCGAACTCACCTTTGTGCTTGACGAAACCCTCGACTATATTGAAAATATTGACAAACTGTTGAAACAGTGAAGGTCTCCTTCTTTGTTGCGAAAAGGTACCTCTGGTCCGAAAAATCCCACCAGCTTATCCAGCTCATTTCCTGGATCTCGCTGGCCAGCATTTTGGTCTGTACGGCTGCACTCTTTATCGTGCTCTCAGTCTTTAACGGCCTGCAGTCCTATATCGGCAGCCGTTTCAATGCCTTTCATGCTGATGTGGAGATTACTGCGTCCAAAGGGAAGACTTTCGCCCTTACAGAGGAACAGCTGGCTGCGCTTCGTGGCCTGGAAGGTGTGGAATATCTTTCCGAGGTATGCAGCGACATGGCTGTGCTCTCCTATGATGACCGTCAATTTATTGCGAGACTAAAGGGCGTGGCGCCGGACTATTACCGGATGAAACGTCTCGACACGACTGTCTACAAAGGCGTTTTTGCGACTGAAAGCGGCGATTTCCCGTTAGCGGTGCTGGGCGCGGGTGTGGAGCAGAAACTGCACTGCGGCATTGCCGATTACATCAGCAACAGGCTTTTGGTCCATTATCCGAAACGGTCGCAGCGGTTCATGTCAGCCAATCCGTTGCAGGGCATACAGAGCGAACAGCTTACACCGGTCGGCTGCTTCTATTCCGCTACGGATTACGATGCCTCGTATGTGTTCACTTCGCTGCCCTTCATGCAGCGTCTGACCGGCCACGAGGGGGAGGTGACATCTGTCGAGCTGCGTGTTTCGCCCAAAGTTCCGGTAAGGAAGGTGGCGGCTTCGGTGGAGGCTCTTCTCGGTAATGGCTATCAGGTTCTGGACCAATACCAGCAGGAGGCGGAGATGTACAAGGTGATGCGTTCCGAAAAATGGGCTATTTTTGCCATCCTTTCCTTTATTCTGCTCATCGCCTCCTTCAATATGATCGGCATGATGGCCGTGCTGGTTCTGGACAAGAAAAAGGATGTCGGCATCTTCTACGCCATGGGGGCGGGAACTTCATTCATCCGGAAAGTATTTGTGCAGGAGGGGCTTCTGATAGCCGGTGTCGGCACATTGGCCGGCATGTTGCTGGGCTTTGCGGTCTGCTGGGCGCAGAAAACCTTCCAGATTGTACGGCTGGGTGCCGGCGGAACACCATATCCGGTCGAGATTCACGGCATGGACATGCTGGCCATAACAGCTGTCGTCCTTTGCATCACTTTGCCTGCAATGCTTATTCCTGTCATACGCATTTCCGAACATTTGTTTAAAAATATCCGCCATGAATGATTCCCTTCCGTTTTCTCCGGAGACGGCATCCCGTATAGGATGGCTGTCGGACGGCTTCTGCCATCCTGTTGACAAAACGCTGGTCTCCTCCATCTTACGAGTCCGTCAGAAGTTTGCGCACAAAGGGGATTTCGGCCATGCGCTGCTGATTGCCGGCAGCCGTGGTATGTTGGGGGCCTGCCAGCTGGCTGCAAAGGCCTGTCTGCGCGGTGGGGTGGGGCTGCTGACCGTGCATCTGCCCGCTTGCGGTGAGCTGCCGATGCAGACCGCGGTGCCGGAGGCAATGCTTTCCTGCGATGTGCTGGAGGATACTGTCAGCTCTTTGGATTTCAGAAAATTGGAGAAGTATAGTGCTGTCGGAATTGGACCGGGACTGGGACGGAGCGATGCTGCCGGACGCTGTCTGAAACAGCTGCTGCAGTTTTACCGCCGTCCAATTGTGTGTGACGCCGATGCCCTGAACATTCTTTCCGAAAATCCGACATGGCTGGAGTTTCTGCCGGCCGGTTCCATCCTTACGCCGCATCCCGGCGAGCTGGAGCGGCTGGTTGGACGCACTGGGGATGCCACGGAGCGGCTGGAGCGCACACGGAACTTTGCCGCCCGCCACCGTTGTGTCTGTCTGATTAAGGGGGCATATACCGCCGTCGTGCTGCCGGACGGTCATGTTTTTTTCAACACCACGGGGAATCCGGGTATGGCTACCGCAGGCAGTGGTGACGTGCTGTGCGGACTGATCCTCTCCCTTCTTGCACAGGGGTATGCGCCGGAACATGCGGCTATAGCAGGAGTCTTTCTGCACGGGCTTGCGGGGGATTTGGCTTTGGAGTTCCAGTCGGAGGAGAGCCTCTGTTCCGGAGATTTGCCAGATTATTTTGGCGCCGCTTTCAAGGCGGTGCGAGGCTGAAAGTCTATTCCTCGCTGATAAAACTGCTCATCATCCTGTAGATTCCGCCCCAATCTTCATTTTCCTTTGCCAGCAGCTCCAGATGGCTGCGCATCACCGCTTCGTCGTTGCGGACGGCGGGGCCGGTTTGTGCCTTGGTCGGGTGCATCTGCTGGATTTTCAATGCTGTTTCCAGAATCAGCGGATGAAGTATTCCGGTGTTGATGCGCTGTTTTTCCAGCAGTCCGAAGGCAATCCGGTACATGGCGTTGCTGAAATTGTTGGCGAAGACACCCGCCACATGCAGCTGTTTCCGCTGGCGGCTGTCCAGAAAGTAGATCTCCTCGCTGAAGCAGGCAGCCAGTTTGCCGATGACGGCACGTGTCGCGGTGTCGCTCGCCTCCAGGCAGAGCGGCAGCCGTTGTGAGAGCAGTTCGCAGCCTTTGGTGCAGCTCTGGAACGGATAGATTACGCCGCGATAGGGTGTGAGGCTTTCAAACAGCGACAGCGGCAGGGAGCCGGAGGTGTGCACCATCGTTTTGTTCCGGTGCGGGAAGTCTCGGATGACATCGGGGTAGGCATGGTCGCTAAGCGCGAACAGGTAGATGTCCGCATCGTCAGGCAGCTTTTGCAGGTCGCTGTAGGCTTTGCTCTTCCATTGTGTGGCCAGCTCGCGAGCCTTGGCAGGGGTGCGCCCATATACACCATATATGGGAATCTGTTTGTTATGCAGCCTGTGGCCGAACTGCCACGCGATGTTTCCGGTACCTATCAGAATGATTTTCATGGCTGCAAATGTCCAAAAAATCCGGATATGAAATGATGGTTACGGGTTTTTTTTCCTCACCCCATCCGGCAAACCAGCTGCAGCCCTTTTTCGTCGAGAATCTCTATCTCCTTTCCGTTGATGCGGATTATGCCGTCGTGGTCGAATTTCCGCAGGGTATTGATGACATTTTCCGTGGAGCAGCCTGCGAACTGGGCGATTTCCTTGCGTGTCAGCGGCAGGTGGAAAACGGAACTTTCGTAGATGTGTTTGGAAAGGAAAACCAAAATATTGGCAATCCGTCCCTGTACCTGGTTGTATGAGAGGCTGATGAAGCTTTGCATGGATTGCCGGAACATGTTGGTGAACGAGTTGAGCGCCTGCAGCGCAAATGAGGGGTTGTTCGTCAGGATCCGTTGGAAGACATCCTCATCGATCATGCAGCCCTCGCAGTCCTCTATGGCGATGATGGAAAAAAAGTTGACGTTGTTGTTCAGGTAATTGGCCAATCCCAACAGGGTGGGTGCCTTGTCGATGGTAAGTATGATGTCCTTGCCGTAGTTGTTGTAGCAGAACTTGACGATGCCGGTGTGCAGGAACACCAGGTTGGACATCTTCATGTGCTGCCGCAGAATGATTTCCCCTTTACGGAAAATCTGGAAAGTGGTGCTCCGGTAGAGGTCGTCAAAGTCCTCCTTGCCGATGGTCTGGTCGCAAATGGTTTTGAAAAGGCAGCTGTTGCAGTGACTTGTCTTCAGTGGCATTTCTATACAGATTAATTTGCAAAAGTAGTCAATTAGCAGATACAAAAAAGATGGAATATTTCATGTTTTTGCATGGATTATTTCATCTTCCGACATGTAATCTTCAATGGCTGTCCGAAGGGTGGAATAAGGGAATTCGCGCTACTTTTGCGGCGTTTGAAATCTGTAGCGACACACTAAATGCAAAAGCTTATGAAACAGAAAAAAAGATTAGTGATAAAGTGGAGTTTGACACTCTGTATGGCATGGGTCACATTGGCATTATATGCACAGGACAATCCGCCGAAACCGAAAATGGAGGAACCGTCGAAACTGAAAATCAGCGGATGGACACAGGTGCTGTTTCAGTCAGAATGGCAGGATGAGGCTTTGGCCTCGCAGAGTTTCCGCATTCGGCGGGCGCGCATGGTGGCCGCCGGACAGCTGAATCCCATGCTCTCCTATAAGCTGCAGGCCGATTTGGGAAACAGCCCCGCGCTGGTGGATGCCTATTTGAACCTGCGTTTCTGCGATGCCTTCGCCTTGCAGGCCGGACAGTTCAAATACCCGCTCTCCATAGAAAGCAATATCGGCCCCATGGATCTTGAATACATTGATTATGGAGAGGTGATTCAGAAATTGGTCGGATACAATGATATATGCGGCGTCGGCAAACAGGGGCGCGACATCGGCCTGATGGCAACCGGCAGACTTTTTGCGGTCGATGGCCGCGAAAAGCCTTTCCACCTGCTGCATTACAGCCTCGGCATTTTCAACGGCAACGGCATCAACAACACGGATGCCAACCTGCACAAGGATGTGGTCGGGAAGCTGGATTTCCATCCCTGGCTGCCGGAACTGACCTTGTCCGCCTCCTGCTATGAAGGGGTCTGGAAACAGAACGAGAACGGAAACTACAGGCGGGAGCGTTTTGCGGCTGGTGTGCAGTACGATGACAAAAAACTGGTCTTGAGGGGCGAGTACCTCTGGGGGCATACCGGACAGGACCTGGATACCATTCCCAACCTGGATCAGCCTGCAAGCGGCTGGTATGCGCTGGCGGGCTGGTGGTTCCGCTGGAAGGCTGCCAGGTCGGAACAGCGGCTTTTCCCATACCTGCGCTATGACCATTTCCAATGCGGGGAGGATGCTGCGGATGCGCAGGCTCACCATTTCGCCTTGGAGCAGTCTGACGGCTACAGTGCGGGTGTGAATTATTATCCCTTCCCGTTCCTCCAGTGCCGGGTGGCCTATACCTTGAGGCAGACAGCCAAGGAAAACCTTCCGAAAAGCTCTGAACGCCACCTGCTGTATGGTATGCTCAGCTTCAAGTTTTAAATTATGATGGAAAGCAATAATTTAAAAATAATTCAAATGAAAAGGACAAATCTGTTGTGGGGCTGCTGCCTGTTGGCGGCCCTGTCGTTGAACCTCTCCTCCTGCGGCCACCGTTCCCAGGCCGTTACGGAAAACAATGGGGAACTTAACGGGAACATTTCCATTTCCGGCGCCTTTGCGCTCTATCCATTGGCGGTGAAATGGGCCGAGGAGTTCCAGCAGCTGCATCCCGGCGTGCATATCGACCTCTCCGCCGGCGGTGCCGGCAAGGGCATGACCGACGTGCTGGCCGATGTGGTTGATCTGGGCATGGTTTCCCGCGAAGTCTATCCGCCCGAATTGGAGAAGGGGGCTCTGCCTTTTGCCAGTGCCAAGGATGCGGTGGTGATCACCATAAATGCGGAAAATCCGTTGGCCAAGGCATTGATGGCGCACGGCATTTCCAGGGAAGCCGCCACCAGGATCTGGATTACGGGTGAATACAAGACCTGGGGGCAGGTGCTTGGCACCAACGACAAGACCCCGATACATGTCTATACCCGTTCCGATGCCTGTGGCGCGGCGGAGACCTTCGCCTTGTGGATGGGCAAAAAGCAGGAGGATTTGAACGGCACGGCGGTTTTCGGCGATCCGGGGCTGGCTTCGGCCATCCAGGCGGACAAGCTGGGCATCGGCTTGAACAACATCGGCTATGCCTATGATGAGAAAACCCGCAAGCCAAACCCGGGGCTGCTGGTCTGCCCGGTGGACGGCAACGGCGACGGCAGGATAGATGCGGAGGAATATTTTTATGACACCAAGGATGATTTCATCAAGGCGGTGGCGGAGGGCAGATATCCGTCACCACCTGCACGTGATTTGTATTTGGTCAGCCACGGTGTGCCGAAGAATCCGGTGGTGACTGCCTTTCTGGAGTATGTGCTGACCGAAGGGCAGCAACACAATGTGCCTGCCGGCTACATTGCCCTTTCGGAAGATAAACTGCAACAGGGTCTTGCCAAACTCAAAAAAAGATAACCGTTGAAGGCTTCTTTGATGAACAGCCGTATTTTAAAGGACAGGACCGCGCATTTCGTCATGTTGTGCATGAGCCTTTTCGCCATTCTGCTGGTGTTGCTCATGGCAGCCGGTCTTTATCTGAAATCGCATCCGGTGCTGGAGGCGCATTCGCTCTGGAAACTGCTTTTCTCTTCGGAGTGGCGGCCGATGAAAGGGGAGTTCGGATTCCTGCCCTTTATTATGGGAACCATCTGGGTCACGCTGGTTGCCATCATTTTTGCACTGCCGGTTTCACTGCTCACTGCCCTCTTTCTGACGGAATATGCCAAACCTTTCGTGAAACGGCTGGTCTTTCCGGCCCTGGACATTCTGGCGGCACTTCCATCCGTGATTTACGGCGTGTGGGGCGTGCTGGTGATAGTCCCCATCATATCCAAACGGATTGCACCGCATTTTATGGACTTTTCATCCGGTTATACGGTGCTGGCGGCAGGTGTGGTGCTGGGGGTGATGATTGTGCCGCTGCTGGTCAGCCTTTTCATTGAGGTCTTTTCCAACGTTCCGATGGAACTGCGTGATGCCTCTCTGGCCTTGGGGGCCACCAAATGGCAGACCACGCGGAAGGTGGTGCTGCGCAAAACATTCACAGGCGTGGTGGCGGCAACGGTGCTTTCCGTTTCCCGTGCCATGGGCGAAACCATTGCGGTGCTGATGGTGTGCGGATGCGTTATCGGTATCCCCCAAGGGGTGCTGGAGGCCTGTTATCCAATTCCGGCACTGATTGCCAACAATTATGGGGAGATGCTTTCAATGCCTTACTATGAGGCTGCGCTGATGTTCGCCGCCCTGATTCTTTTTGCAGTAGTATTGATATTCAATTTGTTGTCAAGAATGGTGCTGTACCGGATTGAAAAGAAGGAGGAGTAGCGTATGCAGATGAAACATAAAAAAAGGGTGGAGGAGCTGGTTGTCAAAACTTTGATGTGGATGGCGATGCTTCTGGTCTTCGGTCTGGTCATCAGTGTAGTCTGGACCATCTTTTCCAAAGGCTGCAAGGCGATGAGCTGGGAAATGGTCAGTTCCTTGCCGGGCGGCGGCTTCTACATCGGCAAGGAGGGCGGTTTCCTCAATGCCATCGTCGGTTCGTTGTATATTGTCGGAGCCTCCACGGTATTGGGTCTGCTGGTTTCCATTCCGGTGGTCTTTTACCTGAATGTCTATCTTAAAAAATCATCCAGAACAGCCTATATTGTGCGGCTCGCCCTGGATGTGCTGTTCGGGGTGCCTTCCATCGTGTATGGGGCCTTCGGCTTCACCATCATGGTCTATTTCGGACTGCGCACCTCCCTGTTGGGCGGCATATTGGTCATCACGTTGCTGATCATCCCGATATTCATCCGGACCATGGACGAGGCGACACGCAATTTCCCACGGGAAATCCTGGATGCCACCTTTTCGCTGGGAGCCACAAAGTGGGAGACCCTGAAGGTTGTGGTCAGGCAGATTGCACCGGGCATCGCCACGGCCACCCTGCTCTCCGTCGGGCGTGCCATCGGCGATGCGGCCAGTGTGATGTTCACCGCAGGCTACACCGACAGCCTTCCGACCTCCCTGTCCCAACCGGCAGCCACGTTGCCCTTAGCGGTCTTTTTCCAGCTGAGCAGCCCCATCCCCGAAGTGGTTGACCGCGCCTATGCCGCCGCTCTTGTGCTGACGGTCATTGTGCTGGTATTGAGTATCGGCGGACGTCTTGTCACGCATCGTTTTTCCAAAAATAAACTGTAATGGCCATTGAAGTTAAAAATCTGAACGTATATATCAAGGAAAACCACATCCTGAAAGATGTGAACATCCTCTTCCCCGAAAAACAGATCACCTGTATCATCGGGCCTTCGGGCTGCGGCAAGTCAACGCTGTTGCGCACCCTCAACCGGCTGATCGACTCAACGGAGCATGTCCGGTTGGAGGGGCAGGTTCTGGTGGATGGGGTGGATGTCATCGGCAGCGGTCCGGAAATCACCGAACTGCGCCGGAAAATAGGCCTGGTCAGCCAGCGGCCCTGCCCGCTGCCCATGTCCATTTTCGACAATGTGGCCTACGGCTGCCGCATCAACAGAATGTACAGGAAGCACCGGCAGCTCATCTGGAATGTGCAGAAGCAGCTCCAGGCGGTCGGCTTGTGGGAGGAGGTGCGGGGGCGTGTGCGCACTCCGGCTTCGCGCCTTTCGATCGGGCAGCAGCAGCGGCTCTGCCTGGCGCGTTCCCTGGCGGTGGAGCCGCAGTACATCCTCGCGGATGAGGCCACCAGCGCCTTGGATCCCATTTCCAGCAAGAGGGTGGAGGATCTTTTTGTCTCGCTCAAGCAAGACTACACCATCCTGATGGTGACACACACACTGCATCAGGCATTGCGCATTGCGGACAATGTGGTTTTCATGTATTTGGGAGAGGTGGTTGAAAGCGGACCCGCTGAAATGCTCTTCCATCATCCCCAGCAGGAACTGACCCAAAAGTACCTGTCGGGTGTGTTCAGTTAAAAAATTTGTCAAAAGGTACTATTAAAAATGTCGAACAAACTTACCCATTTGAAAGAATTGGAATCCGAATCCGTTTACGTGCTTCGGGAGGTGGCGGCTCAGTTTGAGCGTCCGGCCATCCTCTTTTCGGGCGGAAAGGATTCCATCGTGGTGACCCACCTGGCCTGCAAGGCCTTTTATCCGGCGAAAATCCCTTTCCCCCTGGTGCATATCGACACCGGACACAATTTCCAGGAAACTCTGGATTACCGGGATGCATTGGTCAAGAGGCTGGATGCCAGGCTTATTGTCGGTTCGGTGCAGGAGAGCATCGACACCGGCCGCGTGAAGGAGGAGAAAGGCTATAACGCCAGCCGCAACCGTTTGCAGACCACCACTTTGTTGGATACCATTGAAAAATACCGGTTCGATGCCTGCATCGGCGGTGCACGCCGGGACGAGGAGAAGGCCCGCGCCAAGGAGCGCTTTTTCTCCCACCGCGATGAGTTCGGTCAATGGAACCCCAAAAACCAGCGGCCTGAACTCTGGAACATTTTCAACGGCAAAAAGAACATGGGCGAGCATTTCCGGGTGTTCCCCATCAGCAACTGGACGGAAATGGATGTGTGGCAGTACATTTATCAGGAACAGATAGAACTTCCGAGCATTTATTTCACACATGAGCGCCGTTGCTTTTTCCGGGACGGGCAGTGGCTGGCGGCGGAACCCTGCATGAAGCTGAAACCGGACGAGGAGGTGGTGACCAGACGGGTGCGCTGCCGCACCATCGGGGATATCAGCTGCACCGGGCTCACCTTGTCGGAGGCGCACAGCCTGGAGGAGATTATCGGGGAAATCGCGGCGACGCGGGTGACCGAACGGGGCGGCCGTGCGGATGACAAGCGCAGTGAGACCTCGATGGAGGACAGGAAAAAGGAAGGTTATTTTTAGAAATTGATTCTGATGGATACAAAAGGATATTTGGACATGGAGCTGCTCCGCTTCACCACGGCGGGGAGCGTGGATGACGGCAAAAGCACACTGATTGGACGGCTGCTGTATGACAGCAAATCCATTTTTGAGGACCAGCTGGAGGCGGTGGAGGAGGCCTCGCGCAGCCGTGGCAACGAAGAGGTAAATCTGGCGCTGCTCACCGACGGCCTGCGTGCGGAGCGCGAGCAGGGCATCACCATCGATGTGGCCTACCGCTATTTCGCCACACCAAAGCGCAAGTTCATCATTGCCGACACTCCGGGCCACATCCAATACACGCGGAACATGGTCACCGGTGCCTCCACGGCCGATCTGGCCATCATCCTGATCGATGCGCGCAACGGGGTGGTGGAGCAGACGGTGCGGCACACCTGCATCGCCGTGCTGCTGAACATTCCGCACATCACGGTCTGTGTGAACAAGATGGATCTGATCGGCTTTTCCGAGGAGAAATTCGGAGCCATCCGCGAAGCATATCTGGCAATGATGCAGAAGATCGGGGCTCATGCGGAGGTGAGCTTCCTTCCAATCTCCGCCAAATACGGGGACAACGTGGTGAAGGATTCCGACCAGATGCCCTGGCACCGCGGCGGTACGCTGATGCAGCTGCTGGAGAGCGTCCCTATCGGGCACAAGACGGGTGAGGAGGGGGAACCCCTGCGCTTGCCGGTGCAGTATGTGATCCGTCCCATTTCTGACAAATTTCCCGATTATAGGGGATATGCCGGCCGTCTGGCCTCCGGGGTGCTGAATGTCGGGGAGCGCGTGCGGGTGCTGCCTTCCGGATTGGAATCCAATGTCAAGGCCATTTACCAGGCGGAAAAAACGATGGAAAAAGCCTTTGCTCCCGAATCCGTCTCTGTGCTGCTGGAGGATGACATCGACATCAGCCGCGGCGATTTCATTGTATCCGCCGGACATGCGCAGCCGCATGTTTCCCAAAGCCTGACCATGATGTGCTGCTGGTTCAATGAGCAGGAGATGCATTTGAACAAACGCTATATTGTTCGCAATACCGTATCGGAAACCGTGGGCATGGTAAAATCTGTGGATTTCCGGTTGGATATTAATAATTTGGAACACATTGAGGGTGTGGTGTCCTTGAAAATGAACGATATAGCCCAACTGACCCTCCGGCTGGCGCAGCCGATTGTTTTTGACCGTTATGTGGAAAACCGCACGACCGGTTCCCTGATCATGATCGATCCGGACAGCTTTGAAACGGTGGGCGCAGGCATGATAATCTGAATGAAAAATTTACAAATATGCAGGAAAAATATTCAACATCGGAAATTGAGCGGTTGAACGCGGAGTTTGCGGCCTGTCCGCCGGAGGAGCTGCTGCGTTTTTTCATGGGAAAGTTCGGCGGCCGTATTGCGTTGTCCTCCAGCTTGAGCATAGAGGACCAGACCATTACGGACATGATGCTGCAAATCGATTCCCATGCGCGGATTTTCACCCTGGATACCGGACGGCTCTTCCCGGAGACGTACAGCCTGTTGGACAGGACCAACCTGCATTATAACATAAGGATAGAGGTCTTCTGTCCCGACACGGAGGCTTTGCAGCGGATGGTCACCGAACAGGGGGTGAACCTTTTTTATGAGAGTCTGGAAAAAAGGCATTTATGCTGCCAGGTGCGAAAGCTGGAGCCGCTATCCCGCGCGTTTACCGGGCTGGATGCCTGGATTTGCGGGTTGCGCCGCAGCCAGTCCGTCACCCGGGACGGCATGAACCGCATCGAGTGGGATGAAAAGCATGGCCTGCTTAAAATCAATCCGCTGATAGACTGGACGGAAGAACAGACTTGGGAGTACATCCGCACCCGTCACGTCCCTTATAACAAACTGCATGACCAAGGATTCCCGAGCATCGGCTGCCAACCCTGCACACGTGCGGTGAAGGAGGGTGAGGATATCCGTTCCGGCCGCTGGTGGTGGGAGAGCCCTGAACACCGCGAATGCGGCCTGCACAGCCGGGAAAGGTGATTTTCACTTCTTCATTTTTTTTCTCCGCGCAGCGGAAGTCCGTATCCCGATTTTGAGTACTTTTGCAAAATGTTGTTTAACCAAAGGTTGCATTAGTAACTTGAATGTAGGATTTTAATGGATTTCATTTCTGTAATTGTTCTTGCGGTGGCGTTGGCCATGGACTGCTTTGCGGTGAGCATGGCATGCGGGACACAGTCCGCGCGGTACAAGGTGTGGCCGTTCGTCTGGCTGGCCTTCTCCATGGGGCTGTTCCAGGCACTGATGCCTGTCATCGGCTGGTTTTTGGGCGAACAGTGCCTCTCATGGATCGGAGCGTTTGACCACTGGGTTGCTTTCGGCCTTCTGCTTTTCCTGGGGCTGAAAATGTGTTATGACGCTTTGCGGCCAGAGGAGACCTCCGACAAGGATTTCCGTCTCACCCTGCCGAAAATCCTGCTGATGGGCATCGCCACCAGCATCGATGCGCTGGCGGTGGGGGTGAGTTTCGCCATGATCGAAATGTCTATCTGGATGCCTGTTGTTGTAATAGGCATGGTCTCATATCTCTTCTCCATGGCAGGCAGTGCCGTCGGATACCGTTTCGGCAAGCTTAAATGGCTCAACGCGCGGTTAGTCGGCGGACTGATGCTGATAGCCATCGGCGTAAAAATCCTGGTCACACATTTGTGCTGATGTGTGGTGTTTTGAAAGTGCTGTCACAGTGTGTGCTGTCTGTTTGGACATGCAAATTTTGGGTAAAATTGGAGGAACGTATTGGGAAAAGTTGTACTTTTGCACGCTTTTTTAAAACTAAAGCGGCATCTGCCGTTATTCTGTCTGAATAGGGGAATGCGGCAGGTGAAACTTAATTATTAAAATGTATATTATATATGAGAATAATAGGTACAGGAAGCGCATTGCCTTCATTGAGTGTCACCAATGACGAGTTGGCAACGTTTCTGGACACAAGCGACGAATGGATTACCGAGCGCACCGGAATCAGGGCGCGCAGGCTTCTCTCCACGGAAACATTGTATGATTTGGCCGAGGAGGCTGCAAAAAAGGCCATAAAATCATCCGGCCTGACAGCAGACCAGCTGGACTTCATCATCTGCTCCAATGTGGCCAACCGCTACATCACCCCAGGCATGAACTGCATACTGCAGGAGAAGATCGGCGCCACCTGCGCCGGACTGGACATCAATGTGGCCTGTGCAGGTTTTGTCAACGCACTTATGCTTGCCGACAGCATGATACAGGCCGGACGCGCCAAACACATACTTATCGTCTGTGCGGAGGAGCCGAGCAAATACTGCAATTGGAAGGAGCGTGACACAAGTATACTGTTCGCTGACGGGGCCGGTGCGGTTGTCGTGGATGCCGGTGACGGTTTCAAGGCGGTGCATTTGAGCATGATCTCCAGCAAGGATGTGCTCTATTACGAACGCTGCATGGAGGAGACGCCGTATGAGCGGAACCGGAAGGAGGGGCAGCCTCTTGTCATGCGCGGGCGCGAACTTTTCCGCATGGCGGTCTCCCAGTCCACCAAGGACATCAGGACGGTGTTGGAAAAGGCCGGCATGCAGCCGTCCGACATCACCTACTACCTGATGCACCAGGCCAACAAGCGCATTATTGAAAGCATCCGTACCCTTTTGGACGAACCGGAAGAAAAATTCCCCACAAATATCGAGAATTACGGAAACACTTCATCGGCAAGTATCCCCATTCTTCTGGACGAGATGCTGGCTGCAGAAAAAATCCATAAGGGCGACACTCTGCTAATGAGCGCCTTCGGTGCCGGATTTGTCTCCGCGGTGTGTATCCTTGAGTGGGGCAAATAGTTAGTTTCAATTTGATTAATACTGATTTGATGAATAAGAGAGTAGTTGTTACAGGATTGGGTGTTGTCTCTTCCCTCGGACACAGTGTGCCGGTTTTCTGGGAGCATCTGTCACAGGGAGCCTGTGCCATCAAGCCGGTCCAGAATATTCCGACAGAGGGGCAGAAGGTCTCTGTCGCTGCGGAAATCACCGATTTCCATCCTGAAGATTTCGACGTGGACCGCAACATGATGCGTCGTGCCGACCGGTACGCGCAGTTCGCCATGGCGGCAGCCTCCCAGGCAATGAAGGACAGTGCGCTGGAGGTTGAGCCTGAACGTTTCGGCGTCTATGTCGGTTCCGGGACGGGCGGCATCCAGACCTTCCACAACGAGCACACCAAACTGGTTGAAAAGGGACCTTCCCAGATTTCACCGCTCTTTGTGCCGATGATGATTTCAAACATTGCAGCCGGAAACATCGCCATTTTGTACCATGCTGAGGGCCCATGCCTGCCCATCGTGACGGCTTGCGCCACCGGAACCCACTCCATCGGGGAGGCTTACCGGACCATCATGCACGGATATGCCGACGCCATCCTGACCGGCGGTGCCGAGGCGGCCATCACACCGATTGCCATGGCCGGTTTTGCCAACAGCAGGGCCTTGTCCCTCTCAACCGACCCGATGGCGGCCTCCCTGCCATTTGACAAGCGCCGTCAGGGATTTGTGATGGGTGAGGGTGCCGGCATTGTGGTCCTTGAAGAATATGA
>JAEEGG010013029.1_pt1 | contig 17853 bp, 17 predicted proteins | sample 9134161 | NCBI WGS metagenome assembly JAEEGG01 (sample SAMN16246543, study PRJNA631951) | gut metagenome | biome: gut microbiome; feature: rumen; material: CR-attached | host: Bos | place: Iran: Karaj | collected 2018-10 | reverse complement strand
GTGGCAGCAAAGAACATTACTGACATTACAGACCCCACCCCTGCCCCTCCCCGTAAGGGCAGGGTTCAAGAGGGGATGGCTGCGCATAAATCCTTTCTGCAAAGGGTCAACTGCTATATCATTGCCTTAAAATTTCAGCTGGCATCAATAATTTCAGTATAATATTACACTCTATTCAAAAAAAAATGTAACTTTGCACACGCAAACTCACGCTGTGCCACCTTGTAAGAGGTCGGAGCGGCTATAGGGAGGGAGCACTACATTTTGAGATGCGTTGCTGACGCTTTGTTTTTGGCTTTCTGGAACTACCACTTCAAGAATAGCAGTCAAGGGCATAGCAGAGGTAGATGCTACGGGTAGGTATATACCGTTCCCGTTGGTGTGCCGATGGCTAACCATGCCATCACGCACACCTTTTGGGACGTACCATATATACCAATGGCGTGGGTATCACTCTGTCTGTTTACTGCTATAGGTTGTGGTAGACCTCAGAATGCGAACGGGCAGAAGCCAGATACCCCGCTTTTCTTATGTAGCCAATTTGATGTAAACTTAATTACGTCTGAACTCGGGTGTCATCAGACCAAAGTGATACGACAGATGATATTCAACTCGTTCAACTTTGTTGTGATGTTCCCCCTGATCTTTCTACTGTACTATGCCATTCCAGCAAAGTACGGCAAAGGGAGAAACATCTTTCTGCTCCTTGTGAGTTATCTACTCTATCTGCAATGGAAACCTGTGTATGCGCTCATATTGCTTGGGGTGACAGCAGTGACTTACTGTTCGGCATTGCTCATAGAAAAGGCTAAACGTCCCAAGCGGATTCTGGTGGCAGGAGTGTTGCTAGCATTATTACCATTAACATTCTTCAAATATTTCAATTTTATCAACAGCAGTATTAGCGATGCGTTGTCCATTGTCGGGCTGAACTTTCATTTGCAAGGTCTCAACTGGGCTATTCCCATCGGCATTTCATTCTTTACATTTCAGGCACTGGGCTACTTGTGGGATGTCTATTACAAGCGGCAAGAGGCAGAGCGTGAATTCTTAACTTATGCCTTGTTCGTGTCGTTCTTCCCAAGTATCTTGTCTGGACCTATCAATAAGGCTTCACTCATCATTCCACAGTTGAAAAGCCTTCGTCCATATTTCGATTACAGTAAGGCGGTTGAAGGATTGAAGATGTTGCTATGGGGCATGTTTATGAAGGTTGTCGTAGCCGACCGCGTATCTCTCTATGTTGACACGGTCCTGTCAAGTTATATGAACTATACAGGCACATCATGTTTCGTGGCCAGCCTGCTTTACACCATCCAGATATATGCCGACTTTGCGGGTTACTCGTTAATGGCTATTGGTATAGGCAAGGTGCTGGGCTTTGAATTGACAGAGAACTTCCGTCGTCCGTATTTTGCCGTCAGCGTCACCGACTTCTGGCATCGTTGGCATATTTCACTCTCCACATGGCTGAAAGACTATGTCTATATCCCGATGGGCGGCAGTCGTTGCTCAAAGCTACGCAACTATTGGAATATTTTTGTAACGTTCCTCGTCAGTGGCATATGGCATGGTGCCAACTGGACATTCATTGTATGGGGATGTATGCACGGCATTTGCCAAATCATAGAGAAAATGCTTGATCAACAGAAATGCAAATATGGTAGATTGGGGAAAACAATCAAAATTGTCATCACGTTTCTGATAGTCAATTTCGCATGGATATTCTTCCGTATGCCGACATTGACCGATGCATGTTGTGTTATAACAAGAATATTTAATCCATCATTACCATTGACCGTTTATATTGATTTGATTCCCAATCTACCATTCACAATAATCGGTGTAGGAACTCTTCTTCTCAAAGACGTGAGAGACGAATATATGCCAAATAGATTTGCCCTGATGAACAACCCGTCAAAGTACATACGGTGGGCTGCTTATGTGTTTGTTTTTGTAATGATTATGATTACAGGTGTATTCGGAGCAGACCAATTCATTTATGCAAATTTCTGATGATTATGAAAAAGTTTATATGTAAAATCGGATTGTTCTTCTTAATCATTGCCATAGTTGACGTGGTTTTTGGGTATACAATGGGAGCAATTACTAAACGTATAGATATTGGTGGTGCTGGCCGCGACAACTATATATGTGATAAGATGACCGACGATGTGCTGATATTTGGTTCTTCAAGAGCTGAACACCATTATAATGCACAGATGATAACGGATTCGTTAGGTGTCTCATGCTATAATGCAGGAGAAGATGGCTCTGGCATTTTTCTCGCCTATGGTAGGTTGTTGATGATTCTTGAAAGATATACGCCAAAGACAATCATTTACGAGGTAACTCCTTCATTTGATTATCTTGACGTGGAAGATAATCACAAATATCTTTACAAGCTGAAACGACGATACGATAGACCTGGAATTGATAGTATATTTTGGGATATTGACCCGACAGAAAAATACAAGATGATAAGCGGGATGTATCGTCATAATTCATCTTTTCTCCAGAATCTGATAGTGTATTTACTTAGAATGTCAACCGATAATGGCATCAAAGGTTTCAGACCTTTAATTGGAGAAATGGATACGATGAAAATTGCGGCTGAGAAAATAAGCGATGATTCTAAAGAAGTGTACGTGTATGATTCTCTGAAGATTCACTATCTTGACAAGTTCTTGGAAAAGGCAAAAGACATGAAACTTGTATTTGTAGTATCTCCATTATGGTATGGTCAAGACACATTAGTATTAGAACCCATCAAGCAAATCTGTGAGAAAAGGAATACATTCATTATCGATTTCTCCAATAGCCCTAAATACGTGCACAACAATGAATACTTCAAAGATGGTGTTCACTTAAATGCCCGTGGCGCCGATGAGTTTACAAAAGATTTGATAATCGAACTTCGGAAACGAAAGGTCTTTGAATGATGACAGAGACATAACACCTTCAAAGCAGCAATAGTCGCTAAAGATCTCGCCGTACTGGTAGCCGAATGACGTACATCGGAGACCCAGTACTTTGTCGATAACCAGACCTACATAACGGGAAAATAGCTCCCTCACGTGAAATATTCCTCCAAAAGGAGTGATTTTCTCAGATTTTATGCTTACCTTTGCCATGCCATTGATGATTTTGCTTGACTTGATTTGCAGCACTAAGGTAAGTGAAAAATCTGACATGGCAAAATCCTGGGCCGCTCGGCTTTGCCGCTTTGCCCTGCAAAGAACTTTTTGTTGCTCAGGAACTTATAAACAAAGTTAAACTAAAGTGCTGCGGAATTTAGGAAAACCTTATCATTATGAGTTACGATTTGATGGTACTTGACAAGCGCAAGCGCTTTAAGGATAAAGACCATTTCTTAGAGTGGTATGATGCTTTAACCGAATGGTCTGAGAACATTGACTATAATGACTACCGACACACAACTCCCAACTTGCAGAGTTGGTTTCTTGAAATGAAAGCTATTGTACCTCCGCTCAATGGCGAGTTTGCGCCATCAGATGATGAATTAGGGAGTGGCAAGTTTCAAGAGGCAGATTACTGTATTGCAAAAGAGGCCATCTATGTGGCTTTCGCATGGTCGGATGCGGGAGAGGTTCATGCATTAGTTTCTGACCTTGCAAAGAAAAATGATTTGGCATTCTTCGATATAAGTGCGAATCATGTGATTTATCCCGACGGATTCGTTTTGGATTTGGCTGACAAAAAGAGGAAACCTTCGTTCTTGGACAGGCTAAAGGGCTTCCTGCATATTTAAAATATCAAACGGCTTCCTTTTCTGCCCATCTTTTTTAGGCACCCCCAAAAAAGTCCGAAGGCTTCGGACGCTCTGTCCGAAGGCTTCGGACTCTTCGTCCGAAGGCTTCGGACGGACAGCCCGAAATGTAAAGAAAAATTGCGGACTGTTTTGAAAGAATGAAGCCAGCGAGGCCACAAACACCCGCAGGCTAAAACCTGCCAAACAGCTTGCCCCTAAAAAAAAGATGGTAGGCGGCAGCTGACAAACAGACAAGAAAAAGATACGTTTTGATAAAAATAACGTATAATATTTTGAATGTGACGTTTTTTTTCATAATTTTGTGGCGAATGATTAAAACTGTAGTCAACACTATGCGTTTCTTTGCTACTATCTTGGCCTTGTGCCTGCCGCTTCTCTGTCTTGCACAGACGGAGACGGACACCCCGGAATCTCAAGAGATGAGTGTGCCCGCCGAGCCTTCACCCACCATTGGATATCTGAGCTACGACAGCCTGCTCTTCGCCATGCCCCAGCGAGCCATCGTGGAGAAGCAGATGGAAGAGCTGACCATGCAGTATGATGCTGAGCTGAAGCGCGTCGAGGATGAGTTCAACCAGAAATATGAGGCGTTCCTCGACGGGCGCAAGGATTTCCCGCGCACCATCTTGCTGAAACGTCAGACGGAGCTGCAGCAGCTGATGCAGCGCAACGTGGAGTTTCGCGAGAAGAGCCGTCAGGAGCTGCAGCAGGCTCGCGACGAGGCCTATGCCCCGCTGCGCCAACAGCTCGGTGAGGCCATTGCTGCTGTAGCACAGCGCCATAAGCTGGCCGTGGTTGTCAATACCGATGCCAATGCCTGTCCGTTCATCGACCCTGCGTTAGCCATCGATCTCAGCCCTGAAGTGGTAGAGGAACTGTCAAAATTGAAAAAGTGAGCATTGAGTATTGAGAGTTCTGGCCCCATCGGCATCTTCGACAGCGGCTACGGCGGTCTGACCATCCTCGACGCCATCCGCCGTGAGCTTCCCCAGTACGACTATTTGTATCTGGGCGACAATGCCCGTGCACCCTACGGGCCGCGCTCCTTCAGCGTGGTCTATGAGTTTACGCGCCAGGCGGTGGCGCAGCTCTTCCAGATGGGCTGCCGGTTGGTGGTCCTGGCCTGCAACACGGCCTCGGCCAAGGCACTGCGCACCATTCAGCAGCAGGACTTGCCGCGCTGGGACGCACGGCGCCGTGTCTTAGGCATCATCCGCCCCACGGCCGAGGTCATCGGCTCGCTGACGAAGAGCCGGCACATCGGCGTGATGGCCACCGAGGGCACCGTCAAGAGCCAAAGCTATGAGATGGAGATAGGGAAGCTGCACCCCGACATCCGCGTCACTGGCGTGCCCTGCCCGTTCTGGGTGCCGCTGGTAGAGTATGACGAGGCACAGTCGCCCGGCGCCGATTATTTCGTCAAAAAATATATCGACGCGATGATGGCTGCCGACCCGCTCATCGACGCGGCCATCCTGGGCTGCACGCACTACCCGCTGCTCCTGCCAAAGATTTTGCGCTACATGCCGCCGCAGGTGCAAGTCATCGCGCAGGGCGGCTATGTAGCGCAGTCGCTGGCCGACTATCTGCTGCGTCATCCTGAGATGGAGCAGCAATGTTCGAGAGACGGGCAGACGCAGTATCTGACCAGCGAAAACCCAGAGCGCTTTGCCGACCAGGCGCAGCGTTTCCTCAACGTAGCCGTCAGCGCCACGCACATAGACTTGGCTACCATCACGTTTCCTCCTCAACTCCCCAACTCTACTACTCCTTAGCTCCTTACTCCCCAGCTCCTTACTCCCCAGCTCCTTACTCCCCAACTCCTTACTCCCCAACTCCTTACTCCCCAACTCCTATGAAGATTCTAATTATCAACGGCCCCAACCTCAACCTCTTAGGCCGACGCGAGCCCGGCATCTACGGGCAAATGTCATTCGACGACTACCTGCCGCAGCTGCGCCAGCGCTATCCCGATGTCGAGATAGACTATTTCCAGAGCAACATCGAGGGTGTGCTGATTGACAAGATGCAGGAAGTGGGCTTCCACTTCGACGGTATCGTGCTCAACGCCGGAGCCTACACCCACACCAGCGTGGCCTTGCACGACTGCATCCGCAGCATCAAAGCGCCCGTCGTAGAAGTGCATATCAGCAATGTGCACCAGCGCGAGGAGTTCCGTCACAAAAGCATGATCAGCAGCGCCTGCCGCGGCGTTATCTGTGGCTTCGGTCTCGACTCTTACCGCCTGGCTGTCGAGGCGCTCCTTGCTCTTTAGCGACGTTCCCTGTTCCCGACAGTCCTTCTTTCTCGCGCGTACGCGTAATATATATAATGAGAGACCTCGACGATTATATCCTGGCACACATCGATGCTGAGCCGGAGCACCTGCACCGCCTCTGGCGCGCCACCAATCTGGAGCTACTCAACGGACGCATGGCCAGCGGGCACCTGCAGGGACGGTTGCTGAAGATGCTGGTGACGATGGTCAAGCCGCGCAACATCCTCGAGGTGGGGACGTTCAGTGGCTACAGCGCCCTTTGCATGGCCGAGGGCTTGGCCGACGACGACTGCCGTGTCTATACCTTCGAGGTGAACGACGAGGTGGAGGATTTCACCCGCCGTTGGATAGAGACCTCGCCCGTGGGCCATCGCGTCAGCTTCACCGTTGGCGACGCCTTGCAGCTGGCTCCCGCCCTCGGCATCACCTTCGACATGGCGTTCCTCGACGGCGACAAGCGCACCTATGTGGAGGCTTACGAGATGGCGCTCACTGTTGTGAGGAGTGGCGGTTTCATCATAGCCGACAACACCCTGTGGGACGGCCATGTCATAGATTCTGCCTACGACCACGACCATCAGACACAGGGCATCCGCCGCTTCAACGATCACGTTGCTTCCGATGCGCGCATAGAGAAAATAATCATTCCCATACGCGATGGACTTACAATCATGAAGAAAAAGTAAGGCAAAAACGCGAATTCGTATTGATTTAAGTCAATAAAATTTAAAATGCGAGTGTTTTGCTTCGAAAAACTTGCAAATAGAAGAAAAAATGCCTAATTTTGCAACGTGTTTTTCATAGTATTAGATTTAAGGTTAACAAAGGTTGGGTCACAGCGGTGACCCTTTTTTGTGCGCTTTTATTTCCTGAAGTCAAAACCGAGGCGCAGACCGTTGTAGCTCTTCGAGATATCGCCCACGGTTTGCACGGTGCCGTTGCCACTGAGTGCCGACATGGTCTGCAGCAGCGACAGCAGCTTGCTGGACTCAAACAGCAGGGCGATACCGTCGGCATTGCGCTTGGCATAGCAGTTGATGTTGAGCAGCATGCCTTGCATGGTTACTTTCTGCGTGGCCTCGTCATACGTGTAGTTGCCGTTCATGCCCGTGCCGGCAAACTGTGCCGAGAAGGTGCCGTCCTGATTGAAGGTCACTTTCGTGTTCGATGGCTTCACACCAATCGACTGAAACGTTGGGGCCAGCTTGGTCTTGATCTGTGTGGCTACCACCTCGCCGCCGGCCTGTGCCAACAGTTGGTCGCTGGTGAAGGCGCATCCCGGCTGACTGTAGGTCCAAGTGCCAATGAGTTGTTGCTTTGTGGGACGTGTCGACACGCCTAACACGCTTCCTAAGATGTTGCCCAGGGCGCCGCCGGCGTTCTCAACCGTCGTAGTGCCAGCAGTGCCGGCTGTGTTGGTGCCCAACAGCACGTCATTTAATACTTGCGTGCCAATCTGCGTCAGCGCGCTGTTCTGTGTTCCGCAGCCCGTCAGCATCATGGCCGACAGGGTAAGACTGCAAAGAATGGTCGTTTTTTTCATCTTTTTTGTTGGTTTTAAGGGTAAATCTGCTGCAAAATTAGCGTTTTTTTCTTGAAACAGGCATTTTTTTTCAATAAAATTTGGTTGGAAAGAAAAAAAGCAGTACTTTTGCACCCGCTTTGGTCCCTTCGTCTATCGGTTAGGACGAGAGATTTTCATTCTCTAAAGAGGAGTTCGACTCTCCTAGGGACTACAAAAACAGTAAATTCGCCATCTTCGCAGTGATGCGCTACCTGCCTTGGAACGGCGGGGAAGGGGTGACGGAGAGCTCCCAACGGAGTTTGCTCAGGGCGGTTGTTGAGACGCAAGACCCATAGGCTTTACTACATTAAAAATTAAACATTAAACAAAAAAACAACAATGGCAAACCACAAATCATCTCTGAAGAGAATCCGCCAGGACAAAGTAAAGGCACTCCACAACAAGTATTATGCAAAGACCATGCGCAACGCTGTTCGCAAGCTGCGCGCCATGACCAACAAGGAAGAGGCTGAGGCTCTCTATCCGAAAGTGCAGAAGATGCTTGACAAGCTCGCCAAGACGAACATCATCCACAAGAACAAGGCTGCCAACCTGAAGTCAGGTCTCGTGGCACATATCAACAAGCTGGGCTAAGCACCGGCAGGACGAAAAGAAATCAAGGAGTTACGAAATCACGTAGCTCCTTTTTTTGTTTGCCCGACATGGGCATCATCTAACGTTGATAAGTGGGGCCGGTCCCACGCATTACATCTATCTTCTCCTTGCTAGTACTATGGCATGACAAAGCCTATTACATCCTCAAATTTCGGCGCACCCGACAAATCCTGTGGGGAGGGGTACCAATCTCGGGTTGCATTTTTCTCACTATTTTCTAAAAAAAACTTGGTCTGTTCGGAAATTTTCCGTATATTTGCGGCTAATAAAAGAATAAAGAAGAATAAAAGAGAATAAAGAAGAACAAAAGAGAATAAAAGAAAGAATAAGAGGATGAAGAAGACAGATAAAGGTATGCATCACGTAGTGTTCCAGCCCACTTTCGGAAACCGTCCGGACCAATATATCGGTCGTGAAGGAATCCTCGCGCGTGCCCATCAGCTAAATGCGGATAATCATTAACGAAAACATGTCCTTACGAGCGAAACAGCTTCGTTAGCGGCGCTGACGGAAGAAGGCCTGCATCAGTTCGCGGCAGTCGTCCTCCAGCACGCCGCCGGTGACGACAGCTTTGGGATGGAGGGCGTTGGGGGCGTAGGTGAGGAAGCCGCGCTTGTCGTCGCGGCAGCCGTAGACGATGTGCGGCACCTGCGCCCAGCCGAGGGCGCCAGCACACATCACGCAGGGCTCGACGGTGACGTAGAGCGTGCACTGCGTCAGGTATTTGCCGCCCAGCTCATTCGCCGCCATGGTGATGGCCTGCATCTCGGCGTGGGCCGTGGGGTCGGTCAGCGTCTCGGTCAGATTGTGGGCGCGTGCCACGACGTGCTCTTGGCATACGATAACGGCGCCGATGGGCACCTCGCCCTTGGCCAGGGCCTTGTGCGCCTCGTCAAGGGCGATGCGCATGTATTTCTCGTGGTTGGGAGTTGTCATTTTGGGGGATAATAAAGCTCTTGCAACACGCTGAGCGAGCGCAGGGTGGGGAAGTCGGGCAGGTGCAGACGATAGTAGAGCAGCAGCAGCTCGAGGATGCGGTTGCGCTCCATGCGGTTGAGACGGAAGAGGTGCATCGTGGGGTAGTCCATGCGCATGAGCAGCCGGATGCGTCCTGCCTCCTGCGGCATCAGGAAGTCGGGATGCAGCGGCGGCGTGGCGCAGAAGGTGGCTCCGCGCAAGTCGAAGTAAGTGTCTTCCTCCTCAATGTTCGGAAAGAAGCCGAGGAAGCGGCTCAGACGCATCAGGAACACGAGGTGGAAATTGGCGAAGGCCTTCTCAGCCCCGTCGAGCCACTCGATGCTGTTGCGCACATAGTCGAACAGTGGCACGTTGCGCTGCTCGCCCTTCAGTGCATGATACAGAAACTCCGCCACGAAGAGGCCGATGGTGAGCTTCTTCGCGTCGGAGTAGAGCGATGGCAGCGGGGTGAGCAGCGAGGCGTCGCGCAGCTTCTGCAGCTGTTGCTGGGGCCGCACGTCGCACTCGATGCTGAGCAGCGTCAACGGCTGCAGATACTGCTTCTTGATTTTGGAGCGTTCAGAGCGGGGCGCACTCACAATGAACGACAGCCGCCCATGTTCGCGGGTGTACATGTCGGTGATGATGCGCCCCTCGCCATATTTCAGCGAGTGCAGCACGATGGCCTCACTCTTCGTCAGCATTTACAGGGTGATGTCGCAGCCGATGCCCAGCACGCGGTTGGTGCGGGTGAAGGTGTCGCTGATGCCGGCCACGGGATAGTCCTTGCGCTCGTAGTTCTCGTAGCTCGTGTTGAAGTAGGCGGCCTTCAGCGTCACCACATTGCTCAGCTTGTAGTTGGCACCGAAGCCGATGCTGTAGCTGCTGGTGACAAACGACATATCGTTCATGTACTCGTCGCTGAGGCCGTAGCGTGTGAGCTGTCCGCCCAACGACACGGTGAGGCGGTCGTTGATGTCCCACTCTGCACCCAGGAGAAACTCGTTGGTGTTGTGGTTCAGCAGGCGCTCGGTGTTGCCATACCAGTCGGCATCCTTGTCGAAATAGTAGTGCCAGCCGGCGTTGAGGCGTACGTCGTCGATGGGTGTCCACTGTGCGCCGAGTGTGAGCAGTGCCGGCTGGTCCTCGTTCACCTCTTCGCCGTCGCGGAACTTGTTCACAGCGGGAATCTCGCTGGCCTCGTTCACTGTCGACTCGTTCTTCATCCTGATCTGTGTCTTGAACTCATACTTCGCTGCGAAGTTCCATTTGCCCAGCCGATAGTCGATGCCCACGACGGGAGCGATGCCGAGGCTGGTCTGGTTGCAGAGCAGGTTCACGCCCTGCGAGTATTTCTGCAGCTGGTCGAGGTTGCCGCGTGTGCCCTCCAGCTGTGCCTGCTTTGCTTGCAGCATCTCCATCTGTGCCTGCAGCTCTGCGGGGACGGGAGCGCCGGCGGCCTGATACTGCGCGATGCCGGCGTTCACCTGCTGCAGTCCGGCGCTCACCTGCTGCAGCCCGGCGTCGATGGTGGCAGTGGCGCCACTGAGGAAACCGCCGAAGTCCACATAGCCGTTGCCGGCCATTTTCACCTGTATGTTGCTGATCTTGGCCTTGTAGGTGGCATCGCCATAGATCAGGCGCAGTCCGCCGTAGAGCGAGAAGTCGTCGTTCACCTTGTAGGCCGTTCCTAACTGGAAGCCGAAGTAATACTGGCGCCCCTGCATGTAGCCGTCCATGTCGTAGCCCTCGGCACCTAAGGGATTGAGCTGGTGTGCGATGCTGCCCACCACGCTCTCGAAGGAACCCAGACCGTCGGCAAACTCGCACTTGCCGCCGCCGCCGGGCACTGAGAAGTTGAACTGGTAGCTCCATTTCCCTTTGTTCAGAGCAGCCTGTATGCTGGGAATGCACGGTGCGTCGGCCACGCCCTCATACTGCTTGGTGCCCATTCCGCCGTTCTTTCTGCCCAGGGCGAATACGGGATTCACGCTGGTGATGGTGCGCGTCTGGTGGGCGTACTGCCAGTTCAGGCCCAGGTGGAAGCCCTCGGAAAGGAAGGCCACGCCGGCCGGATTGGAGTACACGCCGTCGAGACCGATGGCTGCATCGCGTGAGGGGTTGCGAAGAAAATCAATACTTTGGTTGGTGTTGGTGAGGATGCCACCGGCACTGGCCGTGGTGGCTGCTGCCAGCAAAAGGCTGGTCAGAATCTGTTTTGTTTTCATTGTTGAGCCTCCTCGGTGAGGAGGTTTAAGGCCTGAACAAGCGAATCGGGCCATTTTCTTTTAAGATTATCCTTACATGGGTGCCTGCGCTTGTTCAGACGCCCACCCCCCTGACTTAGGGGGCTTTGGAAACGGCTGCAAAGGTAAGCACTATTTTCGAAAGTACGCCCGTTGTGTGCCCGCACTTAAGCATTGTTAACAAAATTCTTGCGCATTTCTGCACAAATCGTGCAATATGCGCAAGAACGAGCGTGTTATTTTTTAGCTATTCGCCCACAGACTGGCGGTACTCAAGGAGTTTGATGTGATAGTCGGCAAAGGCATCGGTGTGTTTGTCGCAGGCTTGCTGATAGAGCAGCTGGGCTTCCAGCAGGTCAGACATCTTGCTTGTCCCTGCCTGATAGTAGTGGCGGTTGAGGCGGAGGTTCTCACCCGCCTGTTCGATGCTGCGCTGAGCAAGGGCGAGCTGCTGCTGTGCCTCCACCACGCTGTTCCACGCATTTTGCATACGTATCTGCAGCAGCTGGGCGTTGTCCTCCAACTGCTCAATGGCTTTGCGGTGAGCTATTTCCCGGTGCTTGATGTTGTGCAGTCCTCCCCACCAGTCGGTGATGGGCACGCTGACGTTGAGGAACACCATGCCGAAATGGTGGTCGATGTCCATCAGATTATGGTAGGTATAGCCAGCCCCTACGGCTACGGTGGGCAGGTTCTGGCCTATGGCCATCTTTTTTTGCAGGGCGGTGGCTTCCACTTGCTTTCCCAGCAGCTGATATTCGGCTGTGGTGGCCAACGCCTGGCTATGGTCTTGCTTGGCGGCTAATGGCGAAAGGCTGTCCTGCTGATAACTGATGAGAAACGTGGTGTCGCGCAGTCCGCAATACTGCGCCAGGAGCTGGCGGACGATGCTGATGCCGTTCTGCAGCTTAAACCTCTGGCTCTCAATTTCGTTCTGCCGCAACTGCACCTGCAGCAGGTCGTTGCGCATGGCCACACCGGCACGGACGGCGGCATCAACATCTTTATAGATGTCGCTCAGCAGCGTGTCGACCGCAGCGATGGTTTTCATCTTCTCCTGTAGCGAGGCCAGCTGCCAGAAATACTGGCCGGCCGTCTTCTCCACCTCGTTTTCCGAGAGCTGCAGCTGCAGGTGGCTGACTTCTTCGCCCACCCTTGCCAGCTTGTTGCCGTTGACTATCTGACCTCCGGCAAAGACGGGCTGCATGGCCATGACCGAGCCGATGGTTCCGTTTTTCATCATCGAGATACTGACGGGATTGCTGATGGCTGCCAGTGCCTCGGCGGGCAGTATCTGGCCCAGCATGGCGCCCATCTCGGCCGGAATCATCTCTGAGGGGTGCATCTCCATCTTGCCCATTCCTCGGTTGGCATTGAACCACAGGCCCGTAGCGCTGATGTTGGGAAAATACTTGGTGAAGGCCTCCTTGCGTTGCTCTTTTGCGGCGTCGATGTCGAGGCGTGCGGTGCGGATGGCTATATTGTTTTGCAGGGCGGAGTCCTGAAGCTGCTGCAGCGTGTAGGTCTGGGCAGCAGCGCAGTGGCAGCAGGCGCAGCAAAGGATGACGAACAGTGACTTTCTCATGTTTACTTTTTACTTACTTTCCAATAGACGACGGGCAGCATGGTGACGACGAGGATGAGTGAGCCGATGCCGCCTGCAAAGATGGTGACGCCGACAGGCATCCAGAAGCTGGAGCCGGCGATGATCATGGGAATGACGCCGACGGCGGTGGTGGCTGTGGTGAGGAAGATGGGCACCATGCGCCGGCGGCCGGCTTCGTAGGCGGCTTGCTTCACGGCGGCGTTGTAGGCCTGGCGGTCGACGGTCCAGTCGCCATGTTCGGCCACATATTTCTTAATCAGGTCGATGGCATGTTCAAAGATGAGAATCTCGTTGCGCATAATCATTCCCATCAGCGTGATGACACCCATCACCGAGGTGAGGCCCAGCATGCGGTTCATCAGGCTCAGGCCGATGAGGGCGCCGGGCAGCATGAGGCCCAGGGCGGCGATGCAGACGATGCTGATGCCGTATTTCTTGAAGTTGAACAGCAGGAAGAAGAACACAATGATCATCGAGATGGCCACGCCGCCGAATATCTGCGGTATGGACTCGGCGTTGTATTCCATCTCGCCGCCCACCTCGGCCCGTATGCCTGGCGGCAGCGTCATGGCCTGCATGATGTCGGCGACGCGGCTTTCCACTGGAGCGGCATAGACCCCCTGTGCAAACTGTGCGGTGACGGTGATGCAGCGCTCGCCGCCACGGTGCATGATGCGCGCCTCAGTCCAGTAGGGCTTCACGTCGGCCACCTGGCGCAGGGGGACGGTGGTGTTGCCGCTGCCCAAGGTGGCTGCGAGCATGGAGGCGGGCGTGGCGATGCCGATGTCCTGGATGTCGGAGAAAGTGAGGCCTGCCTGGCTGTCGGCCGATGTGGCTTCCTTCACCACGATGGGCAGCTCGTAGTCGCCCGACCATATCTGCCCGATGCGCAGGTCGCCGGTGGCTGAGGCGAGGGCGAGGGAGGCCGAGGCGCGGGTGATGCCGAGTTGCGGCGCAGTGACGGGGTCGAGGGCGACATTGACGATGGGGTAGGGCTGCATGAAGTCGGTGTGCACCCACTCCAGCTCGGGCATCTCGCGCATACGGTCCATCAGCCGGCCGGCCACGGTGTGCAGCGAGTCGAGGTCTTCGCCGTAGAAGCGGTATTCCAGTTCGGGCACCATCAGATAGTCGAGGCGCTTGAAGCGGACGTAGGCCTCGGGGAAGGCTTCGCTCAGCAGGGGCTGATAGTGTGCCAGCAGCTCGAGCGTCGCCTCCTGCGACACGGTGTTGACGATGAGCTGGGCGAAGTTCTTGCCGGCCATCTGCGGCGCGTAGCACACCATGAAGCGGGGCGAGGCACACCCTATGAAGCTGGTGGTGCACTTCACCTTCGGGTTCTCGGCCATCACCTTGCGGATAGAGTCGGCTATCGCGCTGGCATCGCCGAGGCCCTTGCCGTCGGGCAGGAAGATCTCTACGGCAAACTGGTCGCGGTCGGCGTAAGGAAACTGGCGTATCTTCAGTGTCTGCACCAGCAGGCATGACAGCGCTATCACGGCGATGCCCCCGCAGATGGTCAGCGTGGGGTGCTTGAAGGTGAAGCCGAGCACGTGGTCGTAGGTGCGCTGCACCCAGTGGGTAATGGCATTGCCGCCCGTCTTCACCTTCTCCGGACGGATGATCAGCACTTCTAAGAAGGGAATCACCGTTACGGCCAGGAAGAGCGACACCATGAGGTTGATGGTGACTGTCCAGGGGAAAGCCTCGATGGCATCGCGGAAGGCACCCTTCATCGTGATGAGCAGCGGGAAGAAGATGACGCAGATGCACAGCGTGGCCAGCATCATCGGCATGAAGTACTGACGGGCGGAGTCGATGGCGGCGCGTTTCGGCTCGCGGCCTTTGCCCAGGTACTCTAAGTAGCCGTCGATGACCACTATCGAGTTGTCGACCACCATGCCCAGCACCACGATGAGTGCCGCCAGCGTGACGGTGTTCAGCTCGATGCCCACCATGTACATGATGGCTACCGAGATGAAGGTGCTCAGGGGAATGGTGATGGCGGCCACGATGGCGGAGCGCAGCGGGAACAGCACCATCATGATGAGGATGATGATGAGCATGGAGATGAGCAGGTCGCGCAGGAAGTCGGTGATGCTCATGCTCACCACCTTGGGCTGGTCGGCTATGCGTGTCAGCGTGACGTCCGTGGGCAGCTCCTCGGAGCGGTAGTCGTCGAGCACCTTGTCCACATCCTTGCCATACTGCACGATATTGTTGCCGGGCGTCATCTCTAACGAGAGGAGCATGCAGCTGTGGCCGTCCTGCTCGATATATCCGCCCGAGGTGTCATACTCGCGAACCACGCGGGCCACATCCCTCACACGTACTATCTTGCCGCTGGCCGGGTCGGAGAAGATGATCATGTTGGCTATCTCCTCTTCCGAGTTCTCGGTGGGCTCTATGTGGATGGGCACCTGCTGATGGCTGTTGTCTATGCTGCCGCTCATGGTGGTGAGGCTTTGCGCCTGCAGCTGCGTGAGGAGCATCTGCTGACCGATGCCGTAGGCCTGCAGGCGCTGGCGGTCGACGTAGAGCGACAGCTGCTCCTTCTGCTCGCCGAAGACTTTGACGTTGGCCACCGAGGGGATGCGGCGCAGACGGTCGCCCAGCTGGTCGGTATAGCCTTTCAGCTCGCGATAGCTGCGCTGCGGACTCTCCACGGCGATGAGCAGCGCCGACGTGTTGCCGAAGTCGTCGTTGGCCACCAGCGCCAGCACGCCGCCGGGCAGCTGCTGCTTGAAGAGACTGAGACCGTGCTTCACCTTGCTCCACACCTCGTCCTTGTTGTTCACGTCGTCGTTCAGCTCCACCATGACGATGCACAGGCCGTTCTGCGAGGTGGAGGTGGTCTTTGAGCGCTTCACCTCTTTGTAGGTGAACAGAAAGCGCTCCAGCGGCTTGGCCACCTGCTGCTCCACTTCCTCAGAGGTGGCGCCGGGATAGACAGCCACCACCACACCCTGACGGATGGTGGCCTGCGGAAACTCGTCCTTCGGCATGTCCCACATCCCGAAGATGCCCATCACAAACAGTATGGCAACAATCAGTAGCGTGATAGGGTAGTGCTGCAACGGCCATTTCAGCCAGTTCATCTCCTTCATGGTCTATTAGCGATTGTCTTTTTTCGGTAAAGTTCAGAAGACCACGCTTGTGCCTTCACTCAGTTTCTGGTAGCCTTCTGTCACTACGCGCTGCCCGGTGTCGATGCCTGTTGTCACCGCCACGCGATTGCCCGTCGTGGCCCCTATCGTCACTGCCGTTCTGTGGGCCTTGCCGTCGTCGCCCACCGTCCATACGAACAGACCGCCGTCGGTCTGCCGCTGCACCGCGGTCACTGGCAGTGTCGGGCAGCCGCCCTGCAGCGCCGTGGAGGCAAAGGCGACAGAGGCCACCATGCCTGGCAGCAGCTGCCTGTCGCTGTTGGCCACGCTGATGCGGATGTCGTAGGTGTGCGTCAGCGCATCGGCCACAATGCCTTTCTCTATCCTCCCGCCGGTGAAGCTCCTTCCGGTGGCTTCCACTCTGATGGTCGACGGGGTGTTGGCGCTGATGGCGCCTATCTCAGTCTCGGGTATGGCCACCTTCACATTGACGCTGCTGATGTCGAAGATGGTCACTACGGCCTGCGAGGGCATGGCCGTCTCGCCGGCTCCCATCATCTTGCGGCCTATGATGCCGCTCACGGGGGCCGTCAGCCGGCAGTCGGACAGGTTCTTCTTCGCTATCTCTAACTGGGCACGGGCCTGCGCCACCTTGCTCTGTATCTCCACCCACTGCACCTCGGTCAGGGCGCCGGCGTCGTGCAGCTGGCCGTAGCGCTCCAGTGCGTCGTTGGCCTGAGCCATCGATGCCTCGGCGCCGCTGAGCACGTTGCGGGCCTGCGTGTCGTCCATCTCGGCTATCAGCTGACCTTTGGCAACGGCCTGGCCTTCGCTCACCAGGATGCGCTTCACCACACCCATGCCCGTGAAGCTCACAGCCGTGGCCTCGTGTTCCTCCACGATGCCCACATAGCTGCGGCCCTCACTGCCTCTCACTGCCGACACCACCTCTGTCGTCACTCTGACAGCGGCTTTCTCCTTCGGCTCGCTCTTCTCGGTGCAGCCAACCGTCGCCAGGATGGCCAGCAGCCACATCATCCTTCTTTTCATCGTTTCTCTATTTGCTATCTGTGTGCAAAAGTAATAAAAACTGAGCAAACACAAATAGTTTTCTCCGTTTTTTTCAGATGCACAGGCCACTTTTTGGTTTTGCGAGCGCCTTACGATTCAAAATATGGCATCCTCAAAAAAGTCCGAAGGCTTCGGACACTCTGTCCGAAGGCTTCGGACTGTCTGTCCGAAGGCTTCGGACTTTTCGTCCGAAGGCTTCGGACGAAAAGTTCCCGGCGCTATCTATGTGAGTTGATACCGCGAAGCGGCCTGAGAAAAAACCAATAAAAACCAATAAAACCAATAAAAACAAGAAAAACAATTTCTTTCTACACAAACAGGCGCAGCCCTTCCCCTCCTTTTCCAAAGGAGGGGAAGGGGTGGCTTGTCAGAGATGTCCCAACCTATTTAAAAAGGCAATGATATAGCAGTTGACCTATTCATGCGCAGCCATCCCCTCCCTTCAAGGGGAGGGGTTAGGGGTGGGGTCTGTAATATCAGTAATATCCTGTCAGCGAAGAGTGTGGGCGAAGAAGTTTCCGCGAAGAGTGGGCAGCGAAGGAGTGGCAGCGAAGGAGTGGCAGCGAAGGAGTGGCAGCGAAGGAGTGGCAGCGAAGGAGTGGCAGCAAAGAACATT
>JAEEGG010013028.1_pt1 | contig 17853 bp, 18 predicted proteins | sample 9134161 | NCBI WGS metagenome assembly JAEEGG01 (sample SAMN16246543, study PRJNA631951) | gut metagenome | biome: gut microbiome; feature: rumen; material: CR-attached | host: Bos | place: Iran: Karaj | collected 2018-10 | reverse complement strand
ATACTACCGTTCACAAGAGCGACGCGGTATCGTCTGTCACAGGTGCTAACTACCGCTTCATCGGTAATACGCTGACGGATGCTACCAACAACATATACACTATCAATAGCGACGGTGATAAGTTTGTGGCGGGTAATGGCAGTGCTCCTTTCCGTGCCTACTTCAAACCAGGCATCTTCGACCCCACACTGGGTAGTCTCGGCATTGGTAGTGGTGGTGAAACGACGGGAATTGAAACGATGTCTGAGGTCAGAGGTGTGATGCCTGATGTATGGTACGACCTGCAAGGCCGGCGCGTCGAGAATCCCACCAAGGGTGTGTATATCAAGAATGGCCGTAAGGTCGTGATTAAGTAATCAATAATTTAAGAGTACATAACATGAAAAAGTTATATATTAAACCCGCAATGAGCGTTTATCCGTTGCCCACCATGCAATTGTTGGCAGGCAGCGCTCCTGGTGCCGGTGACCAAATCGACCCTGGTATGGATACTTCCGCTCCCATGTTCGACGACGAATTAGAACTCGAACTTATCCCTGGTCTCGAGATATTTTAAATGTAATGAATACATCATCAATAAAGCCCGCACATCGATGCGGGCTTTATTCGTATATGAATGTCGTTTTACTTGTTCTTTTCCTTGATGTGTTCCTCGTATTCAGCGAGTTCGCGTTCACCGATGTGGGCCAAGCCGTAATGCTCGTCGTGCTGTGAGAAGTCGAGACCGACCTTTTCGCTGTATTCTGACACGCGCATGGGGATGAATTTGTCGATGAGCTTATATCCCAGCCAACTCATGGCGAAGGTGTAGACGAAGACGATGACGATGGCCAACAGATGGTAGAGGAAGATGATGAAACCTTCCCACGTGCCTGCAATAAGACCTTCCTGGATGAAGATACCCGTGAGCACGGTACCAAAGATACCGCCAGTGCCGTGGGTGGGGAACACGTCGAGTGCGTCGTCGATACGCGAGTGGGAACGCCAATAGACGGCGATGTTACAGATGAGCGTGATGACGAAGGCGATGAAAATGCTTTGGCCGACAGTGACGTAGCCTGCCGATGGGGTGATGGCCACGAGACCAACCACACAACCCACAGCAGCACCCATAGCCGACGGCTTTCTGCCACGCAGGCAGTCGAAGAATATCCACGTCATCATGGCCGTTGCCGAGGCGGTGTTCGTATTCAGGAACGCCTTGATGGCCACGCCGTCGGCATGCAACGACGAACCCGCATTGAAACCGAACCAGCCTAGCCACAACATTGCAGCACCCAGAAGTACAAAGGGGATATTAGCTGGTTCGCTTTTGCGTGTCTCAGCCTTGCGTCGTCCGAGGAAGATGGCACCGGCCAGAGCTGCGATACCTGATGAGGCATGGACGACGATACCGCCGGCAAAGTCGATGACGCCCCACTTCATGAACAAACCCTCGGGGTGCCATGTCATGTGTGCCAGCGGACAATATATAATAAAGAAGAAGAACATCATGAAGAACATATAGGCCGAGAACCTGACGCGCTCAGCAAACGAACCTGTGATGAGCGACGGCGTGATGATGGCGAACTTCATCTGGAACAGCGCAAACAATGCCAGTGGAATCGTCGCACCACCTAAAACATTGCCTGCAGGTGTGGTATAGACTGCACCGCCTACGCCGTGGAACATCGGGAATGTCAAGGGGTTGCCAATCACACCACCTATATCGTCGCCAAAGCACAGCGAGAAACCGATGACCACCCAGAGGACGGATATCAGTCCCATCGCGATAAACGACTGTAACATGGTGCTGATGACGTTCTTCGCACCCACCATGCCGCCATAGAAGAACGACAGACCGGGCGTCATCATCAACACGAAAATAGTGGCCGTGATGAGCCAAGCCACATCGGCAGCTGAAATCACTGACCAGTCACACTCAAATGACGGTTCTCCCACCGCCAACCCTGCAATGGCAATGAGCGTCATCGCCGTCATCAGGGTTATCCATCTTTTCTTTACTTTCATTGTCTTTTTACCTTTAATTGTTAATTTTTGGCTGCAAAGGTATTGCAAAAAGTTAGGAAACTTGTCGAATTTCTGACTTTTTGGTTGTTAAAACTAAAACAAATAGACAATTTGTAAAGTGTAAGATGTCTATTCCTGTCATTTTGCTTAACTTTTGTCCAAAAATCGCGTCATGTTGTTACAAAGCGTCAGTGGTGTTACTTTGTCATCTGCAGTTTGCATTTTGGCGGTCCGTTGGAGTCGTAGCGCTGGAAAAGTTTTAAAAACCGTGAAAAGTTCAGAATCTGTGGCTTTTGCGTTTGGACGTTTGGAAAGAAATTACTAACTTTGCAGTCGAAAATTTCTAATTCATCTAACATATTATTAAGGATTATGGTTAATTACAAGGATTTAGGTCTCGTGAATACTCGCGAGATGTTTAAGAGAGCAGTTGCTGGCGGCTATGCTATTCCCGCTTTCAACTTCAACACAATGGAGCAGATGCAGGCTATCGTGATGGCTGCTGTTGAGACCAAGTCTCCCGTTATCATGCAGGTGTCTAAGGGTGCCCGTAACTATGCTAACGCTACTATTCTGCGTTACATGGCTGAGGGTGCTGTGGCTTACGCTAAGGAACTGGGTTGTGAGCATCCTGAGATCGTGCTGCACCTAGACCACGGTGATAGCTTCGAGCTCTGCAAGGATTGTATCGACATGGGCTTCTCTTCTGTCATGATTGACGGTTCTTCACTGCCTTATGAGGACAATATCGCACTCACCAAGAAGGTTGTAGAGTATGCTCACCAGTATGATGTAACTGTTGAGGCTGAGCTTGGCGTGTTGGCCGGTGTTGAGGATGAGGTTGTTGCTGAGGAGTCTCACTACACCAAGCCCGAAGAGGTTATTGACTTCGCTACCCGTACAGGTTGCGACTCATTGGCTATCTCTATCGGTACTTCTCACGGAGCTTACAAGTTCAAGCCCGAGCAGTGCACACGCGACCCGAAGACCGGCAAGTTGGTTCCTCCTCCATTGGCATTCGACGTGCTGCATGAGATTGAGAAGAAACTTCCTGGATTCCCCATAGTACTCCATGGGTCTTCTTCTGTTCCTCAGGACGAGGTTGATACCATCAATAAGTTCGGTGGTAACCTGCCCGACGCAGTAGGCATCCCCGAGGAGCAGCTTCGCGAGGCTTCTAAGAGTGCTGTCTGCAAGATTAATATCGACTCAGACTCGCGCTTGGCTATGACAGCTGCTATCCGCCAGTATTTGGCAGAGCATCCTGATCACTTCGATCCTCGTCAGTATCTGAAGCCCGCTCGTGAGAACATGAAGAAGATGTACATCCACAAGATTGTGAATGTGCTCGGTTCTGACGGTAAGCTCGCTCAGTGCTAATAACTCGCTGAACAGGGGAAACCCAAAGCAATAACCCGGTCGCGGATGGCGTCAAGCTGTTCGCGACTGGCTTTTTCTAACCCCTTGGTGGGCGTCTCGCGGTCGATGGTATAGACCATGACCTGCTGGGGGCGAATCTCACGGATGGCGTCGAGCCAGGGAGCGACGAATTCCTCACCGGTATTGTCGACATTGACCATTGACCATTGACCATTGACCATTGAACTTATGGTACCGCGCATGAACATAGTCTGGATGATGATGTGGCCGTTGAAGGCTTTCATGCGTTCGATGATCTGTCGGACGTCGTAGGCGGTATTGGGACGGTCCACCTTATTAATATATATAGGGTCGACGGTGTCCAGTTTGAGGATGTTGTTGTCGACACGCATCAGTGCGTCGTGTACCGACTGACGATGGATCATGGTAGAGTTGGAGAGTACGCTGACCTTCGCCTTGGGACAATATTTGTCGCGCAGACGAATGGTATCATCGATGATGTCGGCAAACTGCGGATGACACGTGGGCTCACCATTCCCCGCAAAGGTCAGCACGTCAGGCAACTGACCGCTGGCCGTCATCTCCTGCAGTTTCTCTTCGAGTTTTTGGGAAACCTGCTCGGGAGTCGGCAGGGGTAGGGTAGGACGGTGGTCGCGATTGAAACCACACTCGCAGTAGATGCAGTCGAAGCTGCAAACCTTGCCGTCGGCGGGCAGTAGATTAATGCCCAGCGAAATGCCTAAGCGACGGCTATGAACAGGCCCGAAAATGGGCGAAGGATAAATAACTGTACTCATAATGATGGCAAAATTACAAAATAAATCTAAAAGTTGTGCTTAGTTTCATAATTATTTTGTAATTTTGCACGAAATTAGGTGTATTACGTCTAAATGAGACTATGAGTAAGAAGCGAAAAAAGACCCGCAACCATCGTGGTATGCAGGTTGTTACCTTATGTATAAGTACTACGATGGTGCTTATCCTGCTGGGTATGGTGGTGTTCTTCGTATTGTCGGCACGTAACCTGTCGGCACATATGAAGGAGCACTTGACGGTGACGGTGATGTTGAAGGATTCGGTGACGGTGAACGACGCCAAACTGTTCTGTCGTGACCTGTATCACCGTCCCTATTCACATAACATCGATTATATCAGCAAGGAACAGGCTCAGCGTGAGCAGGTGAAGGAGTTGGGCAGTGACCCCACGGAGTTTCTGGGTTTCAACCCGTTCCCGGCAACGCTAGAGATTCAGTTGGCAGCCGACTATGCCAACCGTGACTCGTTGAAATGGATTGCAAAGGAACTGAGGAAGGACTCCCGCGTCAGTGACTTGACGTATATGGAAGACCTGATGGACCGCGTGAACGTCAATCTGAGCCGTGTCAGTGTGGTATTGTTGATCTTGGCTGTGCTGTTGACGTTTGTGTCGTTCTCGCTGATTAGCAATACGGTACGTCTGAGCGTCTATGCCCGTCGATTCCTTATCCACACCATGAAACTGGTAGGTGCCTCGTGGGGATTCATCCGCAGGCCATTCCTGAAGCAGTCCATTTGGATTGGTGTCATTGCCGCCATATTGGCTATCTGTGTGCTGGGACTTGGCATCTACGGTCTCTACCTGAAACAGCCTGGTTTCGAGGAAATCGTCACGTGGGAGGTGCTGGTGATTACTGGTGTCGCCGTGTTGCTGTTCGGCATTGTGATTACAGCGCTGTGTGCTTGGCTGGCAGTGAACAAGTTCCTGAGAATGACGGCAGGAGAGTTATATAAAATATAGTTGATAGATAGTAGATAAGAGTTTAGAGATATATTATGAATAAGAGAGATTTTGCTTTTGACCGCATGAATTATATTCTGCTGGCCATTGGTATGGCAGTGGTTGTTATCGGTTTTCTGCTGATGAGCGGTTCCGGTAGCAATGAGACAACTTACGATCCAGACATTTTCAGTGCCCGTCGTATCAAGGTGGCTCCGATAGTTTGTCTGCTGGGTTTTGTGTCGATGATTTATGCTGTCGTGCGTCGTCCGAAGACCGATGCCACAGAAGAGAAGGAGGTAACAGAATGACTTGGTTGGAGACCGTTATCATTGCCATTGTCGAGGGACTGACAGAGTTTCTGCCTGTATCGTCGACAGGACACATGATTATCACGCAAAACCTGTTGGGTATCGAACAGGGTGACCCATTTGTCCATGCCTTCACATTTATCATCCAGTTTGGTGCCATCCTGTCGGTGGTATGTCTCTATTGGAAGCGTTTCTTCCAGTTTGACAACAGCCCGGCCCCTGCAGGTAGCAGCATGTGGCAGAAACTGAAGCATAAGTACTATTTCTACTGGTTGCTCATCGTAGGTGTGTTGCCTGCGGTGGTTATTGGACTATTGGCCAAGAAGTCGGGACTGCTCGACTGGTTGCTCGACTCCGTATTGGTGGTAGCCATCATGTTGGTCGTCGGTGGCGTATTCATGCTGTTCTGCGACAAACTGTTCAATAAGGGCAGCGACGCCAACAAGGTGAACGAGGGTAGGGCCTTCCGAATCGGCTTGTACCAGTGCATCTCGGTGATTCCCGGTGTGTCGCGTTCGATGGCTACGATTGTGGGCGGTATGACCCAGGGACTGACACGTCAGCGTGCTGCTGAATTCTCGTTCTTCCTGGCTGTTCCCACGATGGCCGGTGCTACGCTGCTCGACCTGCTCGACTTGCTGAAGGAAGATACGGCGTGGGCCACATCGCATAATATCACGATGCTCATTCTGGGCTGTGTGGTGGCGTTCATCGTTGCCCTGCTGGCCATGAAGTGGTTTGTGGCCTTCCTGACGAAATACGGCTTCAAGGCTTTTGGCTATTATCGCATTATTGTGGGTGGCATCATCCTTGCCCTGTTGCTCACTGGTCACTCTTTAGCAATGGTCGATTAAATGAACTTCATAGAGGGAGAATACATATACATCAACAAGCCCTATAGGATGACGTCCTTCGGTGCGCTGGCCTTTGTGAGGACCCGTGTGTCGAGACGTGTGGGTGTCCGACGGGTGAAGATAGGACATGCGGGGACCCTCGACCCGCTGGCCACAGGGGTGCTGATACTGTGTACAGGCAAGAAGACGAAGGAGATAGAACGTCTGCAACTGAACAACAAAGAGTATACGGCCACCCTGCAGTTGGGCGCTACGACACCCAGCTACGATATGGAACATGAGGTCGATGCGACCTATCCGACGGCACACATCACACGCGAATTGATAGAGCGCGTGCTCGCCGATTTCGTCGGCGAAATCCAACAGGTGCCCCCTCAGTATTCCGCCTGCAAGATTGGCGGCGACCGTGCTTACGACCTGATGCGCAAAGGCAAGGAAGTGGAGCTGAAGGCGAAAACGGTGCATATCGATTCCATCGATGTGATAGACTTCGACCCCACGACCATGCAACTGAGCATTCGTGTCAGTTGCGGCAAAGGCACCTACATCCGTTCGCTGGCTCGTGACATCGGCCGTGCGCTGGAGAGTGGTGCCTACCTGACGGCCTTGTGCCGTACCCGTCTGGGCGGTGTGCGCATTGAGGACTGCATCACCATCGACGATTTCCCCCAGTGGTTGGAACAACAAAATGTGGAAGAAGTTAAGTAGTTAGAGAAGTTAAGTAGTTAAGAAGATATATGAAACTGTCACAATTCAGATTTAAGCTGCCCGATGAACTGTTGGCGCAGGAACCTCCTCACAAGGTGTTTGAGAATCCCGACGGCACTACCGAAAAGGTCTATCGCCGCGACGAGTGCCGTATGATGGTCGTTCACCGTAAGAGTCAGACCATTGACATGTTCGAGAAAGACGAAGAAGGTAACGACACCCAGGAGTTTATCAAGTTCCGCAGCATCATCGACTATTTCGACGAGGGCGACGTCATCATCTTCAACGATACGAAGGTGTTTCCTGCCCGTCTGTATGGTACGAAGGAGAAGACTGATGCCAAGATTGAGGTCTTCCTGCTGCGTGAGTTGAATCCCGACTTGCGCCTGTGGGACGTATTGGTGGAGCCTGCCCGTAAGATTCGTATCGGCAACAAGCTGTTCTTCGAGGAAGATGGTCCGATGGTGGCAGAAGTCATCGACAATACGACCAGTCGCGGACGTACCCTGCGTTTCCTCTACGACTGTCCGCACGACGAGTTCAAGCAGGAACTCTTTGCGCTGGGTTCGGCACCCGTTCCCCGTTATATTGTCGACCGTCGTGAGGTGACCGCTGATGATATGGATAACTTCCAGACCATCTATGCCAAGCACGAGGGAGCTGTCACGGCGCCAGCGTCAGGCTTGCACTTCAGTCGTGAACTGATGAAGCGTCTGGAGATTCGCGGCGTCAACTTCTCGTTCATCACCGTCCACTGCGGACTGGGCTGTTTCGACAGTATCGAGGTCGAGGACCTGACGAAGCATAAGATGGGTTCCGAGCAGATGATCATCACGCCCGAGGCCTGCGTGCCTGTCAACGAGTCGAAGGCTGCCGGACATCATATCTGTGCCGTCGGTGTGACGACGCTGCGTGCCACTGAGACCGCTGTGGGTACCGATGGCATGCTGAAGGAGTTTAACGGCTGGACCAACAGGTTCATCTTCCCGCCGTATGACTTTGGACTAGCCGACCGCATGGTGGTCAATTTCTATCACTCGGAGTCGACCATGCTGATGGCGACAGCTGCCTTCGGAGGTTACGACCTCATTATGGAAGCCTATCAGAAAGCTGTGGATAACGGCTACCAGTTTGGCTGCTATGGCGACTGTATGCTGATTCTGGATGATTGACATTGAACGTTGAACATTGAACGTTGAACGACGAATGAATGGGGCGCACCAGGTGTATTTGGGGTTGGGCTCGAATCTGGGTGACTGCAGCAGGAACCTGAAACGGGCCATCCGTCTGATAGGAGAACGCGTGGGAACGATCGTTTGCCAGTCGTCGTTCATCGAGACGGAACCCTGGGGATTTGAGTCGGAGAACAAGTTTCTGAATGCCGTCGTGCTTTGTGAGACTGAGCGGACACCACGCGAGGTGCTCCTGCTCACCCAACAGATTGAACGCGACATGGGACGACGGAAAATGGTCAATGGTCAATGGTCAATGGTCAATGGTCGGCGCATATATGCCGACAGGATTGTGGATATCGACATTCTGCTGTATGACGATTTGACCGTCGATGAGCCCGACTTGAAGATTCCCCATCCGTTGATGCACGAGCGCGACTTCGTGATGATTCCGTTGGAAGAAGTAAGATGTAAGATGGATGATGTAAGAAGTAAGATGTAATATTAATATAAACAAAAACAAAACTACGTATGAAAAAACTAATCTCTCTGTTGCTGCTAGGCGTTACGTTGAGCGCCTCGGCACAAAAGCACAACTGCGAGCACGGCAAGGCCTGTGCCAACTGCGAAAATCCGTACAAGCACTACACTCAGCAACTGCCTTTCCAGATGCCTGAGGTCAGTGCACCAACGTTTCCCGACCGTCAGGTGAACCTGAAGGACTTCGGTGCCGTCGGTGATGGTATTACGCTCAATACCGATGCCTTTGCCAAGGCTATCGACCAGCTGAGCCGTCAGGGTGGGGGCCGTCTGCTGGTTCCTGCCGGTGTGTGGTTTACAGGCCCCATCGAGCTGAAGTCCAACATCAATCTCCACTTGGAGGTAGGGGCTGTCATTTTGTTCTCTGGTGACGAGAACCTCTACAAGATCATCAAGACCTCGTTTGAGGGCTTGGACACCCGTCGCTGTCAGTCGCCGCTGACGGCCAATGGCTGTGAGAATATCGCCATTACGGGACGTGGCGTCATTGATGGTAATGGTCAGTATTGGCGTCCCGTCAAGAAGGCGAAGGTCACTGCCGCTCAGTGGAAGGAAGTCTGCGACCGCCCGGGTGGTGTGAAGGTTCGCGACGACTACTGGGTGCCCTCTCAGGGCTATTCCGATGCCGAGAAGAATGCCGACATGAATGTTGTCAAGGCCAACAGCGAGGCTGAATGGAATAGCTACAAGCGTTTCCTGCGTCCTGTGATGATTTCGCTGGTCGGCTGTAAGAACGTGCTGCTGCAGGGCGTCATCTTCCAGAATTCTCCTGCGTGGAACATCCATCCGCTGATGTGTGAGAATGTCATCATCGACAATGTCCTCGCCCGCAATCCCTCCTACGCCCAGAATGGTGATGCGCTCGATCTGGAGTCGTGCAAGAATGCCCTCATCGTCAATTCGAAGTTCGATGCAGGCGACGACGGCATCTGCATCAAGAGTGGTAAGGACAAGGACGGCCGCCTGCGTGGCAAGCCCTGCGAGAATGTCGTCGTCGACGGCTGTACCGTCTTCGCCGGTCACGGAGGCTTCGTTGTCGGTTCCGAGATGAGCGGTGGCGTCAGAAACATCCTCGTCAAGAGCTGTCAGTTCCTGGGCACCGACGTTGGCCTGCGCTTCAAGTCCACACGCGGTCGTGGCGGCATCGTTGAAAACATCTTTATCCGCGACATCTCTATGACCGATATCAAGACCGACGCCATTACCTTCAACATGTATTATGGCGGCAAGTCCGTTGCCGAGATGCTGGCCGACGGCGACAATCCCGACAACACCACCAAGATGCCCGTTACCGAGGAGACCCCCATCTTCCGCAACATCGACATCCAGGATATCGTGTGCAATGGTGCCGGACGTGCTATGGAGTTCAACGGCCTGCCCGAGATGCCCATTAGGAATATCAACCTGAAGAACATCGTCATCAAGGCCAAGAAGGATGCCGAGTTCACCAACTACGAGAATGTTACGAAAGAGAACGTCAACATTACTATCGAGTAATGAGAAAAACTACTCTTTTACTGATGCTGTTTGTATGCGGACTGATCTCTGCCTCTGCACAGACTGCTGCCAAGATGGAAGCAGAAAGTGCTGCCTACGAGAATTGCAAACTCATCAAAGATGGGAAGTATTCAGGCGGTAAGGCCCTCGAACTCACAGAGGCCAATGCCAAAATCACCTTTACCTACACGGCTGCCGAAAGAGGCAAGTACACCATCACCGTTGGCTACGACGGACTGTATGGCAACAAGGTGGTTAATCTGTCTGTCAATGGCAACGCTGCCACCTTCAACACGACAGAGAAAGGTCCAGGCGAGGCCGTTGTCGGCCCCTACCTTATGAATCAGGGCGACAATACGATTGTGCTTACACCCAGCTGGACCTGGTTCCGCATCGACTACATCACCATAGCCAACAGCGAGAGTGCCGTGCAGTTCGACATCGCCCCGACACCTGCGGATGCCAATGCCTCCGACGCTGCCAAGACCGTCTATGCCTTCCTCTACGACAACTTCGGCAAGAAGACCATCTCTGGCATCATGACCGGCGACATGGGGACGGCCAACGGCGACGTCACCCAACATGCCGATGTGCAGGCCGTCTGGCTGGCTTCCGGCAAATATCCGGCACTCGTAGGCTTCGACTTCATGAATGCTACAGGCGTCAACGAGACGGATGCCTGGTCCAAAGACTACACCGACAAGAGCATCGCCCTCGCCAAAGACCTCTACAATCGCGGCGGACTGCCTGCCTTCACCTGGCACTGGCGCGACCCCAGCCGCAAGACGGGGGAGTTCTACGTCACCGTCGGCGGTAAGCCTGCATGCACCATGAAGATCTCCGACGCCATGAACGCTGACGGCTCTTGGAACACCTCGTCAAAACTCTATCAGAACATCGTCAAGGACATCCATACCGTCGCCGACTACTTCCTTGAATTGCAGGGCGCTGGCATGGCCTGCATCTTCCGTCCGCTCCATGAGGCCAGCGGCGGCTGGTTCTGGTGGGGAACAGACGGCGGTGCCAACTACGCCAAGCTCTATCAGCTGATTGTCGACGAGATGACCAGCGTGAAGGGTGTCCACAACGTCATCTGGGTATGGAACCCCTGCACCGTCGACGATGCCGGCTGGAATCCTGGCGAAGCCTATTACGATGTCGTCGCCATAGACATCTATAATAACGCCTTCGACTACTCCAGCAACTATGTCGCCTTCGATAAGCTCAAGAACCTCACCGCCGGCAAGAAGATCATTACCCTCTCAGAGAACGGGCCTATCCCCGACATCGACAAGGAGTTTGCCGAAGAAGCCGTCTGGTCGTGGTGGATGCCCTGGTATCAGACGTGGGGAGGCAACTTCGTCGACAAGACCAGCCAGGACGAGTGGACCAAATGTATGAACGACGATCGTGTCATCACCCTCGAAGACCTCTCGGCAGGCTGGCCCACCGCCATCCAATCCCCCTCAATGTTCAATGGTCCTCGCAACGCCACACTCTCTCAGGGAGAATGGTCAGTGGTCAATGGTCCCATCTACGACCTCCAAGGCCGTCGCCTTGTAAAGAATCCCGACAAGGGTCTCTACATCCAGAACGGCAAAAAGCAACTGGCAGAATAGGTTCTATTTCTTCGTAACTTTGCACAGGCGCCCTTTGGGCAAACGCCCTGAAATTGACGATTGACAAAATTGACAAATCTCTCAGAACGCCTTTATTTAGGGCTGTTCCGCTACTTCAGTTTGATAATATCACTCCATCTGGTGGTCGGATTTTTGCTCTTAAAGTCATGTTTTATGGCATTGGCGAATACTTCTGCCTTGACCTTCGGTCGAGCCTGCTTACGTTCGGCAGAGTCCAAGCCTGCTTGGCTCTGCTCTCGCTCAATCGCAGCCTTAGCCATAACATCTTTTTGTGCGTATTGTTGCGAACCGATTACAACGGTCTCAGAGCCATAACGCTTGTTGATACGGTCAATCACCTTGTCCAACTTGTTCATCTTCTCAATCTGCTCTGCAGAGACATCAAACAGGTCTTGCTGGATGGGCGAGTTCGGTGTAATACCCATCACGATGACACCGCCACGCTTGTATTGCAACCCTTGGATGAATATCTTGTCAAGCAACTTTGATGCCGCCTTGACAATCTGCACAGTTGAGCTTGTGGGCGTAACTAACCTTACCTCTTCATACTTCCAATATTGCAGCAGGTCCTCCCTGAACGGATTGGTCGACACGAATAATCCGACGATGGATGCCACAGTGTTCTGCTTCCTCAGCTTCTCAGCACATCTGCAGGCATAGTTGGCAATGTGCGTCTTGAGGGCATCCTTGTCGGATATCATCCCGTTGAAACTTCGGCTTGTACAGATACTTTTCTTCTTTGCCAGCTCCTCATTGGGCACCACGTCCTCACCATTCAGTTCCTGCCATGTCCTGACGATATTGATATTGTTGAACGTCAGCCTTACCCAGTCCTTATGGTGCTGTGCGAAGTCATACGCTGTCTTGCAACCAAGGGCTTGCAGCTTCTCGGCGTATCTTCTGCCAATGCCCCAGACATCCTCCACCGGCAGCCATTTTAATGCCGCAATGCGGTTTTCGTCATTGTCGATGATGCAACAGTGCCTATACGCCTCAAACTTCTTTGCCAACTTCGATGCAATCTTTGCCAGTGTCTTGTTCGGCGCGAGCCCAATGGAAACGGGCATTCCCACCTCTTTCTTGATTCTCTTATGCAAATGCTCGCCCCACTGCTGCAGGTTGAAGTTCTCCATTCCGTCAAGATACACAAAGCACTCGTCAATGGAATACCTGAAATAGCTCGGAGCCTCCTTGCTGATGATGCTTACCACCCTTGCCGTCAGATCACCGTATAGCTCATAGTTGCTGCTGAATACTGCTATCTGCTCATTGGGATACTGTTGTACCATCTGGAAATAGGGCATTCCTTCCTTGATTCCCAGCGCCTTGGCTTCATTGGATCGTGCCACTACGCAACCGTCATTGTTCGACAGCACCACCACAGGCTTTCCCTCCAGGTCCGGACGGAAAACACGCTCACACGAGACGTAACAGTTATCACAGTCTACAATGCCGTACATCCTTTATTTCCACTTCTTGATGGTGTAGATTACCACACCCCATACCATAAAATTATCAGTATCATCAATGCGGATGGGCTTGAAGTGCTTGTTGGCAGGCTTCAATTCTATCCATCCCTCTTTCCTGTGCGTCAGGTCGAGGAACTTAACCGTAAACTCATTATCGATGAAGGCAACCACCACGTCGCCGTCCTCTGGGTCTTCGGCCCTGTCAATCACGGCAATATCCCCGTCACATATTCCAGCATCTATCATGCTGTCCCCGTCAATCTGACCATAGAATGTGGCTTCAGGATGCTTTATTAGGTCCTTGTTGAAGTCCAGGCTCTCAATCAGATAGTCATCTGCGGGACTGGGGAATCCTGCCTTTATGCTTGGCGCAAACTGCAAGTCAAGCTTCTTTTCGAATACTCCTTTGATCAGTTTCATATCAGTCTTCATTATGTTTTTAGTCTGCTTCGCAGAGAAATCTTTCAAATCTGTTCAAATATTCGAGCAGCGAGAACAGAGCCAAACTCTGCTTGAGCTATGTCGAGTCGCGAGAATGTTCGCTGAAAGCAAATCTAGCATTACTTTTAATTATAATCTGTTCGATTTGTTACGATTTGTTGGATTTCTCTGACCGAGGTCAGAGTGTGGCGTTGCAATCTGCGCGCCAGCGCACTCCATTTTTTTAATTTCAGACGCAAAGTTACGAATAAACGAGCAAAATGCAAAAGAAAAACACTTTTTCTTTTCATTTTCGAGTGAAAGTAACTTCTCCAAGGGAGAAAATTACAAAGAAAATTCGAGCCCACCAAACGATGAGCCCGAAATATTATGAGTTTCCTGCGATGTTTTACGGCTTCTTTGTCAACGTCCAGCGGGTTACGTCATGATTATTATTGTCCTTGACGGTGCTGATGGCCCAGTTGAAATGCTCTGTCGCTGTGCCAGCTGTCCACGAGGTCGTGCCGTCGATGCTAATGCTGCCGCTGCCTTCGTCATCCATTCCCTTGCCTATCGGGTCTAATAGGATAGATGACGAATAGGAGTGGCCCGAAGTGGCAATGATGCTGCTGATGCCGCTACCGATGGTAATGCTTGTGAACTTGCCGAAAGATCCGCTGCCGATGCCCGCAGCATAATCGCCGCCCGTGGCCGTGACGGTGCCGCCGTTGATGGTGATAGTGCCGCAGGTACCATAACCACCGCCGCCGATGCCAGCTCCGCCTTCGCCGCCCGCGGCCATAACAGTACCGCTCTCAATAATGATGTTGCCGCAGTTGATGCCTTTGTAACTATATATACCCTGATATCCGCCACCGATGCCTGCGGAGCCAAGCCCCGTTGCATTAGCCGTCAGCGAGCCAGTGCCTTGGATGGTGAGCGTCTTGCCCTCGGGGATGAAGATGGCGGGCTGCCCCTCAGCCGATGTCGTGACACTGTTCGTGCCCGTAAGTACGATAGTGGCGTCGCCCTCGCACTTGATGGCGGGACCACTGCTGACATTGATGGTTGCATCGCTCAGCATGTAACTCCCACCATTGGGAATGACGACGGTAGTGGATTCACTACCTGAAATCGTAAAGTCAATGGCAACGGCAAAGGCAACGGACATATTTCTGTAGAACTTGCCTTTTTCGAGTGTCACGCCCGAAGCAAATTTATTATAGGTGCGTTTTTTTGTACCGGTGTCTTCTGCACTTGTCTTGTTATAGCCCTGCACTGTGATTGCGATGTCAGCGTTGCTGGCTGGAAGCATAGCCATATAGACCGCTTGCATGTCATCCTTCTTGACGTTCTGGGCTGTATAGGTAGTGGTCGTCGAACCCTCGGTGATGTTGAAGGTAATCCAGTAGTAGTTTTCTGTAGCATCGGTGCTGATACTTGAGAAACAGAACTTGCAGATGCACACCTGGTTCTGCATCGTGACGGGACCGGTGATGGTTGCCTCCGTACCATTAACGGCGATAGTAGCCGTGCCCTGAGCGTAGTCGTATTTTTTGCTGATGCTGTTGTCGGCACCCGAGACAGGCTTTGTCAGGAAACCACTCTGGTCCTTCAGGCTCGACCACCTGATGTCATCACCATCGGTGTTTGCCAGTGAATAGGGATAGATAAGTTTTGCCGTAGCGCCATTCTTCGCATCGGTCAGCGTGGCGGTGAACGGTGCCGAGCCGTCAGCGTTGGGCGTGCCGACAGTGGCTTTAACTCTGGTCCAGCTATTGTCTGACTTTTGGTATCGGATGGAAATCTCCTCACCAGACTTCCACGCCACGTTCAGGATTTCTTTGCTGTTGGCATCGGTGCCGGTGGTGATGGCGCGGGTAGTGCCGCCGTTGTCGCCCTTGGCTTCACCGAATGCGGGCTGCGCCTCGCCAAAGCCGGAGCGAGTTCCGCTCTGGTCTCGGCTTGCACCGCCCTTGGGGGCAAGGGTGGCGGTCAGGGTGATGGTGTTGCCCGCGGGCTGCTGCGTCTGCGGCATGTCAATGGTGTTATCCTCGCTCGAGCACGAGGTGGTCAGTGCGCCTGCCGTCAGCAGGGCCACTGCTATGGTTATCAGTTGCTTCTTCATTGTCGTCGTCATTTTAGGGGTTGCCAAATGGATTGTCGTCTGTCGGGTCGTAGCTACGACTCGTCACCTGCAGCATCGTCGGCCGCTGCATTGCGTACACCCGCATCTGCGGCTTCTCGTACGCTCGTTTCGTGATTGATTCTGTCTTCATATTGTTGGTTAAGTTTGATTTTGCCGACAAAATTACAAAGAAAATTCGAGCCCACCAAACGATGAGCCCGAATTATTATGAATTTTCCGTGATGTTTTACTTGTGCGTCAGTGTCCAACGGGTGACATCGAGATTTTGATCGTCCTTTACGGTGCTGATGTTCCAGTTGAAATGCTCTGTTGCTGTGCCAGCTGTCCACGAGGTCGTGCCGTCGATGGATATGCTGCCGCAGGTGCCGTCTTTGCCATTACCTATCGGGGCTCCGGCTTTGTAACCCATCGTGGCTTCCACGCTGGTCACGCCGCTGGTGATGGTGATGTTGCCGCAGGAAGCATTGAAACCGCCGCCGATACCCGCAGCATTGTCGCCGCCCGTGGCGGTGATGGTTCCGCCCGTGATGGTGATGTTGCCGCAGATGCCATGGTTGCCGCTGCCGATGCCTGCAGCTATACCTGTGGCCGTGATAGTACCGCTCTCAATAATGATGTTGCCGCAGTTGATACCTGCGTAACTATAGCCACCCTGATACCCTCCGCCGATGCCTGCGGCACCATCGCCCGTTGCATTAGCCGTCAGCGAGCCTGTGCCCTGGATGGTGAGCGTCTTGCCCTCGGGTATGAAGATGGCGGGCTGACCCTCAGCCGATGTCGTGACGGTGTTTGTGCCCGTAAGTACGATAGTGGCATTACCATCGCACCAAATAGCCGGACCACTGCTGACATTGATGGTCGCTCCATTGAGCGTACAGGTACCTCCAGCAGGGATGACGACAGTGGAAGATCTAGTGCCTGATATAGTCCCATTATTAGGGATATTAAGCGTGACGGGGATATTACGGTAGAACTTGCCCGCAGTGAGCGTCACATTCGACGAGGATTTATTATAGGAGTTCCTGTCCTGAACAGCCAGGTCTGTTGGGCTGTTTTTGTAGTATCCCTTCACGGAGATCGTGAAGTCCTTGCCGTCGGCACCGAGCAGAGCCATATACACCGCGCCCATCGAGGCCTTGGCAATACTGGTGGTTTTGTAGGTCATCGTGGTTGTCGCGCCCTGTTTCTCATAGATGGTGATGTCGTAGTAGTTCTCGGTGGCGTCGCTGGATAGTCCGCTGAAACTGAACTTACAGATGCATACCTGGTTCTGCATCGTGACGGGGCCGACGATGGTAGCCGTACCACCGTTGACATCGATGGTTGCCGTAGCGGTGGCGGCATCGAGCTTCCGGCTGATAAACTCGATGGTGCCGTCCTGATTCCAGAAGTCACTGTTATAGCCAGTCTTCAGCTCACCGTCTTTTGCTAGCGTGGCGGGATAGATAAACTTTGCTGTACCGCCTTTAGCGTCGGTGAGCGTGGCGGTGAACGGTGCCGAGCCGTCAGCGTTAGGCGCACCTATGTTGGCAAGCGCTTTAGCATAGCTATCGTCAGTCTTCTGGTAATAGACGGCTATCACCTCGCCCTGTTGCCACGCCACGTTCAGGATTTCTTTGCTGTTCGCGTCCTTGCCCGTGGTGATGGCGCGCGTTGTGCCGCCGTCGTCGCCCTTCGGCGCCAGCGTGGCGGTCAGGGTGATGGTGTTGCCCGCGGGCTGCTGCGTCTGCGGCGTGTCAATGGTGTTATCCTCGCTCGAGCATGAGGTGGTCAGTGCGCCTGCCGTCAGCAGGGCCACTGCTATGGTTATCAGTTGCTTTTTCATTGTCGTCGTCATTTTAGGGGTTGCCAAATGGATTGTCGTCTGTCGGGTCGTAGCTACGACTCGTCACCTGCAGCATCGTCGGCCGCTGCATTGCGTACACCCGCATCTGCGGCTTCTCGTAC
>JAEEGG010013022.1_pt1 | contig 17859 bp, 17 predicted proteins | sample 9134161 | NCBI WGS metagenome assembly JAEEGG01 (sample SAMN16246543, study PRJNA631951) | gut metagenome | biome: gut microbiome; feature: rumen; material: CR-attached | host: Bos | place: Iran: Karaj | collected 2018-10 | reverse complement strand
TGTCAATAAACACCATCGTGTACTTTATTTACATTCGTTGTATCTATATATTCAGTACCTCATGCCGCTATCAAAGGGTTTACAACCACCGGATTCGGTGTAATATAAAAGGATTTATCCTTTATATACATATTATTAATCACTGTCCTCATATCTGACGGATTGAGAAAACGCATACCATAAAGTACTTCTTGTTTTTCATCCAATCATGTATAATAAAACTCTTTGACCTCTCACAACTCTGCAGCTCGCGCTGTCGAAGTAATCAATGAGGCTGATCATATACATAAAACCACCGACAAAATTAATAACACCGCAGTTAATAAAGAACTACGCCAATCATTTTTTTGCGGAAGTAAGCTTTTTACCTTTCGTTTTTGTTTCATTTGGTCATAAAGTATAATAAAATTAGATACTCAATTATACTCTAAAGATCAAATTTTGTCAAATTTTTGGGGACTTTTTTTACATAAAAAAGAAAATATCAAAAAAATCTGATTATTATATAGGTTTAGACATATATGTTCATTTTAATTCAAATCAAAGGCTCCTATAATACTCCCTCACTCACACTCACGAGATTACAGAAAACTGTTTATACCCAAATGATTTTGAAAGCTTTTCTGCGAATGAAAGCAATCTCCTTCATAGTCATGTATGCTGAGTTCACTGACCAGATTTATCTCAAATTTTTTGAAGTTCTCCATAAACATGAAGCTCTCTAATTATCGCTGTTCACATTTCTAGTCACTCAATTCAAGCTACACTACCATGTTTCGGTAATAATAAACGAGCAAATCAATACAAATATCCCAGCTCATCTTCAAATGAGATGAAACACTCCTGCCCTACTGAAGATTTATACCAACGCAAAACTAAATTCAATAAATCTGATTTCTTTTTTTCTGTTCTATTCCTAATCTCTCTAGATCTAGTATCCAAGCATACAAAATTACGAAAAGATTTTAAGTCAGGATGTGTTCAGATTACCTCGGTTTTAACCTCTCCCACCACTTCGTCATTTCCCTCTCCTAATAGGAGAGGGGTAGGGTGAGGTTTTTGCAACAATTTCTCAAAATACTCATCATCACTTTCATACAATTCATAATCTAAATACAAACGTGAATAAAATTTCTCCACATCTATACTACCCTTTCAATGAAAACTATCTTTCATTTCTTTCAATAACGATTCATGCGCCATCTGAGAAAGATTTGTAATATTAGATCCAGCAACGATTTCAGTCGCAGGGATATCACGAATCAATCTCTTAATTCTCGTATAAGGTGGGATTATATTCAAAAAAGTCTCACGAATCTCAGATAAAATTTGTTCCGTAGTTATCGGAGTATATTTTCACTCTTTATATAAATCATATAACTCCGTATTAGGTATAACTGATGTTGGATAAAATTTTATTTCATCGGGTTGAAATGCTGAATTCGAATAAATATCCTTAAAACTCTGAATATCTTTTTCAAAGTCTGAGCCATAAAGTCATGGCATCAAATGAATCGAAATTTTCAATCCATACTGACGCATAATGTATATAGCATCTTTTATTTTCTGTACATTATGTCCTCTCTTATTTAATTTCAATACCTCATCATCAGTAGACTGAATTCACATCTCTACTCTTGTCACTCATAATTCACGCCAGAATTTACAATTTTCATGACTAACTAAATCTGGACGAGTTTCTATTGTCAATCAGATTATCCTATTTTTAGCTATTTCATTACGCTTTATTGCTCCTTCCAAGCTATCTGAATATTTAATTTCATCCAAATTCTGAATTTCAAAATGATATCTCGACTCATCATTACCACCATCTCCAAAATTTTGTTTAATCTTCAAATCAGAAAAAGTATTACATGCATCATAAAGCTGCTTAACAAAATCTATCTTGTAATCTCTAGGATAAGCATCCCACGATCATCATAGAATTATCATCTCAATTTTATCAGTCTGATGCCCTGTTGTAGTCAATGATTGCAAACGATTGTAAGTCTGTTTCATCGGATCAAACTGATTCAACCATGCACGCATAGCTCCAGGTTCAGATTTTATATAACTTTTGGGCATTCATGGATCATTAGGACAGAATATACACTGTCCAGGACATGGCCACGGTTTAGTTAGAACTTGAACAGGCACGATTCATGATAATGAACGAATTGCTCTTTTGCGTAATAAAGTTTCAAAAGTCTGATTTTTCTCTAATTTTCACTCCTTCACGGCAGCAAAATATGACTGCAATATCTGCGACTTTGATGGTAAATCTTTCATTTTTTTCTCTTTTGCAAAAGCACGCTGCATATCTTTAATTTCATCAACAGTTATATTTGGAATCTTATCATATATCGCTTTCACCAGTGGAAAAAAATCCATCAAAAATTAATTAATTAATCATAAACCAAAACATAATACTGATTCACCACTAAGTTTCAATTGTTTCTATTTATATACACACAAAATAAAATCAAAATTGACTTGCTTTTTTCACTCAGAAAAGCACACTAAACAAAAGTAAAAGTTTTATAAAATAATTCTGAATATGTTAAACAATCTGATTCTAATTCTAAGTTTCACACTTGCGACATTTTTAATTGCTATGATACTCTATCCATTATATATCAAATTACTCAAAAAATGGAAAGCGTGAAAAACAATCCGTAGTAATACAGCCACTTGAGATAAAGCTGTTATATTCTCAAAACTACACGAACATAAAGCCTGAACTCCTACTATGGGATGAGGACTTTTCCTTGTAATGATGATTGTTATGATCCTAATTTCACGAATATCCCATAAATTATGACGAACTAATTATTACCTCCGAAATAGACAAGAAACTTATATTATATTATTCTGATTTTTCAGTATGTGATTAATTGGATTAATAGACGATATTCTAAATATTCGCGGGATTGGAAAAGTTAAATGACTAAATATGAGAGCTAAAATGTTTGGTCTGGTTCTATTTTCTGGATGGATCTCATATTGGTTTTACCACGTATTATGAATTGATTATATAAATTTGTCTCCACTATTTTCAAATGTAATCCACCTATGACGATGATTCCCTATACTTACATTTATCGCTACAATATTCATAGTGAATGCTGTAAATATTACAGACTGACTTGATTGATTAGCATGATGATTAAATATTTTTGTACTGATTACACTCGCCGTAGCTCTATTCATTTCTCAGAGATATCTAGCCACAACTGTATTAGGAATATGTGCTGCCACATTAGTTGCTTTCATGTTTTTTAATATCAATCCAGCTAAAATTTTTATGTGAGATAGTTGAGCGTTTTGTTTGTGATGACTTATTGCAGCTACCGCATATTTATTAAATATGAAAATCTGAATATTTATTCCAACTTGTATCGTATTTCTGATTTTTATAATAGATTTGTGTACAAGTGGATTACAAATGTTTTGGAAAAAAGTTTTTCATCATAAATTATTCCCTATCGCACCATTCCACCATTATTTGGAATACAAATGAATTAAAGAATATACAATAGTAATGTATATGCGATTAATCCAAACTATTCTGACTGTATCAGCTATCATCGTAATCTTTCGACAATTCTTATAAGACAAACTTAAAATCTAAAAAACAAAAGTTTAAACAAAAATCAGACTCTCTTCTTTTAGGTCTTTTTCTTACTCATCATGAAAAAACTTACATCTCGACGGTCTAATATTTGTTCTAAACCAATCAATTTTCGAATCAGTCTATTATGCAAAATCTTTGTAATCTGACTTTTATTACAATTTTTCTTACAAACATTCGTAACGTTTAAACTCGGTCGAGATGGTAAATTCCGAACATTATTCTGGATGTGGAAAGAGTTTATATTATTAATATTTATCGTAATACTGCTACGATACATTTTCACAAATTTAAAATGACGAATTAAAGCCATAAAGAATAAAGAAAATACCGATAAAATAACTTGGAAATTATTACTCAAAAACATCGAATCAAAATTCATTATCCAGTTCATATTAATATTCATAATTACAACTATAATTCTGCTACTTTTGGCTGTATGATTACAACACACTTGAATTAAAGCTTTTGTTTTAAGTGCAAAATACGATTTATTCTGATTTTTCATCTTTGGAATCTGAATATGTCTAGCTTTACTTTTCTTCACCGAAAAAGATAAAGACTTACTAGAGCTATACAATAAATTAATCCTCCGATCTTTACGACTAGGACTATTCCGATGGTTTATAGTACGACTAATGCCAAATACACTAAAAATATTTGGATACAATCCATTCATTTATGAATGAACTGTTTGACAAAGTCCACCCGCAGCATACTACACGTTAATCAATCAATGAAATGTAAGAAACCAATATCTATTCGAAAGACCTACTAGTTTCGGATTCTGGTTGATAGCTTTCTTCCCCGTACTCGTATTGTGATTTCTAAGAAATAAAAAGAGAAAAGATCAAATATTCCCTGCTATAATATTCTGACTTTTGATTATTTCTACTCGATCTCGTGCATGAATAGCCGTTCGAGCATTAGAAGCTATCGCACTATTTTTCATAGTATATCGAAAATATGTTAAAAAATATTTCGTTTGGCTAATAGTTTTGGCGATAATTTGACTGTGTTGAGTAGCATATCTATCCAGATGAATTATGGTAAGAGAACATTCAAATACTGGTCATCTAGAACTAATGAAATCATGACGAAATATCGCAAAAAAGAATTTAATATTTTGACGATGAGCTGGATATTCTGGACCTGCTTCACACCAATTATGTTACACAGATGAACCCGTAAATATATACGCAGAGATAGATTCAATTCATATGGATAATCAACGTTGTGAATTAATAAGAAAAGAAAATATTAAAAATCAGATTTCTACTTATGGTTTCAATCCAGAGAACCAATATCTACAAGTTTTAATGGAATACTGAATCATTTGAATATTATTCCGATTATCACTATGCGTAATCATACTACGATACACTGCCAAAATGATACACATTTACCGCAAAAAGAATAAATCTCCCTATCAAGAACTATTATACTACTCTCTATTATGATTCTGAATGTGATTTATTTGACTTTGTATTGAATGATTAGTATTACATTCATTAGTAGATAGAATGGTAATTTACCCTTTCTTCCTATTATATTGAATCACAATTTGACTACGGGAAAAAGAAAAAAATAAAGATTACATACCACCCCAGCCTAAAAAGAAGAAAAAAAGAAATAAATCTAGCTTAAAAACTAAGAAAAAATCCAAATAAAAAATCTATTGATTTTAATATCATTTTAATTAAAATTACCTCTCGCGGGTATAGGAAACTAATTTCCCCAATATATGCCCCTTAATCTCCTCTCAAGGGGACTCGCTCTCACATTGTATCGATGTGGGAGCTTTTTTATTAAATAAAACTTGCTTTTAACAAATTTTCTATTAATCTAACTAAATTATTTATACAAAAAATAATGATTATGCCAAACGAAATTCAACCACTTATTATATGAGCAATAGTTTGACTTATAGTATGATTCATCGTTGCCAAATTAACAGTGCATTCTGCTGTCAAAACTGCACGTTCCACTTCTGTAAAACAAGCCCGTAATGTAATTCTCTGAGATGTAAATGAAAAACTCGCTCCTGCTTTACCTGGATTTCCATACGATTTCAAAGATATGGTATTTATATGAAAATGAATAGATTACCTTGTTTTTGACTGATTAGCTTCAGGCCATTTAAGAAAAATAGTTTTATTAGAGATAAAAAGCTGACAATCATTACTAAATAGAAATGAATCTATGGTAAAAAATACAGTATGACAGTGACTCGTTTCATATGAAGTATTTAGAGTACATATATAATTTTTATTTTTCACATAATAAACTATGAAAACTATCGTAATCACATCTGGATATTTTAATCCAATTCATCCATGACACATTGAATGTCTAGAACTCTGTAAGGAGCTGTGAGATGAAGTTTGGGTAATAGTGAATAGTGATTTACAAGCAAAACTAAAAACAGGGAAAAATAAAGTTTTTCAAGATGAGAATTATAGAATGAAAATAGTTAGTTCACTCAGAGTTGTCGATGAAGTGTTTCTTTCTATTGATAAAGACGGTTCTGTTTGTGAAAGTATTAGAGAAATTAGCAAAAAAATAAGAGAAAAATACTGAAATGATACAATTATTTATTTCTGAAAATGAGGAGATCGTTTCGCATGAAATATCCCTGAAGTACAAGTATGCCAAGAATGCTGAATAAAAATCAGAGATTGATTGTGAGCGAAAAACCACAATAGTTCAGATTATAGAGACAAAGCTTAAAATTTTTATTTACCATATTGCAATAACACGATGAAAAAACTTGTATTACTCCGTCATGGAGAAAGTCAATGGAATAAAGAAAATAGATTTACATGATGGACTGATGTCGATTTATCAGAAAAATGAGTAGAGGAAGCTATAAAAGCCTGAAGGTTACTCAAAGAACAAAATATCCGATTCAAAAGAGCTTTCACATCTTACCTCAAAAGAGCCGTAAAAACTCTAAATGTAGTACTAGACCAAATGGATTTAGACTGGATTCCTGTAGAAAAAACATGGAGATTAAATGAAAAGCACTATGGAATGCTCCAGTGATTAAATAAGAAAGAAACTGCAGAAAAGTATGGAGACGAACAAGTATTGATTCGAAGAAGAAGTTTTGATGTACCTCCTACTCCATTAGATAGAGATGATGAACGTTCTCCTTTTCAAGATCCCCGTTATGCAGAAGTCCCAGAAAATGAGTTACCTCTTACAGAAAGCTTGAAAGAATGTATCCAACGTTTGATTCCATGTCGAGAAAATCAGATTCTGCCTGCATTGAAAAAAGAAGAAACAATTCTGGTTGCTGCTCACTGAAATAGTTTAAGATGAATTGTGAAATTATTAAAAAATATTTCAGATGAAAATATTGTAAGTTTGAATCTTCCAACAGCTGTGCCTTATGTATTCGAATTTGATGATAATATGAATTTAGTGAAAGATTATTTCCTTTGAGATCCCGAGGAAATTAAAAAACTTATGGAAGCTGTAGCTAACCAGGGGAAAAAATAATAACTACATACTTTCTACTGCATCTATTCAAAGCAAATTTAACGCATTTTTCATCACTTGAAGGATAGACTGAAGCAAATGTAAACGAGCTTTACTTAGTTCTACGTTTGATTCGTCGATAATTTTGTGATTATGATAATATGAATTGAAAAGCTGAGCAATATCCAGGCATCGTCTAGCTACATAGTTTGGTTTGTATTCATTTGCAGCTTTCTGAACTTCTTCTTCGAATGATGCCAACTTTAATAGTAAAGCTTTTTCTTCATCCGTATTGAGTAAACTATAATCAACATTTCAGTTAAGGTCTCGTTGATTCTTTCTAAGGATAGAAGACATTCTCGCAGTTGTATATTGAAGATATGGTCCTGTCTCTCATTCAAAAGAAAGCGCCGTCTGTAAATCAAATATAATTTTCTTTTCACTATCCTGTAAAAGCATTCAGAATTTCATTGCTCAAAATGCTATTTTTCTCGCAGTTTCTTTTTTCTCTTGATCTGGAATATCTCTATCTACAACCATTGATTCAGCTTTTTCTAGTAATTGATCACGAAAATCTTCATAAAGAATTACATTTCATGCACGTGAAGACATTTTTCACTCTTTCAAATCCACTAATCCATGGGAAATATGTTGTAATTTATCACGATTAATTCACATAATTTCCAAAGTCTTGAAAAGCTGAGCAAAATGATGTTCTTGCTCCGATCAAACTACATAAAGTAATTTATAACAATTTGGATAATCTGCTTGTTTCCTGAATGCTAATCAAATATCTTTCGTGGAATATAAAGATGCTCAATTTGATTTGAGAAGTAAAAATCGTCATAGACCATACTCTTCCAAATTTATAGCTAATGCTCATTCCGAAATTACAGCTTTTCATTCTGCCTGCATTTTGCGAACTAGTTCAATTCAAGGTTTCTCTACCTCACTTTCAAAATACCATTTATCGATTTCCTCACTTCCTAATTCTGCGAATATTTTTTTCATATCTTGTAAACATAGTTCTCTAGTTTCTTTCCAGATTTTTACTAACTCCTCATCTCCATCTTCCAAATTTTTCTGTAAAGTTTCTACTTCTGGTTTATATACATCAGGATTCTCATCTACTTTTCTAGTAGCTTCCGTATAGAGAATTCCAACCCATTTAGTAAAATTTTCTTTTGGCATTTCTCATTGATAGAATTTTGTATAATACCAAAGCCATTTAGCTACGTGCGCTCAAATATCTCATGGATAACTGCATTTTACTACATCATTTCATGCATATCTCAAAATTCTTGCAGTCGATTCACTGACCAAAGCATTTCTAATATGTCCAATATGAACCGCTTTATGAGTATTTGGTTGCCATCATTCTAGAATGAATTGTTTTCATGTTGACTCTCCTCTTCCAAAATCAGCTTTTTCTTTTTCTATTTTTTCAATCACATTTTTTGCAAAACTCTCAGAATTTAGTACAGCATTTACATATGGTCAAACTGAAACAATTTCAGAAAAAGAACTTGAAGGCTGAATTTTACTCACAATTTCACTACTTATTTGAACAGGATTTTTTCATAAAGTTTTGGCTCGCTTAAAACATGGAAATGCAAAATCTCATTTTACATTATCTGGAGCTAAAACAATATCTGTAACAATTTCATCAACTGAAACTCAAAGATTTGGAGCAATAAGCTCTGCAAATTCATACATTAATTTCTGGATCATAGACCATCTCTAAAAATAATAAAATTATTAACACTCATTGTATAAATTATCAAACAATTTTCAAAAGTTTTATACAAATTTAAACAAGAAAATTTCGTAAGCAAAAATTTGACAAATAAAGCTAAAATATATATAATAAATATATTAGAATTTTTACTATTTAATTAATAAAAAATGCCAAAAAAACGCAACTGAGAAGAAGTAAGAAATAATACTTCTGAAAGACCTACATTACTAAATCGTTTTAAAAAAAGTTCAAAAAAGTTTATCGAAAGAATTAAAGATACTTTTAAGCCCCTTCCTAGTAATGAAGAAGCATGGAACAGTTTTCCAGAAGAAGCAAAAAAAGAAATGCTAGAGTCTTTGAAAATGAAAGATAGTGTAAATCTATACTGAATAGATTTAACAAAAATCATAGAACTCGAACCTAGCATAAAATGAGGAGAAGATTTAATATTCAAAAAATGAGCAAAAAAACAAGATTCAATCTGAGAATATATCGAAATCAATTGACATAAATGTAGAGCGTATCAACGTGGGATTTCTTGATTTGCATATAAAGATATTAATAGTAGATACAATCCATTTGAACTATTTGAGATATGATTTTATGAAGAATGAATACCAAAAAACTTTGTCATAATAGATTTATCCTTAAAACCACAACAATTAAACATACCAAACTGAGAAAAGTTATGATGACCTTTTTTCATAAAAAATGACGAAAGCTCTATTGGCAAAGATAGTCCTCTTTATAATATTTCACCACACGATATTAGCCAATATCCATCTAGAGAAAATAAGGATACATTAACAATAAAATGAACAACATTTGAACCATTTAAACCTGGAATTACATGATTTGTTTATTACTGTTTTGATGGCCACAATAGATGGAATACCAAGATGACAAATATTTTTCTTGCAGAATATAAAAACTGAGAAATGATTTGAGAATGAGTAATCATGACATGGGTAAAAGAAGGAATTGAACCAACAAGTAGTAAAGAATATGACATTATAAACTTTACCAGTGGTAAATAATAAACACTAAATAAAATTTTACTCAAAATCTTGAAAAAAATTTTTCTTTTCCTACAATAAAGAAATAATATTTACCATAATATAATCAGCTAAATGCAAGTACCTCTATGAGTTTCTAATAGACACATCCACTTATCTAAAGAAGATGCAGAAGCACTATTCTGAGAATGATTTGGATTAACTAAAAAGAATGATTTATCTCAACCATGACAATATGCAGCCGAAGAATGCGTAGTACTAAGATGACCCAAATGAGAAATCGCAAAAGTAAGAATTCTCTGACCATACAGACCGCAAACTCAAGTTGAAATTCTAACTGCTGATCAATTTAAATTGTGAGTTATGGCTCCAATTAGACTATCTGGCGATTTAGAATGAACTCCATGAATCGAAATAGAAGCAAATTGAAAAACACTTTCTTTAACTTCATGAGTTATTATAGCTAAAAGACATATTCATATGTTACCAGAAGATGCTGAACATTACTGAGTACAGAATAATCAAATAGTAAAAATCAAATGTGAATGAGAAAGATGACTTATTTTCGATGAAGTTGTTATTCGTGTCACAGATACTTCAAAACTCGATACACATATAGATACAGAAGAAGCAAATGCTGCTGGACTTGCAAATTGAACTACAGTAGAATTATTACCTAGCGATGAAGTTAGATTTTATGAAAAAAATCATTAATGAGAGTTCCTGTTTATATACAAAAAAAACATATCCACTTATCACAAATAGAAGCTGAAAAGCTATTTGGAAAATGATATGTTTTTTGAATTGAAAAGAATTTTACACAACCTCGAGAATATTTCACCAAAGAAAAACTAACTATAAAATGACCTAAAGGACAGATAGATAACATTGATATCATCATGCCATTTAGAAAATTTACACAAGTAGAAATATCTCCATCAGATAATGAAATATTATGAATTAATGCAGCAGAAACTAAATCATGAGAATTGAAAAAAGCCTCAGCCATAACTCTGATTTGACCAAAATGAACAATTTATTTGAACAACTGTGTAATTATTGCTGAAAAACATATTCATATGAGTGTAGCCGATGCAAAAGATTTTGGATTTAGGAATAATCAAATGGTAAATCTAAAAACTCCTGGAGAAAACTGAAAAATTATCGAAAATGTTAGAATTAGAACTAATGATAAATTCAATTTTGACTTACATTTAAATGAAGATGAATGAAAAAAATATTGATTAGAAACTAATGACCGAGCTGAAATAATAAAAAATTCATAATTATTAGGCTTGAATATTAATCAAAAATATCTAATTCTAAACCACCGTTTATTATATAAAATAAAAAATATGAAATTACCATCACGATGGCCTCGAAAAAAGAAACAAAAAAAATCCGAGATACCCCATCAAAAGAAAAGAAAAATTCTTGTAATCTCATGATGAGGATTCCGTTGAACATACGCATTATGAATCTTAAAAGCTATAGAAGAAAATCAAATAGACAAAGAAATCGATGCGATATACTGAGTAAGTATTTGATCTATAATATGATCTCTTCGATCTAGCTGAATGAAAGCTGAAGAAATTTTTGGATTATTAAAAGAAATATCAATCAGAGATTTTTATTGAAATGATATATTAAGAAAATCTGGATGATTTGTTTCAAATAAAAAAATACAAAAAATGATTGGACAATATTTACCCAAAAGTTTTGATGATTTAAAAATTCCATTTTATGCAGGAGCTGTAGATACAAACACAGCCGAATATCATTTATTCAACTCATGAGATTTACAAACAATAGTACTCGGAAGTATGTCCATCCCGTGAGTTTTTCCTCCTGTAAAATATGAAGAATATAATTTAGTTGATTGATGAGTATTAAACAATTTCCCCGTAGATATTGCTAAACAGCACTACCCTGAACATGAAATTATATGAATTGCTTTAAATAAATTTCAAACTAATCAAAAAATCAAATCAGCCTTTGATAATCTTCAAACAACATTTGAAGTTATGATGCGTTCAAAATTATTGGAGAATACAAGATTGGTAGACTATTTATTCTATAGAGAACTACCAATAGCAGTTTTATCACTAAATAAAAAGCAAATGCACGAAGCATTTGCCCTATGATATGAAGATTGATGCAATATGTTTGGGAAAACTAATTCTTAAATTTTAATATTCATTCATCTTTTCACTGAGCCATTAAATCTGACCCTCCTCCCCTCAATCAGTATTTTTTTACTAATTCTTTTGCAGACACACTTCAATCTGTACTAATTATATAATTTCATTCTCAGCTAAACAACAACACTGATTTCTCTGCTGGAAATACAGCTTTAACAATTCATTGCAAAGCCTTAAAATTAACATCTGAGGGTATCTCTATAATCTTAGAAAAATCATCATTAGATTTACTTTGAGCTGATTGTAATACTCCACGAAGTGATGAAGTTTCCAAAGATTCTACACGTTGCTGTAAATCAGAATTTTCTTTCACATATTTTTGTAATTTCTCATTAATCTGAGCATAAGATTTAACATCTAACACTGAAGTTGTTCAATCCAATATCTCTTCATAATTATGTAACTTTTCTATCACTTTGGGTCATGTATAAGCCGTGATTCTTTTGATTCATGATGCTACAGCTTCCTGCGAAATAATAGTAAATGCTCAAATATCTCTCGTATTAGATACATGAGTTCATCAACATAGTTCTACAGAAATATTTTCATCTCAATTATGTACACGAATTACACGAACTTCATCTCAGTATTTTTCCTCAAAAAAAGCTTTTGCTCATAATTTTACTCCCTCATCAAAAGTCGTCTCAATCAGATCAACTGGATATGCACTATAAATTATACGATTTATATTATTTTCAATTTCTCTAATCTGTTGTGCAGTTAATAAATTATTTGCATAAAAATCGAACCTTAATAAATCCTCATCAACTAGAGAACCTGCCTGCTTAGTATCAGGAAATATTTTACCAAGTTCTGCATGCAACAAATGAGTAGCCGTATGAGCTCTCATCTTTGCATACCTTTGATCCATATCTATCGAAAGTTTCATTCAAATACTTATTTAAATAACATAAACTTAATTAATCTGAACGGCATCAGTTAAATCTCATAGTCTAACCAATTCTGTTTCTCCATTTTCAAGTTGAACCTCAACTGTTTGATCCATTTCATCTACTTCGCCATCTTCTGTAACCAAAATAGGAGCACTTGTATTTTCGGGATTTTCTGCATCTATTTCTGGAAGAATTTCTGTAACAATTTCTCATCAATTTTCTTCTACACTAACCTCAGTTCACTCATTATTTTCAATTGGTGTTTGTTCTGGAGCAAACATATAAACTACATAAACTCAAACTAATGATACCACCATAGCTACTACACAGATTCGAATAAATATTCTTACTGCTAATGGTTTTTTTGATTTCATTTAATCATTTTAATAAAATAAAAATTCTGAATATAAGTGTACTTTTACTATGTTTTTTTTCAAGAGATTTGTAATTCCTCTTTTTCGACAAAAAATTAATGTCACTTAAATACCACTCCAAATGTTGCAAAAATTACATACAAATCCATTGCCAATGACCGATTCTGAATATAATACAAATCTAGTCTAGCCTCCTCAGAGAATGGTAAATTATCCCTTCAGAAAACTTGTGCATATCAAGTAATTCATGGTTTTATACTAAGGACCCTCCTCTCCCAATCTTCGTACTGTTCTACTTCTTTTGGTAAATGAGGACGAGGTCATACTAATGACATACTTCACCACAATACCTGGAATAATTGAGGCAACTCATCTAAAGATGTTTTACGTAGGAATTTTCAAACTTTTGTAACACGTGGATCATCTTTAATTTTAGGCAACACTCATTTACGATTGTTAGCATCTGATGCTATTAATTTAGCATATAATTCATCAGCCTTTTTTCATCCATATCCAACACACATCTCCGTCTTCATAGAACGAAACTTATAAAACGTGAATAGCTCTCCTCATTTTCAAACTCTCTTCGATTTATATATTGCTGGTCATTTTGAGTCAATTTTTATTATTATTGCTATAATAAGCATAGGAATTGCTAATACTATCAGAGCAATAAATGAAACAACCAAATCAAATATCCTCTTCCGAACCAATGACCATCAATCCAATTGTGAGTGCGTATATTCCATAGCGACAATTGATCAGATTTTTTCAGGCTTATAAACTACATCCTCAAGGAAAAATCATTCACTCACATGGAAAAACCTAGTATCATAAAATCTAACTTTTTCAAATATTTTTTGTAAAATCTCCTGCTTTACATTTCACACAACCACCGCCATCGAATAATCATCAAAACTAACTGAATCTACATCTTCACTTAATATTGCTTCAGTTGGAAAAGAAAAATTTCATTTTAGTTTATCCAATAAAGTCGATGAGTTATTTAAATTATCCGAAATGATTAGAATTTTTTTTCAATTTTTCTTCTGCAAACGAAAATCAATCAAGTACCACAACTGATCAAAAAGAAATAATACAACATAAGCAATCAATGCTGAAGCCAATATAATATACCTAGATATTCAGAAATTGAATACGAATCACTGTCCAAAGTATGATATAAATGCACTCGAAATGAACCAATAAGCCCATACTTTAGATAAAGTCTGAATATATGTTCACGTTTGTTTATTTAGTTCATACAAATTTTTTATCAATCAAATAACTACAAAAACTCATGCAGATATTAATGCAAATATTTCCAACTCGTGGATATTAATCCATGGAGTTTCTCTAAAAATTTTTGACATAACAGCACCCCACATTCTAGATTCATAAGAAATCCAGAATACAAACAATATTAATCAAAAATGAAAGACTGGTCTACATAAACGAAATATCTTTATCCACTTAGAATTCATATAATAGCATTACATAATAAATCTATTTTCAGTATCCAGAAATCTTATCACTTTTCAAGCTCAGATTTCTATTTCTTCTTTCTTAGTTCTCGCATGAAAATCGCTGTACTCTGTCCAACATTCATTGACTCCTTAACTCATTGCATTGGTATTTCAACTACAGCATCTACATCTTTCAAAGTTTTTTCCATTACTCAATCAACTTCATTACCAAATATTACAGCAATTCAATTCTCTGACTTACAAACATAATCTCAAAGAGATACAGAATTTTCTGTTAATTCAGCTGCGACTATTTCAAGTCACATTTCATGAGCCTCATTTATCGCATCAATCGTAAAATCAAACTGTTTTAGTCAAACATTATTTTCTGCTCATAACGAAGTTTTACATACCTTTGGATTATCAAAGGGAGATGGAGTATATCACGTAATTCGTACCTCCCATCACAAAGAATCCGCTGTACGAATTATATTTCAAACATTATATGCTGAACGAATATTTTCTAATATTACTATATTTCTCATACTACTAAATATCAAAATAAATATATTATGACTTATCCATAACTAATGTATCTTTATCTTTCAAAAACTTAATAATTCTATCCCTGTGCCTCTTAAAAATGTTATCTGGCAAATTATCATATCCAAACCATCAAAATTCAGATGATTCATCAGTATTTCAAATAGTTCCTCATATTATATCACAAGAAAAACAAAAAATTAAATCATCCTTATTATTTTTAGAATATATTCAAACTAATTTATTAACTTTAACATCTAATCTAGTCTCTTCCTTTACCTCTCTAACCACGCACTCCCATGGAGATTCAAGAGACTCCATTCCTCATCAAGGAAGATTTCGCATACCATTATCAGTTCTCTTGGCTAGAAGAACCTCATCTTTTTTATTTACAATCAATGCAAAGGCTCAAACCGTAAAAAGTGCTCACATAAAAATAAAAAACAAATAAAATCTTTCATTCTCATAATAAATAAAACACCAAACTATACAAGATTAATAATCATTGAAATTTTCCACTTTACTTTTTAAAGTAAAAAAATAGTATCATCTCTGTTTTATGTAATTTTAATCATAAAATTGCAAATGACACAGTTAGAAGAAATTGATAGAGAGCTCACTAACTCCAAATTCTATGAGTTATGCAATATCATGGGTAAAAAACGAGTTCTACTCATACTAATATCAATATATGCTGATATTCACACATTTTCTTGAATAATGAAGGCTATCCCAAAAATTAACACTAGCATATTAACCAAAAGACTTAATGAATTAGTGGAAAAATGATTTGTAACAAAAACTCCAAAATTTGAATATTACTTAAGCGAACAAGGAACAGAACTAATGGAATGATTAAAATCTCTAAAAGAACGAGCAACTGAAACTGGTAGAGATAGACACCTACAAAAGAATAAAAAATCTAATTAATGTTTATTTTATAAATAGTAAAAAAGAATGAAAAAAGAGAATTTCTTCAAAAGACATCGACTTGCAATATCAGTAATTACTATAATCGTTGTTTACATACTTATTAAACGACAACCTTGGGTAGATAAATCTCCCAAAACTAAAGTTTATTATGATATGGAAGCGACTGCTCAAACTGGAAACCTAGAGAATATATTAACTCTACAATGAACTACTCAGTTCGCCGATTCTCAGAAACTTACTTTTATGACACAGTGAAAAGTGACAGCTGTATACGTAAAAGTATGAGATAAAGTAAAAAAAGACCAAGTTTTAGCAAAGATTTCTACGGATGACTTAGATAATAATGTAGCACAAACTCAATGGGATATAGACACACAAAAAGCTAATTTACAAGATTTATTGGATGCAAAAAATCTCGATTTGGAATACATTCAACAAAAAGCTAACTATGATTCTCTAGTCTTACAACAAGAAACAATAGACCAAGAGCAAGACTTAGCTATGCAATCATTACAACAGCAAATTAAAGATGCTCAAAAATTATATGATGATACATTAGCTGACTACCAAGAATTACTTAGCTGAAGCGATAGTGCCAATGCAGATCTAGCTCTTTCAAGCACAATCAGAAGAAGAAATCAGACTTTAGAAACTTCTGTTTTAGAATTAAAAACTATTATTAACGATGTAAATTCTGTAGTTGATAATTATGACAAAAAACTACTCATAACAGATAAATATAAGCACGAAGTTGCTAGAAATGGTTACATATGAGCAGATGATCTATCATTAAAAGTTGAATCAGAAAAATTATTTAACCAAATTAACGAAGATTTGGATATTTTAAGAGAAAAATATACAGCCTTGAATAATAAATCTGTTTCAGACCTAATGAGTGAAGAAGTTTTGGATGCTTATTCCACAGTAAAAACTTTATGAAATGAATTTGTAAATCGATGAGAAGTTAATTACGATATGTTCAAAGCCAGCATTACAAGCAATTCATACACTTTGATAGATATTGAAACTGACGCTAAAACATTTGGTACAGATTTACAATCACTATGAGTAAAATACGTACAGCTATATACACAAAAAGTAAGCACACTTGCAGATTTAGATGATGATACGTCTCTAGAAGATACAAAGTTAAAATTAGATAAAGCTAAAACAAACTTAGATAAATTAAATCTACAAGTAGATGTGCTCAAAGCTCAGCAAGAACAAGAAAAAGCAACATTAGAAGACAATATCGATACCGCCCTTAGGAACTTAAATAAAATTGTAGGATGAGAAAGTCTAAAAGAAACTCAGATTAAACAAGCTCAAAACAGATTAAATCAACTACAAAGAAATTTGAGAAACATTAGAGACAAATATGATGATTATGAATTAACCGCTAACTTTGACTGAGTTGTAACTGAGATGGATATTCAGGTTTGAGACTCTATAAACTCAAGTTCTAGTTCTTCTCCTAAATATATTTATGTAGAGAGTAATGATATACTTGAAATGACATTTGATGTAGAACGAATTGATATTATTCAATTAAAAGTCTGAATGGATGCTGAAGTTTATCTA
>JAEEGG010013019.1_pt1 | contig 17860 bp, 13 predicted proteins | sample 9134161 | NCBI WGS metagenome assembly JAEEGG01 (sample SAMN16246543, study PRJNA631951) | gut metagenome | biome: gut microbiome; feature: rumen; material: CR-attached | host: Bos | place: Iran: Karaj | collected 2018-10 | reverse complement strand
TCACCAGGCACCTTCATCGTCGGTGCCTTGTCGAAGTCATACTCTATCAGGTCTTCAGGTCGTTGGGGCTTCGCGTTGCGGAAGAATCCCCAGCGCGTAGGATTCATACGGTAGTCGTAGTACCCTTCCTCCTGCACATCAACAATGTAGTTCCACTGGCCGTTCAGCGATGTCGTCTGCCGGGCCATCACGTTTGCCACCTGAGGCACTTCCTGCGCCACAACATTCATCCCGGCTACTGCCATCACAGCCATCGTTAATAGTAGTTTTTTCATTTTTAAACAGTTGTTTATCGTTATACTTCAGTTTGTGGATGCAAATTTATAAAAAAAAAGCGGACATCCGAGCATTACGAACCTCTTTTTAGTGATTATTTGCACAAATATCGAAATCGTCGAAGGCCATGCGTTCACCTTCGGCCAGACGGTCGGCATCAAAGCGGAAGACCTTGGCCTTGACGGGCGGAAATGTAACGGTCTGCCAGATAGGGTTGTTGACAACGTTCGAGAACTCGCCCTGCGCCACCTTCGTCCAGTTGGCCCAGTCGGTAGAGGCCCAGAGGGTGTAGTGGGTGACAGTGCCCTCCCTCGTGGCTTGCGGAGGCAGGTAGCGGAAAGTGGTGAAGGTTTGCTCCGTGTCCCAGTCTATCATCATCTGCTTGGGCGTACTGAAGAAGAAGTGGAGGTTGCTGCTACGCTTCTCGCCTGCATCGGGGATATCGGCGGTAAGCTCTGGGGCTAAATAAACAGCGGTGCGCTTGATAATAGGCTCGCACTTGGCATCGAGGACGGTGAAACGCAGGCGGGTGGCAGTGACGGTAGGGAAGCAAACGATGCGGCGGTGGCCAATGGTGGTGAGGCCTTCGCCCGACTCAACCTCAAACCCACCCCCAACACCTCCCGTGCGGGAGGGGAGCGATGTTACCAGTTCGTCTTCCAGGGGGACCCACTTCCCGTCTACCTCAGCCTCCAGCGCAAACTTCTTCACCCGCTGCCCATATCGTATATCCTCCTCAGCCACAAATCGGTTGAACATCGTAGGTTTCTTGAAGTCCATCAAAACTCCCCTCCCGCACGGGAGGGGTTGGGGGTGGGTTTGAGGGTGGGTTTGAGGTTGGGGGTGGCTTTGACCTGCATTCCCAAACACCTCATCAATCATCTTCTTGAACGCAATGCCGCGAAGACTGTCTGTCGGATGAATACGGCCATTGGGCATAATGGGGAAGTTAAGCAACAAGCAGGAGTTGCGGCCAACACTTTTGTAATAGGTGTCCATCAGCTTCGAGAGGCTTTTTACGTGTTCGTCCTCCGTCTTGTGATAGAACCAACCGGGACGGATGCTGGTGTTCGTCTCGGCCGGCACCCACGAGTCGCCATCCTCTAGTCCGTAGTGCAGCATGGGCCATGTCACCTCGCCGTCGTGGTTCAGCAGGCTCCAGTTGGTCTCGCCTACGTTGCCCGCCTCCGTACCTACCCAGCGCAGGTCGCCACGGTCGCTGCCGTCGTTCCAGATGAGGCACTGGGGCTGCAACTCGCGGATCATGCGGTAGGTCTCGGGCCATTCGTAGTAGGTAGTGCGGTCTATCTTGCGCGTCTCGTTGGCACCGCCATACCAGCCGTCGCCGCCATTGGCACCGTCGAACCACACCTCGAAGATGTCGCCGTAGTTCGTCAGCAACTCACGCAGCTGATTGCGGAAGTAGGTGACATACTCAGGCCGTCCGTAGTCCTTATGGTTACGGTCCCAGGGTGACAGGTAGACGGCGAACTTCAACCCCTCCTCTCGGCAGGCATCGGCCAGCTCCTTCACCACATCGCCCCTACCCTGTTTCCACGGCGAGTTCTTCACCGAGTACTCGGTATATGCGCTGGGCCACATGCAAAAGCCGCAGTGGTGCTTGGCGGTAAAGATGATGCCCCGCATACCTGCCTGCTTACAGACGCGCACCCACTGCCTACAGTCCAGATTGCTGGGATTAAACAACTGCGGGTCTTCATTGCCGAAGCCCCACTCCTGGTCGGTGTAAGTGTTCAGCGAGTAATGGATAAAAGCGTACATCTCCATCTCCTGCCACCGCAACTGGTTCTCCGTCGGCACGGGGCCGCAAGGAGCAGGCGTTTGCGCCACTACAGGGCTAAGTGACAAATGAAAACTGATAAATGATAAAATAAATGGTCGTAGGTTCATCATCGTCTTTGGTTTTTTGGTTTCTGCATGCAAAGGTAATACATTTTTTTATAATCGAGGAGAAATTATGTTTCAGAAATGGGAATTTATTGCTTTGATGCGCAAAAAAACGCCCTTCTTTCAAGGAACATTAATAGTTTTGTAAACAAATTTCGCTTATTTTCTCTCACATTACAACTTGACACTTGACTCTTGACTCTTGACATTAAGCCCTAAAAAAAAGTTCCAATTTTTAGAGATTTAATTTTATAATTATATATTTATATATAAATATATAATTATAAGCTATAAATCAAAAGACGCTTAATGTCAAGTGTCAAGAGTCAAGAGTCAAGATTAGAAGGTCTGGGTATTGTTTCCGTCAAAGACCCCCCACCCGATGAAGGGAGAGGTCATAGGGTTTTGAAGGCACGGATTACACAAATAAACACGGATGAATATATTTGTGGAATTCGTGGGATTCGTGCCAAATTTTCAGTCAAAAATACCCGGCATTCAGAGAGGATAGGCCCGGCAGGCCAAGAGAGTAGGCCCGATTGACCGAGAGAGTAGGCCCGATCGAGCAAGACCCCCACCCGATGAAGGGAGAGGTCATAGGGTCTTGAAGGCACGGTTTTCGCGGATTAATACGGATGATTATTTTTTACGTGGAATCCGTGCCATTTTTTATATTTTGGCAATCATTATTTGTGAGCCCCGAAGTAGCTGTAGCCTTCCCCCCAAGGGGGGATAAGAGGGGGGCTTCCTTTCCTGTCACTTTGCGTACGTCGTCGCTCAGGTCGTTGGCCGCACGAATGACGCCCTTCCAGTCTTGTTCGTCCACAACGATGGTTGCTGTCTTGCCGTCCTTGGCAATACAGAACTTATTTTGTGCTATCATTGTCATAGTAGCACTTAGCATCAATGCAAATATGATGAATCTCTTCAAAGCTGTTTATCGTTTATCTGATGTATTTCTTACCATTAGTAATGAATATGCCATGGTCAGGAGTTTTGGCCAGTAGCCGCCCCTGTAGGTCGTAAATTGGACGTTGAACATGGGCCGTGGAGCATTGAACGTGATTGAGACTGGTAGTGACGGGCCACTTGACGGAGGCGCAGCCCTGGAGGATGCCGTCGAGGGCCTGCTGGTTGAAGACGGTGAGGGTCTTGCGGTTCAGCACGTCCATCGAGGGGCGCTGGCAGTTGTTAGTGTCCCAGACAAAGGGGACAACACCGTTGTAGACGGCATAGCGGCAGAGGGTGTAGTACCAGGAGTAGATGCTGGCATCGTGCTTCTCCTGACTCTCGCCCTCGGGCATGGTGCGCCACAGGGTGCCGAACTCGCCCATGATGACGGGGATGCCCTTCGAGGTGTACTTCGTGCGCATCTGCCGCATCTGGGTCTGGATGTAGCTCTCCTCGCCCCAGGTGACGTTGTGCTTCGAGCCGCTCAGGTGGTTGGCGGAGCCCCAGTAGTAAGCCTGGTTGCCCCACGACTCGTCCTTGGTCATCATGGTGAAGTTGTAGGGGGCGTAAAAGTGTACCTCGAGCATCATGGCGTTGGGCACCTCGTCCTGAGGCATCACGTCATAGGTCGTAGCCAGATCGATGCTCGTCGATGGCGACTGCACCACGAGCACGCGGGTAGCGTTGCGGCCGCCCGTCTGTCGCACGGCATTGACAAAGGCCTGCTGGTAGCGTATGAGGGTGGCAATGTCGCCCGCCTTGTCCTTGCTGTTGTCACCTGCGGCATCGGGTTCGTTCATGCCGGCAAAGAGCAGGTGGTGGTCGTAGTCGCGGAAGCGGTTGGCAATCTGCTTCCACAGCATGCCGAGAATAAAACAGTTCTTGCTGACGGAGGACTCCGTGCGCTCGGTAAACGAGCGTTCTATCCAACCGTTGTCATAGTGGTCGTTCAGGATGACGTAGAGGCTGTCGCTGATGCAGTAGTCCACCACCTGCTGCACACGGTCGAGCCACTTGGTATCGATGTTGTAGTTGGCATCGCTATGTACGAACCAAGAACAAGGTATGCGCACGGAGCGGAATCCCTGGGCCTTGACAAAGTCGATAATCTGCTGCGTGGTCTTCGAGCCTTGCCAGGCCGTCTCCCAGTCAATAGGGTTGCTGATCCAGTTGCAGGGGCCAGGCTCCATGGTGTTGCCAAGGTTCCAACCGGGGTACATGTCGGCAGCCAGTTCCATAGCGGCGGGCTGTGCTGGTGCGGTGAACGGCAACAAGGCCGTCAGAAGTGATAGTAGATATTTCATTAGGATGATGTTTTATTGGGTGCAAAGATAGTACTATTTTCTCAAATAGAGAGGAAATGACGTGCGGGAAATGGGAAAAAATGTTTCAAGGGCGACATTTTCATTGTTGGCGAAACATTTTTTCGCCTATCGGAAACATGATGCCGCATGCCGGAAGGTAAAAAGCCGTAATTTTGCAGCCAGCATATTTACTATTAATCAATAATGTTATGAAACGAATGAAAATGCTTTGCCTCGTTGCCATGTTATTGGCAGCAGTCATGAACGTCCGCGCTGCGGCATGGGAGAAGCCCATCGCCCCCGATGCCACTCCCGCTAACGGACAGAGTTACTATCTCTACAATCCCTATGCCGAGAAGTTTGTCGGAGCCACGGCCACACTGGCAACGATGGATACGGAGGGCACACCCATCGTCTTCACCACATCGGGTGACGAATGGATGTTGCAAGGAACCAACGGATACTTGTATGCCGACCTCGATATGGTGGGCTGCAACGGCGGCCCGAACGACATGAACATGCTATGGTGCGTGGAACGACAACCACAGGGCGGCTACCGCATCAGACCGTCGAAGACCGATGCCGACTTTACCTGGGAGCAATACCCCGACATGTGGATGGGACTCAGCTACGAAAGCTGGACGCTGAAACCCGTATTGAAAGCCGACGAGGGTGCCATCGACTGGAACATCATCGCCGAGGCCGACTACGGTACATTCCGTTCGAAGTGGAATCTTTGTAGTATCATGCAGGAGCTGCAGGACAACGGCTACGATGTAGGTGCGCTCCTGACAATCTACAACGACCCCGCAGCGGGACAAGCCGAATATGACGCTGCCATCGCCAGTGTTGAGGAACCACTCTTCAACATCCGCATGAAGAACGCCTCGGAAGAGCAACCCTTCGACGTCACTTGGAAATACATGCGCAACCCAGACTTGACCGAGAACTGGGTGAATGACGGCCATGACGTGCCCGGCTGGACAATGGTTCCCGCCTCGTTCTGCGGCATGAGCGAGTCGGATGCACAGGGCTTCTATACCGACAACAAGGTGCTCGGCTCGTGGGCCGGTGGAGCCTTCGGCGACAACAAGGTGTACCAGCAGCTCAGCAACCTGCCCGACGGTAAGTATAAGTTCAGCAACTACGGCATCTGGATCCGCCATACCGGCGAGGACGGCGACCCCATCAAGGGGGCCTACATCTATGCAAAGGTGGGAGACAAGCTGTTCCGCGAACCGCTGCCCGATACTGGCTGGTGGCGTGGTCTGGCCGAGGTGACCTTCGAGACCCGCAGCAGCGAGGCCGAGGTGGGCATCATGTTCGAGGGGACGAACGTGGGGCAATGCATCATCTACGACTTCAAGCTGGAATACTTGGGCGACAAGCCCGTGACCGATCGACTAACCATGCTCATCACTAACAGCCAAAGCCTCATTGATGAGGATGCCATCTACAGCGGCTACAGCGAACAACTGACAGCCGACATCAGCCGGGCCAACGAACTGCTGGCCGACAACAATACGGAGGCTCAGGAGGCTCACTTCACCGCCTTCCTGGCCGACTACGAGACCGCCGTCAAGAACAAGGAGGGCTACGAGCAGCTGACAGCACTGCTGCAGGAATCGATGACGACGTTGACTATAGGCGATTCGGACGAGATATTCGCACTGGCCGACTATATCGATGAGAACGAGCTGGAGGAGAATATTGCCAACCACACTCTGGACAATGACAAGATAGAGGAAATCATGACGGCACTCGCCCTGCTGAACGACAAAGCCAAGAATTCGGTAATCTCGGCTGGTGCCGACGTGACCGACCTGTTAGTGAACGGACGGTTCGACGGCACCGGTGGTTGGAAGGCCACGCTGAACGACTTCAGTATCGACTCCGGGAAGCAGATTATGGAACGCTGGTGGTGCGACTGGAAGGCTGAGCAGGTGGTAGAGAACGTGCCTAATGGTAACTACCGGTTAGAGGTGCAGGGGTTCCAGTGGTGCTCATGGGACTGGGCACAATCCGAGAGCGACTGGAACGAAGGCGACGGCAGCCCCACGTACAGGGTGAACTCAAAAGTGCGCCTGAACGACAGCGAGGTGACCATCCACAACGTATTTGCCTGTGGAAAGACCGACATTCAGGAAGGTTATCAGGCCAACGACTATTGGGTGCCCAACGATGCCAATACGGCGTTGAAGTACTTCGAACTGGGCTTATATAATAATGTGGTAGAGGCTACCATTACAGACCACACGCTGAAGGTGGAGTTCGACTGCTCCTCAAACGGTTTCTGGAACTGCTTCAAGAACCTGCGCCTCCACTATCTGGGAGAAGATGCCACGGGCATTGACATTCGACGTCCTATAACTGAAAAGCAACAAGAAACAGATACGTACAATCTGATGGGTATCAAGGTGAACCCCTCGGCCATTCGCGGCCTCTATATCAGAAATGGTAAAAAGTATGTGAAATAAGCTGATGTTTTCAGGAAAAAGTAGTATATTTGCAGCATGAAAAGGTTTTTCATCCTGCTCCTGCTTTGGATCGCACAAATGGCAGCAGAAATGACTGCCAAGACGGCAGTGAGTACGAGCCGTCCGGCGTTTCAGACACTGGGTATACGCGACGGTCTGCGCAGCAACTCGGTAACGAGTCTGCTGGCCGACAGTCGCGGCTACCTGTGGATAGGTACCTCCCAAGGTCTGAACCGTTATGACGGGCATGAGGTGAAAACCAGCTTTCCTGAGAGCAACGACCAGCAGCTGCGCGAAGTATTCAACAACTCCGTAACATCGATAGAGGAAGATGCCGAAGGACGCATCTGGATAGAATGTGAGAGTGGTGCCTACTATCTGTACGACACCCGGACGGCAAGATTCTGTGCCTCGGCCATGGAACTGTTGGGCAGCATCGGCATACGATGCGACGGCAGGTACAAGGTGAAGGTGGACGACAAGGGTGCCCTGTGGGTGCTCACCGAGGGCGGCATCTTCCGCTACGACTGCCACACCAAGGAAGTGAAGTACACGGGAATGAGGCGGCTGCCGCTGCCTGGCAATTCGTCAGATGTCGTGGTCGAGATGTCCGACGGTCTCTACATCAGTGCCGATCATGCCGTGTGGCACTTCGTCAGCAGCACAGGCGAACTACAGCGCGAAAGTCTGCCGAAGGCTATGGAGCAGTCGGCTGGGGAAAACAAGCTGCTGGCCGATGCCGACGGTACGCTATGGATATACAGCACCCGTGAGGAATACATCTGCCGATACATTGTTGGCGGAAGATGCGTCAGAGAGATGGTAAGCCTGCCACAGACGACGGGAGCCTCGCAGAACAACGCCATCCGCGACATGATGGATGACGGAAGGGGCAACATCTGGATAGCAACTGACCATCAAGGGGTGTTTACCTACAACAAGAAGACTGGCGACATCACGGCCATGCGTTACCTGCGTGACAACCTGCTCTCATTATCGTCGGACAATGCCACCTGCCTGACCTCCGACCGCAACGGCACCATCTGGGTGGGACACCTGAAGACGGGAATATCCTACACCAGCGATGCCAACAACATCATGCAGCCGCACGCCCTCCAGTGTGGCGACATCCTGGCCATGACCTACGACTCGAAGGGGCGCCTGTGGATGGGTACTGACGGTGATGGCATCTACATAGAGAATACCGACGGCAGCATCGTAAAGACGGCATTGCCGAATATCACGGTAATGGCACTCATCAGCGACGGGCAGGGGGGCGTATGGGCAGGAACCTACAATCAGGGACTATATCATTTGCCCGATGCCGGACGATGGAAGCGGTATGCAGTCGACGACGGCACCTTCCCCTGTTCAGAGGTGTGGACGCTGGCCCGCGATGACAAGGGAAACATCTGGACGTCATCGCCCATAGGCAAGACCGTCATCTTCAACGTGAAGGACGAAAGCACCCGTGTCGTCACTACTTCCGACGGCGACGACATTCACGGCAACAGTCTGCGTTTCGACGGTGCTGGAACCATGTATATTGCTTCGGTCTACGGTTTGTGGAAGTACGACCTAAAGAGCGGCGAGAGTAGTGTGACCTTTGGTAACAAGAAGGGTACACAGCAATGGATGAGCCAAATGATTACTGACGTAACAGCCGACAAGCAGCAGGGACTGATGATGCTCACCCACCCGGAAGGAGTTACCGTATTCGATACAAAGCAAGACACACTTTACTACATCCGCCGCAGCGGTGACCTCGTCAAAGGAATGGCTCGCGACAACGACGGCACCTACTGGCTTTGTACCACCAGCGGTAGTGTGGTGGGTATCACCCCCCTTGATGCTCCAAAGGGAGGAAAGTCACAGTCGCGATTCTCTGTAATGAATTACATGCCTGGTGTAGGCATGCCGCAGTTCTATTTCAACGGCGATGCCATGACCCGTTCGCCACAGGGCGAGATACTCATGGGCGGCACCGAAGGGTACATGAGTATCAATCCGCGCCAGCTGATGTCGACAAAGCATGAAGACCGCAACCTCACCATCAGCGAGATTGCCGTGGGAGACAGCCTGCTCAACGAACTGACCGGCACCGTCAGCCTCGGACACGATGCCGCCTACCTCACCGTAAAATTCTTCTCAGGAAGCATTGGGGGCGTACAACGCACACGTTACGCCTACCGCTTGGTGGGGCAGATGAGCGACTGGGTAATGACCGACCACAACTACGTGTCGTTTTATGCCTTGCCGCCTGGTGACTATACCCTACAGCTGTGCATTTGCCGCGAGGACGGTACGATGAGCAGTCCGCGTGAACTGCGCATCAGCGTGGCACCGCCATTCTATCGCACACTTCCCATGTACATTATCTACGCGCTGGCCATCATCACCGCCTGTTTCTTCCTGTGGCTCAGGATGCGGCAGCGGCAACAGGAGCGCACCGAACACCAACGACAGCTGATGGAGCGGCAGAAGATGGAGCAGATAACCGAGATGAAACTGCAGTTCTTCACCAACATCAGCCACGACCTGCGCACACCGCTGACACTCATCATCTCGCCACTGGAACAGATCGTGAAAAAGATGGAGGAAGGGACGATGTCCGAAAATCTGCTTGGCCAGCTCAAGAACATCCGCAAGAACGCCCAGCTGCTGCTCAACGAAGTGAGTGCCCTGCTCGACTTCCGGCGCCTCGATGCCGGAGGAGAGACACTGAACCTGCAACATGGCGACATCGTAGATCACCTGAACAGCATCCTCATATCCTTTGGCGACTATGCCGAGGAGCGCGGTATCCGCCTCAGTTTCGAGCACGACACCGACAGCTTCATCATGGAATACGACCGCGAGAAGATGAACAAGGTTATCTACAACCTTTTTTCCAATGCCCTGAAATTCACCCCCTCTGGAGGGAGTGTTTCATTGTCTTTCCATCAGGAGAACGACGACGTGACCATCGCCGTAGCCGATACTGGAAAGGGCATCCCTGACGCCGACAAACCCAATATCTTCCGCCGCTTCTACCAGTCCTCAACCAACGACAGCTCACAGACCGGCAGTGGCATAGGCCTCCACATTGCCAACGACTACGTCCGTCTGCACCACGGTACCATCAGCGTCAGCGACAATAAGCCTAAGGGAACCATTTTCACTGTCAAACTAAAGACCCATCCCCAGCCCCTCCCTGTTGAGGGAGGGGAGCCTTTGTCTGTATCCTCCCTTCCTCAACAGGGAGGGGCTGGAGGAGGGTCTCTCCTCATCGTCGACGATAATCCCGACATGCTCTCTTTCGTCAGTTCCTGCATGAAGGAAAACTACGAAGTACATACCGCTACCGATGGTGCATCGGCACTCGACATCTTGCAACGCGAACAAATAGACCTGATTGTCAGCGACGTGATGATGCCTGGCATCGACGGCTTCGAACTCTGCCGCAGGGTGAAGAGCAACATCAACCTGTCGCACATCCCCATTATCCTGCTCACCGCCCGAACCACCGACGTCAGCCGTATAGAAGGGCTGCAATTAGGAGCCGACGATTATCTCACCAAGCCGTTCAACATCGAGGTGCTGCGCCTCCGTGTAAAGAAATTCATTGAATGGGAGCAGAACAACCACCAGCAGTTCCGCCAGAAGATGAACATCGAGCCCAGCGAGATTACCATTACCCCCCTCGACGAGCAGTTCATCAAGAAAGCCATCGCCATTGTAGAGCAGAACATCAGCGACTCCGACTTCTCGGTAGAGACTTTGGCAACAGCTACAGCCATGTCGCGCTCCACCCTTTACAAGAAACTCATGGCCATCACTGGCCAGGGACCCGCAGAATTCATCCGCACCATCCGCATCAAGCGCGGCAGGGCACTGTTAGAGAGTTCTCAGATGCAGGTCACGGAGATAGCCTACGCCGTCGGTTTCACCACCGTCAAGAGTTTCACCATGAACTTCAAGTCCGAGTACGGCATGACCCCCTCCGAATATCGTACTGGTCATCTATCGGGTGGAAGTGCGGAATAAGACAGTCACTTTCCAATGTATATTTTGATTACGGATGCTAACTATTTTGAGATTATAAAAACATAAAAGTATGAAAACGAAACATGTACAATACGAGACTCGAGGGACTTGTTCGAGACTGATTGATGTAACGGCCGACGAGAATGACATCATCCAGCAGGTATTCTTTCTTGGTGGATGTAATGGTAACCTACAGGGTATCAGCACATTGGTGCGCGGACAGCATATCGATGATGTCATCAAGAGACTTGATGGCATCCGCTGCGGCACAAAAGGTACATCTTGCCCTGACCAGCTTTGCCGGGCACTTGAGAAGCTGAAGGCTGCTCCCTTAGAGGAGTAATTGCTAAAAGAAGAAGCGCTGGAATTCGCTCTCGAAGTTGGGAGTAAGGATATCGTGACCGATGGCTGCACGAATCTCGTCGAGCGTCCAGAAACGGCCGCCATCCAGTTCCTCGGCAGATGGACGGATGGGGCCATCGTAGGTAGTGCGGTTGACATACACCAGTTCGCGCTCACGACGGCTGTCAAAGACATACTGCCCTACTCGCTCAGGGGAGAAGTCGGTAATGCCGAGTTCTTCGCGAACCTCTCTTATCAATGACTGTTCGGGCGTCTCTCCAAAGTCCATGTGACCGCCCACGCTGGTGTCCCACTTACCTGGCTGGATGTCTTTCCACTCAGGACGTTTCTGCAGATAAACCTCACCACGCGAGTTGAACACATGAAGGTGTACAACAGGGTGCAGCAGCCGTGAACCGTTGTGGCACTCACCTCTCGTGGCAGAGCCGACAACGCGGCCTTCTTCGTCGACAATGGGAAAACGTTCCTGTTTATTGTCCTGCATCATATCGTTATTGCTATTATTAGTTCCTAAATGATAGTAAAGTCCTCTATATGAGTAATTTCAGGCATCGGGCCATCCATAGTCCCCACGACGGTAATGACATCAAAGCGGCAACGCATGTTGACCTTCCGATACTTGATATAGTGATTCATGGCCAGCCGCAGGTTCTTCAACTTCTGGTGATTGACGGCAAACTCAGGATCAGTCAGCCCGTGGCTACTACGGGTCTTCACCTCTACGAACACAAGGCAATCACCGTGCTGAGCAATGATATCGATGTCACGATGACCGGAATGCCAATCGCGCTCCAGAATGACGTAACCTTTCTCTCGCAGATAAACTATTGCCATCTCTTCGCCCCAAATGCCTATCTGCAAATGATAAGGGCCTTCGTCCGAGAGTTTCTCCCGACGCCGGCCTCTATCCAATAAATCCTGACAACGTTTCATGGCTTGAAGCATTTCGGTGTTCTTGTCCTCCAAGCCATTCACCAGTCGTTCCAATGCCCGGTATATTCTTACAGCTTCCTCAATACGATCCTCAGCTACCCGCTTTTTAAGGATATCAACGGCAGTCCAGAACATTGCTAATGAGGCGTAATGACCTTTGTCTGTGGCATATATCGCCCGAATGGCGTCATAGGCTTCTTCCGTCCTGCCCTGCCTTCGAAGCTCAAAAACGTCAGTTACGGTCATTGTAATGGGTGAAAAGAATCAATACAGAAATCCGAAGAGCCAGAGGGGAATCTGGTTGTCTTTCCCAATTTCCGTGTTGTAACGGGCATAAATGGTATCAGGCGTGTACCTTATCTTATTACGTACATTAGCATCGCAGACACGGAACTTCAACTTACCATCTACCAGGTAGGACTGGTCACGACCAGACTGATTGACTTTATGGTCCTTCCAAAGGGAGTTGACAAAGAACGTCTCCATAGCGTCCTGCTTCTCCACATGAATGGGATAGATGGCGTAGAGCAGGTTCGAGTTGTGGAGCATCACCTTTGAGGGTTTCTTGGGGAAGTCCTCGCCTATCGGATAAATCATGTTCAGCAGACGGGCGTCAGTAAGGTACTTGATGTAGTTCATCACCGTAGCACGACTGGTCTCTATGTCCTGGGCCAGTTTGCTGACATTCGGCGCTTTCGGGCCTTCCTCGGCCAACTGGTAGAAGAGTTTCTTGATTTTGGGGAGATACTTCAGCTCTATCTGCTTGATGAGCAGAATGTCTACCTCCGTCATCATATTCATCGTCTTCAACAGGTTCTCAGAGTAGTTGCGACGCTCCTGGAAGAAAGGATAGAAGCCGTGATGGATGTAGTCCTGGAAATAGCGGCGAGGGGAGACCTTCGGCAGAATCTGCTTGACGATACGCTCGTGGTCGGATAGAATCTCATCTAAAGTAAACGGCCGGAAAGTATTGTCAGTAAGCAAGTTAATAAACTCGCGGAAGGAGAATCCACGCAGGTTGTAACTTTTCACAATACCATTCAGCTCAGGATTCTCTTCCTTCAGTCTCATCACACTCGAACCCGTGAAGACAATCTTCAATCCAGAATAGAGATCGTAGCACTTGCGCAGTTCATGTGACCAGTCATATTGCTTGAAGACTTGGTCGATGAGCAGTACCCGACCGCCACGATGATAGAACTCACCTGCAAAGTCGGCAATGCCGCGCCCCTGGAAATAGAAGTTGTTCATGTTGATGTAGAGACACTGCTTGTCGCCCAAGTCAAACTTCTCACGGGCATACTGCAACAAGAAAGTGGTCTTTCCAACCCCACGCGTTCCCTTGATGCCAATCATGCGGTCGTTCCAGTCAATCTCATCCATCAGGGTGCGACGAACCGGAGCATTAACGTGTTCCACCAAATAACGATGCGTTCGGAAAAAAGCTTCCATTACTAAAGTTGGTTATAAACGATTGCAAAGATACGAATAAATCCCGAAATTGCAAAGCCGAGATAGCAAAATCTTGCAAAAAGGCCTTATTTTTGCTGTATCTAAATAAATTGAGACAATAAAAACACTAAGTATTGCGTTACAAAATAGTATGCGAAGAATTGACACCTTATTATATATAATAGTCGTAGTCATGCTCCTTGTGGGGTGTGGTGCAGACGGTGCCATGAAGAAAGGTGACAAGTTCTACGCCCTCGGCGAATACTACGACGCGGCGACACAATACAAGAAGGCTTATACGCAAACACCAACGAAAGACCGCAAGCTGCGCGGACAACGGGCCATGAAGATGGCCGACTGCTATCGTCGCATCAACAACACCCAGAGGGCTCTCGCTGCCTACAACAATGTAGTACGTTACAAGCAGCAGGACTCGCTGACGCTGTACTACATAGGACTGCAACAGATGAAGAACGGCGACTACAAGGGAGCCGAGAAGAGCTTCGCCGCCGCCGTTGACTCGCTGAGCGGGACTGACAGTCCCTTCCTATCACTGGCCAAAGAGGGAATAAAGGCCGCACGGCAGGCCCCCATCTGGAAGAAGGAAGGCTCGAAGTACAGCATCAAGCGCGAAGACAATTTCAACTCCCGCCGTGCCGACTTCTCGCCTATGCTGGCAGGCGACGACAACGACCAGATATTTTTCACATCGACCCGCAACCAAGCCCAAGGCGACGAACTGAGCGGCATCACAGGAACCAAGTACTCCGACATCTTCTATGCTCAGAAGGACGAGAAGGGCAAATGGGGCAAGCCACAAACCATCGACTCGGAACTGAACTCCAGCTTCGACGAAGGTGCCTGCTGCTTCAGTGCCGATGGAAAGACCATGTATCTGACCCAATGCAAGACTGACCCTTCCTATCCCCGCTATGCTGTCATCTGTAAGTCACAACGTAGTGATGCCTCCTGGAGCAAGCCCACTGAGGTAGCCATTTCCAAAGATACACTCTCGACCTTTGCCCATCCTGCCGTCTCGCCCGATGACCAGTGGCTCTACTTCGTCAGCGACATGCCCGGTGGACTGGGCGGCTACGACATCTGGCGTGCTTCGCTCACCTCCAACGGTATCAGTTCATTGGAGAATTTGGGCGAACCCATCAATACACCAGGCGATGAGATGTTCCCCACCTTCCGCCCCAACGGCGACCTCTATTTCTCCTCCAATGGACATCCTGGATTGGGCGGACTGGACATCTTCATCGCTAAGCCATTGGAGAACGGATGGAAGATGGAACATCCCGGATTCCCCCTGAACTCACAAGGCGACGACTTCGGCATGACGTTTGAAGGCCTGCACAATCGCGGCTACTTCTCATCGAATCGTGGTGATGCCCGCGGATGGGATCACATCTACTCGTTCGAGAAGTCTGAAGTCTTGGTCACCGTCAAAGGATGGGTGTACGAAATGGATGGCTACGAACTGCCTGCCGGACAAGTCTATATGGTAGGCAACGACGGTACCAACCTAAAGCTCAGCGTGAAGGGCGACGGTTCATTCACACAGGAGATTGAGACGGGGGTTGACTATGTGTTCTTGGGTACCTGCAAGGGCTATCTGAACCACAAAGAAGAGCTGCGCGTCGACACAGCCACCGTATCGGCTGAATACGTGCTGCAATTCCCCTTAGCCGACATCTCGGCGCCTGTCCTCATCGACAACATATTCTACGACTTCGACAAGGCCACGCTGCGCCCAGAGTCGAAGACGGCACTCGACGAGTTGGTAAAACTGCTGAACGAGAACCCGAACGTCACCATCGAACTGTCGGCACACACCGACTACAAAGGCTCGGCCGCCTACAACGAGCGCTTGTCGCAGCGGCGTGCCGAATCGGTGGTGAACTACCTGATTGAACACGGCATTGCCGCTGACCGACTGACGCCAAAGGGTTATGGCAAGCAAAAGCCGAAAACCGTAAAGCGTAAGCTGACCGAGAAATTCCCCTTCTTGAAAGAGGGTGACGTACTGACTGAGGAGTTTATCAAGGCCATCAAAGACGAAGAGCAACAGGAAGAGTGCAACCAGTTGAACCGCCGCACGGAGTTCATCGTGCTACGCACCACCTACGGCATGTTCGACGAGGAAGGCAAATTAAAAAATCCGCCGAAGCCCAAGGCTACGACGGAAGAAGACAATACTACCAAAGCGGATGACGACTGGTTCTAAAGCACACTGAAGCGCTCGCGACGAACGACATCGCTGAGGAATACCAATCCGAGCACTCCCGCCAACACAGTGACGATCAACAGGTTGCTCTTTGCAACATCTATGTTGTTCATCATCATTAACAAGCCATAGGCTATCAATTCCCAGCCACGCAACAGCACAAACAGCACAACTGCAATGGCGATACAGAATGCCGTCCACAAACGGCTAATCTGCCATACGTCACGACGGGGCAGCTGCTTCATCACCCGCTCCGTAAAGCCGTTGTCGGCCACTTTCATTTCCTTCATCGGCCGGAACATTTGTTCCAGCATTTCGTTATCTGTCATATCCGTTTTGTCTTAAGTAGTCAGCTAATTTCTCCTTGCCGCGTTTCAGGTGAGATTTCACCGTTCCCGTCGGCATTTTCATAATCTCTGCAATCTCGTCTATCTGGTAACCGTCTATAAGTTGCAGGGTTATACAAGTCCGCTCTTCTTCCCTCAGTTGGGCGAGGGCGGTGTAAAGGTCTAATTTAAGTGAAGAATGAAGCGTGAATAGTGAAGAACTTGCTGCCGCCGTTCTATCAGGTGAAGATATGGCGGTAGCAACATCTTCACTCTTCATCTTCCCTTTTTCACTTCTACAATGGTCGTACCACACATTATAGGCTATCCTGGTCAGCCACGTCAGCAGACTCGACGTACCCCGATACTGCCCTATGTGGGTGTAGGCCTTCAAAAAGGTATCCTGTGCCAAGTCATCGCTCAAAGCCTCGTTGCCCATCGTCTGGCTCAGGAAGAACCGACGCACAGGTGACTGGTATTCGCGAACAAGCTGGTCGAAAGCCCGCTTATTGTGGAACACCGCCACCTGCGTAGCGAGAGAGAGGTCATTGAGCCTGCCCATCCGTCAGAATCTCTTTTCCGGCATCACTATCCACAGCACGATGTAGAGCAGCAAGCCGCTAAAGGCTGTGAACAACGTCAGAAAGGCATAGGCCACACGCACCAGTACGGGGTCGAAGTCGAAATACTCGGCAAGTCCGCCGCACACTCCTGCAAACACTCTGTCGTTAGAACGCATCAATTTCTTTTCCATAATCTATCTTGTTTTGTAAGTTCATTGTTTACTGATCACGTTTTGAAGTCTTTACTATAGCCAGCTTGCCCAGTCCGATGACAGTCACCAGGATGCCGATGCCAATGCCCAAGGTACTGCCGACATAGCCGAAGAATGCTAACAGTCCCACTCCGAGGAACGTCTGGCGCAATCCGTTCTGCCAAAGCTCATCATCCGTTTGCTTATGCTCCACAAGCAGCTGGTCGGGTATGGGCTGTCCCTGTTTCATGGCCATCTCTGCCAACTTGATCTTCTGCTTCCTGTTCTTATAGATAAAGAAGAACAGCAGCGCAAAGAAGATGACGGGTGCAATGACGAAGATTATTATCAGTACCATTAGCACGAAAGTCATGCCCATCAATCCCTCCATACCCACGTTTCCAAAAATATCATCTAAAAACGAACTGCCGTTGATAGTATACCCACCAATGCGGTGATGACGGCTGACCACCGTTGAGTCCACCACGTCGGTCGTGTCGCTGTAAGCCTCTAAGGCATCATGTCTTGTGGAGTCCACAAGTTCCTGTTCTTCCCGTGCCTGCTGTCCCTGGGCTATTGCTGTCGGGCCCATTCCCAAAGTCAGCAGCATGACCGTTGTAATCAAATACTTTTTCATGTTATCTGTCCTCATTTTAAGTTGTTTCTTTATCCTTTAGACGCATTGAACATAGAATTAGTTGCAAAGTTCGTATTTTTTTTTTAATTTTGTAGCCGAAATACGAAAAAAGCATGCAGCTGCCCGATATATTTATAAGGAACACGCGCGAGATTATGGGCGAGCAACGGTTCCAGCGGTACCTGGATTCGTTCAACGAAGCTACGCCTGTCAGCATCCGTCT
>JAEEGG010013018.1_pt1 | contig 17860 bp, 14 predicted proteins | sample 9134161 | NCBI WGS metagenome assembly JAEEGG01 (sample SAMN16246543, study PRJNA631951) | gut metagenome | biome: gut microbiome; feature: rumen; material: CR-attached | host: Bos | place: Iran: Karaj | collected 2018-10 | reverse complement strand
CGCAGCCGTCTGCGGTGACACAAAGTCTGCTGAATTCACCAGGCTCCACAACGACGCCAACGTCCTCTGCATGGGCGCCCGCATTATCAGTTTCGATCTCTGCAAACAAATTACAGACATCTATCTCACAACGGATTTCATGGGCGGCAAGCACAAAGTGCGCATCGACATGTTCGAAGATTAGCCATGGCATCAGACAACTTTCCAAAGCTTGTTTTTTACGCACAGTCCTCTTTGCTAGAAGGGCCAGCCTTCAACAAAGACCTGAATTTGATTCTATGCGTTTCGATTGAGCAGGAACGCATATTCCTCATCAATCCGGACGAACAGACCGTAAAAACATTCAAGACCCGCGGACAAGTTGGCTTTGCCGTTTTCGAGGACAACGAACATATTATCTACGCCGCCTACGAAGGCGTATTCCGTCTAGACATTTCCACAGGCGAAGAAACATTCCTTTACCATTTGATTAGCGACCCCCAAATCCGCTACAACGACGGAAAGAAAGATCCAAAGGGCAGACTCCTTTTAGGGACCACAGGCTACAAGTGTTTCAAGGAAAAGCAGAACGCGCTCTACTGCCATGACGGGCACACCGCCAAGGTTCTGGTAAGCGGCACCAGCATTTCCAACGGCATCGGGTTTTACAAGAACTACATGTTCTTCATTGACACCCCGACGCGCAAAGTGGGCCGTTACCTCTACGACGAAAACGGAAACGCCACCTTCGACAAATACATCGTATCCATAGAAGGTGCGGGCGTCCCCGACGGCATGGATATCGATAGCGAAGGCAATCTCTACATCGCCATTTGGGGCGGCTCCCGCGTAGAAAAGTACAACCAGGCTGGCGAAAAAATCGGGGAACTCTCGATGCCAGCCCTGAATGTCACCTCCGTGTGCATCGCCAGCGACAAGCTCTACATCACAACGGCCATGCACGACGACGGAACCCCAAGCGAACCGATGGCAGGCGGACTCTTTGTCGCCGACAAATTCTAACGAATTTCATAAAAGCGCTCAAAACAGGATTTTCAAATGACCGAAATCGAAAGAATCAAGCAAGAAGGTTGGCTTTCCGAAAACTTCTGGAACGAAGAAGTCCGATGCGATTACCTTGTATCTGCCGAGATGAAAAAAGTCTGGGCCATCGAAATGGACTTGTATCGCGAAGTGACCCGGGTTTTGAACAAGTACAACCTACGCTATTTCACCGATGGCGGAACAACGCTGGGCGGCGTGCGTCACAAAGGGTTCATCCCCTGGGACGACGATCTCGACATTTGCGTTCCTCGTGAAGACTACGAAAAACTGCATCAGTTGGCAAGCGAATTCAAAAGTCCCTATTTTTTGCAATCGACAGTTACGGATCCTGAATACGGCTACTCCTTCATGCGTTTGCGCAACTCCAACACATCCGTGGTGGTAAAGCCATTCACCCATGCAAAGTTTAATCAGGGCATCTACATCGACATCTTCCCGTTAGACAACGCCACCATGGAAGATATCGCACCCCGCATGCAGAAAATCGAAAAACTGATTCTCAAGAATTCCGCTTACATGCGCAAGGACTTTCCCGAAAAAAGTGAAAACGACTTGAAAAAGATTAAGGAATTCCTTGACCCGAATATGAAACCGATTGACGTGTGGAACGAAATCAACAAGGAAGCTACGGCCGACAACGACACGGAAACCGGCTACTGGTCAACTATCGTCACCACGATATTCGCGCCCTCCAAGAACATATTCCCCAAAAGTATTTTCGATTCCTACAAGGACATTCCCTTCGAATCCATTTCCATTCGCGTACCCGCAGGTTATCATGAACTGATGACCATCTATTACGGTAACTACATGGAATTTCCGCCTGTGGAAAAACGCGGAAACTGGCATTCATTGGAATTCTATCCGGAAATTCCCTACAAGCAACTATACAAGGATAAATTCGGTTTGGAGATGAAATGATAAACAAGACCCAAGAAGAAGTTACCGCCAAATGGAAAAGTCTTGATACCAATCATCCCTTGGTATCCATAAAGTGCCTGACCTACAATCACGAAAAATACATCGCCCAGGCCATGGACGGATTCCTGATGCAGGAAACCGATTTCCCGTTCGAAGTCATTGTCCATGACGATGCATCTACAGACAAAACCGCAGACATCCTCCGGGAATACGAAAAAAGATTTCCCCTCATTGTAAAGCCAGTTTACGAAACCGAGAACCAGTACAAAAAACAGGACGGTTCCCTGACCCGTGCCGCAGATGCGCCCCTAAAGGGCAAGTATATCGCCATGTGCGAAGGCGACGATTACTGGATAGACCCGCACAAGTTGCAAATACAAGTGGACTTTCTCGAAAGCCATCCTGACTACTCCACGGCATTCCACGATGCAGAAATAAAGAACGAACTTGGAGTAAATTCAATCGATTCTGTCTACCCCCAAATGGAAGACCGCGACTACACGGCAACTGAAATTTTTGAAAAATGGACTATCCCGATGGCATCATTGATCTATAGACGGGAAGTTCTCGATTACCCCATCAAGAATATCTTCAACATTCTGAACGGCGACCTATTCCTCACCGAGAAATGCGCCCATATGGGCAAGGTTCGCTGCTTCAACAGGAAGATGGCAGTCTATCGCCTACAACCGAGCGGACTCACCTGGGACCAATCCAAGAAAATCCAGCGTTTAAAAGAATATCCGGCGCATCTCATGGAACTCAAGATAGACTTCCCGAAAATCGATCGAAGAATCCTCAACAGAGCCATTTGCGGAACATTTGTCAACGCCTGGGATTATATAGACACAAAAACGAAAATCTATTACTTTTTCAAAGGTTTGACGCTTGCCCCCAAGACGTTCCTAAAGAAACTTTATCGTAAAAAATTTTCAAACAAGGCATAACTGCATGGCACATTTCGATTACCTCATCGTAGGCTCGGGCCTTTTCGGGGCAACATTCGCCCACCGTGCCAATAAAGCCGGCAAAAAGTGTCTGGTCATCGACAAGCGTGCGCACCTTGGCGGTAACGTCTATTGCGAAAATGTCGAGGGAATCAACGTCCACAAATACGGCGCCCACATTTTCCATACGAGCAACAAGCAGGTATGGGACTTCGTGAATTCCATCGTCGAATTCAACCGCTACACGAACAGCCCTGTTGCCAATTACAAAGGCAAACTTTATAACCTGCCGTTCAACATGAATACGTTCTACCAGATGTGGGGCGTCACGACACCGGCAGAAGCCAAGGCCAAAATCGAAGAACAAAAGACCGAAGCGATTGCTGCGTTGAACGGCAGCGAGCCCGCAAACCTCGAAGAACAGGCGCTTACGCTCGTCGGCAAGGACATCTTCGAAAAGCTCATCAAGGAATACACCGAAAAGCAGTGGGGCCGAGATTGCCGAGACCTTCCCGCATTCATCATCAAGCGCCTCCCGGTGCGTCTCGTATTCGACAACAACTATTTTAACGACAAGTACCAAGGCATCCCTATCGGAGGCTACAACAAGCTCATCGATAGACTGCTTGAAGGTATCGAAACACGCACCGGCGTCGATTTCTTTGCAGAATACAAGGACAACTGGCGTGAAATCGCAGACAAGCTAGTCTATACGGGCGCAATCGACGAATTTTTCGGCTATAAGCTCGGCAAACTCGACTGGCGCACCGTCAGCTTCAAGACGCGTATCGAAGACACGCCGAACTTCCAAGGTAATGCCGTCGTCAACTACACATCGCACGACCAGCCCTACACACGCATCATCGAGCACAAACATTTCGAAATGTTCGGCGTTGACGTCTATAGCGTCCCCAAGACCGTCGTATCGGAAGAATACTCCACCGAGTACAAAGAAGGCATGGAGCCTTACTACCCCGTGAACGACGAACGCAACAACAAGCTTGCCGAAGAATACCGCAAGCTCGCCGCGCAAGAATCAAATGTCATCTTCGGCGGACGCTTGGCACAGTATAAGTATTACGACATGGCACCCGTCATTGAGCAAGTTTTGAACATCGAAAAATTCTAAGTTATTTCTATGCTTGACGATTCCAAAATAAAGATTCTAGTCTGTTGCCACAAGCCCTGCGAATTGCCTCAGGACAACATATTCTTGCCGATACATGTCGGCGCGGCAATCTCTGACATGAGTCTCGGAATCCAGCGCGATGATCAACTGAACGGAGAACCTTGCGACAACATCAGCGACAAGAACCGCAGTTTTTGCGAACTGACCGCTATTTACTGGGCATGGAAAAACATCAAGAAAATTTATCCCGACCTGCAGTACATCGGACTGAACCACTACCGCCGCTTTTTTGCGTTTAACGAGACTCGCGTCACAGGAAGCGGAATTCCCAAAGACGTAAAGAACATTTCCGGGTACAAACTCGACACGTCCAAAATCGAATCTTGGCTTTCTGCAAACAAGGTCATCACGACCCCCAAGGCATACCTCAAAACCTCAGTCGCTAGCGGCTATGAGCACGCCCACTACAGTACCGATTTGCGAGTCATTCATGAGATCGTCCGCGATGACTACCCAGAATTTTTAAATGCATTCAACGATGTCTTTCTCGGTTGCAATTACTTTTACGACTGCAACATGTTCATCATGCCGTGGAACGAATTCGACGACTACTGCAAATGGCTTTTCGGCATTCTCTTTAAGGCAGAAAAGCTCATCGACATCAGCCGTTACGACACTTACCAAAAGAGAATCTTCGGATTCATGGCAGAACGCCTCTGGACCGTATGGGCCAAGTACAAGCAGTATTCTCTAAAGAACCTGAATTACTACGTTTATACGGAAAGCCCCCAAAATATTGACAATGGAATGGTTGCCCGTCTAAAATTCCGCAAGATGCGCCTAAAAGACGACTTCGCCTTTTTCTTGTCAAAAGTTCGCGGCAACAAGCAAGAACGATACTGGACCGTTCCATAAAAAGAGAGTTTTCAATGGTCGATATAGTCCTCTGCACCGATGACAATTACGTCATGCCAACTGCGGTCCTGATGACATCCATCGGACACGCCAACAAAGCACTCGATATCCATTACCATATCGTAACCGCAGGACTCAGCCAGGCCTCACAAGACAAACTCGCAAGGAACAAAGGCAGCGAGCGTTCGAGCATCAGCTATTACACAATCGATGAATCCTTCCTGAAAAATTGTCCAGTCCGCCCTGGCGAACACGTCTCGATTGCTACGTACTTCCGCCTGATGCTCCCGACGATTCTCCCGCAAAGCATCACCAAGGTTCTTTACATCGATGGCGACATCATCTGCATCGACTCTCTCGAAGAACTGTGGAATACGCCTCTAGACGGAATTGCTGCCGCAGCAGCACCGGACATGCGCTGCAACGACATCCGTAACCTGAACAGGCTTTCGCTCGACCGCAACGATGAATACTTGAACGCAGGCGTCATGCTCATCAATCTCGACTGGTGGCGGCAAAACGATGTGCAAAACAAGGCCATTCGTTTCATTTCCGAAAACCAGGACGTCTGCCTTTTCCACGACCAAGATGCCCTCAATGTCGTACTCCATGGCTACATGCAACAATTCCCCATTCGGTACAACTTGCAAGAACATTTTTTGGAACCGTTCGAGAACCAGTTCATTAGCCAAGCCCATTATGAAGACTTACAAAGCGCCTTGGAAAATCCTTGTCTCATCCATTATACCGGATTCAGAAAGCCTTGGCACAGGGAATGCGTCAACCCGCTCAAATCAGCATGGCTGTACGTCTATAGCAAAACAGAATGGAAGGGATGCAAGCTCGGATTCCGCCACAAAGGATTTCGTCTGTTCAAATACAGACTTCGCGAATTCCTTTCAAACTTTCATTTGGCAAAATCCAAGAACATCTACAAAGGACTTGACTTTTCTAGTCTAGAACAAAAAGTTCTAGACAAAGTCAAAGTCTTATTTTAATTCAAATTCAATAACGACCGGCATGTGATCAGACGGGTAGCGCCAAGTTTTCCCGTCGTAATAACGGTTGTCCAAAATTCCATACTTATACACCGGAATAGACGGCGTCACTGAGATATGGTCGATCTGTCGGTTAGCCCCGTCGTTCACATCAAAGTTTGTAAAAGACCCCGTAGGAACGCGCTTTACCTTCGCAAGTTCCTTGGCGTCCTTGAGGAGGTTTGTTGAATTGAGGGTGGTAACGGCCTTGCTGTCCGCCTGCGTATTCATATCACCGGCAAAGATAACACGGTTACGACCCGCAATTTTTTCCACTTGCTTCAAAGCCACATTTGCAGACTGATTGCGGGCTTCCTTGCCAATATTGTCCCAATGTGAATTAAACACGAAGAATCTCTTTTTATTTCTCCTCAAGTTTACCCATGAGCAGAAGCGGACGTGTCTTGCGTCCCAGCCCTTTTCCCCAGGATTACCGCTTTCGGAATACCAGAACTGGCCCGACTTTACCGCCTTGAATTTATCCTTTTTGAAATATATCGGATGAATCTTGCCCGGATCCGTCTGGATATATGTGTATTCGGGCAAAAGCGCGGCAAGATCCAAAACCTGCTGAGAATCCGGTTCCTGAACGACCAAGATATCGAAGTCAAAGTAGTGGACCATTTCCGCAATTTTTTCAGCGCGCACGGACCAAGCGTTCCCGGCGAGAGAATCTTCTTCGTTTGCAAAGCGGATGTTCCACGTTGCAAAGGTGATACGTTCAGCCAAAGCTGTCTGGACGAAAGCTAAGGCGACAAGGATGATAACGAAAAGAAATCTTTTATTCTGCATAAACAGAAATATAATACATTTTATCGATGTTATTTTTTTATTTTTTCCTTCATGAACGCAAAAAAATACAAGCGAGCAATCACGTACGGTACATACGACCTGTTCCACATCGGTCATTTGCGCCTTCTCAAAAGGATTGCCGACATGGCGGACGAGCTATACGTAGCCGTATCCTCCGATGAATTCAATGCACTAAAAGGCAAAAAATGCATTGTTCCATTTGAAAACCGCAAAGAAATCGTCGAAGCGCTCCGCATGGTCACCAAGGTCATCCGCGAAGACAACTGGGAACAGAAAAAGGACGATATTCAAAAATATGGTTGCGACCTGTTCGTGATGGGAAGCGACTGGACCGGTAAATTCGATTTTCTCAAAGACTACTGCGACGTCATCTATCTACCTAGGACCGAGGGTGTCAGCTCCACAGAGATAAAGCAAGAGATTAAAGACCGTTAAGGACTTTTTCTATCTATTCTTCATATGAGTTTGGCGATTAACCTAATTGTTTACATCTTATTTGCAGCCATCCTTTATACGGTCTGTAAAAGTAACGAGACCAGCAAATTCTATGCCTTGGCATTGGGTACGTTACTTTTTCCTGCGGCAGGAGTAATCATCGAAAAGCCAACCATAGCTCCACACCACGCATTCATTTATACATATCTCTTCACAGAATTCATCCAGTCAATCGGGAAGAACCCGACTTATTTCAAGCGAATTCTGTACTTCCCTCTTTTTTTAATTATTGCAAGTACAATAGCAACTATCCTATATACTGAAGGCTTTAACATAAAAACATTTTACGTTGCCGTTCGAGATTTTTGCGAAACCTACGGTTATCTGATTGCAGCATTTATTGCAGGAACCAAAACTGAAGGTTTCGACATTTTCGACAAGTTCCACAAGCCCGTAATCGTCTTTTGTATATTCGCAGTCATTGAAGTCCTAATCGACTACAACATTCCATACATGTTCATCTGCTCCGCCTACCCCAATTACAATGGCTACGCATCCCTAGAAAAAGGAGCAGTATTCCTCGAATCCTGGCGAATTCGCGCGGCAGTCACAACAGTCCACCCCACAGCATTGGGAACAGTATTAAGTACTCTGTTCGCCTTTTATTTGCCTCTTTGGAAAAAGAACATCTTACCACAGAGGAATCTGCAAATCACGCTGATTGCACTTATCATAGCAATGTTTGTAAGCGGTTCAAGAACTTCAATGCTTTGCGCCATATTGACACTTGGTATATTCTTTTACACCAAAGCCAGCATATATTTTAAGATTGTCCTTGTGGGATTGGCGATTTTTTCGTTCGGAACAGTCATTACTTTAACGATCAATTATTTCGAAGATTCCAATGGGAGTAGCCTGGATTTACGAAAAGAACAACTGCTATTTTCTGTATTGACCATCCAACAATCGCCAATTTACGGCAACGGAGTACAATACATTTCCAAATACATTTTCGGTGTCAACAGCGATGGTACCAAAGGACTTGCCTGGGGTTCCGATGATGAAAACCTTGGCGGACTGGAATCCATCATTTTCAGAAAACTTATTGACTACGGATTCCTCGGACTGGGATGTTTCTTCGCCTTCCTGCTATACTTCCAGTTCTACTTCCTCATCCACAGGAAAAAAACATTATACGCCCATTGCGGGGCATTCGTAACACTGTCGTTCACGACATTCCTAATTCTCTCGGGAACACTCGCCAACAGCATTGTTTATGGTTATACCATTCTAGGTTTTTGCCTAGCGAGAACACGTAAGATAGCAGTGCTTGGAACAACCGAAGATGAAGAATCAAAAGAACCTAAGGCAGAGATAGAGGAATCCCAGGAACCTAAAGCCCTTACGGCACAAGACTGAGTAAGGGGCAAAAGACTTTCCCCAAAAATCAGGTTTCCATTGTTTGGATTCCTCGGAGGAAATTTCACGGTGGATTTTCCAAAGTGCATTGAATCGCTTAAACCCTCTCGGATGTTCGTGCGAGGCTTCTGCGAACAACCTTGCATAAATCGGACAATGTCGACACATCAATGCAAAAGATAAATCCACTCCGTTCTCGCGGGACCACGAAGCCATTCTTTCACGAGCTGCAATGCGGTTCTGCACGGAATTCGTAGATTTGTTGAAGTTGGCAGAATCTTCGTTGACCCGGTAATAGTAAAAACTCTTATTGACAATCGCAACATTTGCTGCATTATTTACCGCGGCAATGTTAAACAGGACATCTTCCTGAAAGCGGAGCGTCGTATCAAAAGACAGAGCTGACACAAGCTTGCGCGAATAGAAATTTCTCCACACGCTTCCCATAAAATGCAACCCTGGAGCAAGCCGCGATTGTAAAAGCGTCATCTTTTCTCTGTCCGTAAGTCGGCGGGATTTGCCAAAATCGAGCAGTTGTTCCTTTTCTCGCCCATTTTCGACACGAACAAACGAAGTAAAGCCCAAATCGCAATCATATCCGACAAATTCCCGAAACGCACTTGCAAACGCATCCGCGTCAATCCAGTCATCGGCATCGATAAAGGTCACAAAGTCTTTTGTCGCGGCAGCCATTCCCACATTTCGCGCATTGCTCACACCGCCGTTTTCCAAGTGCAACACACGAACGCGAAAATTCACTTCAGCAAAGCTGTCACAAATAGACGGGCTCGAATCCTTCGATCCATCATCAATCAGGATAAGTTCCCAATCGAGGCGCTCTCCTATTTTGAGCACGGAGTCAACGCATTCGCGCAGGTACTTTTCTGCGTTATATACAGGCAGTATAATTGAAATGGACGCGCTCATGTTCTACCCAAGATCCAACGGCACACTTGTTCGGAGGAATCGCCCTTCTCACAAACATGCCCATAAAAATCTAAAATATCATGGCAATTTTTCCTTGCCGATTCCGCATCCACATTGAGAATTTTCTCAAACAATTCAGCTTCGCTGCGAGCATACCAAAACGGGCTCTTTTCAATATCGAAATACAGCCCGCGTCCAGACTTATACTCTTCCAAATCGGGCACATAAAGGAACACAGGGCGATTCAGCAAAACATAATCCCCCACAAGCGAAGAATAATCCGAGATGACGATATCCGAAGCGAGCAAGATATCTTGCATTTCGGGATAGCTCGAAGCGTTAATAATTCGACTATCGCGATTCCAGTTATCACTCACCTTCACCTTGTAATGCTGGCGAATAAGGGCGCACCAAGTTTTACCTGTTTTAGCCTCTAGCTGATCCAACAACACAGGGAAATCCAATTCAGCAACACCATCGCAAATGCCTCTAAACGTAGGAGCAAACGTCAAGACGCAATCCGCATTGATGTTCAGCTTTTTCCGCACATTTTCGAGACGGGCCGAAGAATCGCAAAAGAACATGTCGTTGCGGGGCGTTCCGCAATGCATGATTTCGCCCTTAAATTTCATCGCGTCATGATAAACCTTGTCTGCATAATCCGAGCCCGACAAGACAACGTCCATAATGCGATATGCATCTGAAAGCGCAGCCTTGCCATCAGCCGATTCATCGACTCGCTTGAACGCCCTGTCACCATGCCACGTGTCCAAAAAGAACTGCCCCTTGCGTTTGCACGGGAGCACAATTCCCGCATTGAAAACGCAAACTTTCGCGGTAAACATTTCTACGCATTCCGAAAGGCTCCCCGCCTTTACCGCTCTTGCATAGCCAGGAAAATCATCTATCTTTTGGGGTTCCTTGAAACTCCAGACAATATCGTAATCGGGCGCCATCTCGTGCAACTTTTCAGAAATGAATCGAGGGTTGCACGCATAACGCAGACCGTGGTACGATTTGAAAAACACCTTCTTTTTCTTCAGCGGGAAACAAACTGAAACGGCTCCGCACACAAGCCACAGGGCAAGCGATTTAAGATACAATTTCAATTGCGCCTTCATGGGCATAATCCCCTATACGCATTTTCAAGTTTATCCAGAACGACGTCACCTCTAAAATTCGCGACGGCATCTTTCCAGGCGTCCAGCCCCATTTGCACACGGAGCGAATTATCTTCGACAAGACATTCCAACTTCCGAGCAAGCGCATCAACGTCACCCGCATCAATCAAAAAACCGTCAACGCCATCGCGCACCACATAAGGTACGCCACCCGAACGCGCTGAAACCACCGGAAGCCCGACACCCATCGCTTCAACAAGGCTCATGCCAAACGTTTCAGCATAAGAAGGTAGCGCAAGCAAATCGAATTGTGGCAACAGTTTCAGGTAATCGTCATGTTTCAACCAATTCGAAACATGTATCGTTTCTGCCCTCGGCGAAGCAGCCGCCACAGATTTCACCTGTTCCACCTCGCCATCGCCGTACAGATAAAGTTCTACCGGAGTCTTGAAATTTGCACGAGAAAACGCTTCAAGCAAATCATACACACCCTTGCGATGTCCATAGCGACCCGAAAAAACAATCTTGACAGGCGACATGTGCGTTTTCAAATCTACAGGTTCCGCAGCAATCGTCGGACAAGGATTCGGAATCACGACATAATGGCAAAGGCCGTTTCCGACAAATTCTTCCAAAAATTCCTGCATATCCGGCGTAATGCAAATCACCATCGTCGAATGCTTGAAATAACTCCGAATAAAATGTTGAATCACTTTGGGCGAAGTAAGGCACATCCTTTTAAACCGGCTCCCATGAATATGGGCGACATACTTTTTGCCGCGCATTCTCAAGCAAAGGCTTATCAGATATTTGCGGAAAAAACTCCCGTTAAAAGAAGTATGGATTTGAAAAAAAGAAGCCGCAGGAGGGTTCAACAAAAGCCTCAAGCACAGACAAACAAACAACGGCAAAGACTTGATAAACGAACCATTGTAACTAGAAACAAAATTTTCGGCCGGCAAATTGAACAAGTTCTTATAGCTCACCAAAACGGAGCTGATTCCGCCTTGGACATTCAATGCAGGGCCAATATGACAAACCTTTTCGAGCATAGGGACAATCTAGAAAATTAAAGCACTCGCAACTTCGTCACAAATTCGACGTTGCCCTTGCATTCCGTCTTGGCATACAGATACTTCGCCGGTACTTTTTCGCCAAAATGTTCCGAATACCAACCGTCATCACGAACCATATAAGAAAGGATTTCATCCAAGACCATAACCACACGACGAGCGCCCGGTACATCAATCGTAACCGTAGAACCGTCCAAAAGAGCCGTAGCGTTCGGGTGCAAATGGAACGGAATTTCAATAGTCGCCGTCTTTTCACAACGCAACGTATCCGTAATAATAAACTCGTTCTCGTCGCGGTTGAACTGAATTTTTCGCGTATGGGAAACACCCTCAGAATCGTAACCGTTATGAGTCGCCACGACTTCGCCAGACGTTTCATCACAAGAAACGACTTTAGCCTTGTAATGGTTCAGCCACATCGTAGGTCCAGCCTGATTCGCCTGATTTTTGCCATTCACGCATACCGTATTGTGCGCAATCGTACTGACAAAATAAGCGCGCAAATCCTTGTGCGTATGGTACGTGAACGTACCCGGATCAACAAGAACGGGCTTACCATCGACATGCAAGATAAAGCTTAGCGCATCCGCATGGGCGTGAGCCGCAATACTCAAGAAGCCAAGCGGAGCCGCATCGAAATGCAAATACGTTTCGTGGAAACCGGAAACGGCGATACCTTCTACACGCCTAAAGATAAAATGGCCGCTTTCGGGGAAAAACCGGTTCCCGTCCATCACAAAGCCGGCAGCGGCCGCAGGCATCATCACGAATTTTTCGCGACCTGCCACTCCGAACAAAAGCTCATTTTTCTCGTCCCAAAGGGCATCCGAACGTTTCAGCGAAGCATCGTCAAAATAGACCGCAAACGACGTCAGCAATGACTTGAAATTATTGAAATGACCACCCGAATCCGGACGCAGCACAAAGCCATCATCGCCATCGCCATACATCGGATAATTGCAATTAGTATCCAGCATGGCATTCATGTAATCCGCCATGGCATGCAGACGTTCGTTATACGTCGCCGAAAACTCATAACCCGCACGACGCCCCACAACAGCAGCAATCAAGAAAAATTCGTCGATGAACTGGATGTACTCCGCCGCCTCTTCGCGATTTACGCCCTCGGCGGTATTCTGCACAAGAATTTCACGTTCAAGCCCCGCCTTGGCATACTTCAGGCGAGCATCCCTGTTCGGGATATTCCAACCGCAGGCCGCCACAAAAAGCCCTGCATATTCCGAAATCAAGTGGTTGTTCGCCGATGAACAAAGCGACGGATGATTGTATGAATATTCGGCATGTTCAAAAACCATCGGGAGCCAAATGTCACGAACAAACGGTTCTACCACCGGATCCGTGCGTCGCAGGCTGTCAATATCCAGTACCTGCCAACAAAAGTACCAGCAAATCAAGCGCAGGTTCACCTCGATATTGCTGTACCAGTTGACACCCACCATGTACGGGTTTTCATTTTTCCAGCTCGTCAAATGGTAGCGGAACAAATCCAAATACTTTCCGTTCCCGCTATTTTTATAAAGCATCGCGATATGCAGCATAAACTGCATGCGGTTCACTTCCCACACATGCTTGGCACTGCCGTACTTATCACTGCGAATGTCGATTTTGTGGGCAAAGGACTTCGGGAAATCCCGCCCTGTCGATAAATCTAGATGCCAATGGATTGGCTTGAACACGTCTATCGTCTTATCAAAAATCGGGTAAATCAAATGGGACGCATCATCTTCAACTACAGAAGATTCCGGCAACGCCACCGGAGCTGCAGACTCGTCCATCAGGCGTTTATCCAAAACATGCGTACGCACGCGCTGACGAACACGATAAAAGACTTCACCGAAAGAAAAGGTTTTCAAGCGTCTAATGTACCAAGATATCTTCACGTATCAAATATAATTTTATATTTTCGTATCCCAACCTATTTCTTCCATTCCGCATGAAATTCATCAATATCATAAAAAGCAAGCCTGTCATATTCCTGCTCGCCACATTAATTTTCAAGCTATTGCAACTGGCTCAGCTTTACTTCACTCAAACACCGTCGGGTGGCTATTTTGTAGAAAGGCCCTTACTCGGCTTTTTCTGCGCAACAATCGTCAACCTCCCCGCAATTGCGCTGTTCGGAATACTCTTTGCTTTGGGTACTCTCCTAAAAGGGAAACTTTCCACCATCGCTTGCGCCACCGTATCTGCACTCACCTGGATTTATTTTATCCTCTGCGCCGTCAATGATCAAATCATGCGGTGGATGGGACAACACCTGACAATATCGTTCCTCAGCACCTATTCCGTTTCGCGACTAGACCCGACAATGACCGCCAACATTTTCCTGGACGGATTCTGGAGCTTTTTGTTGACGGTTTGCATCATCATCCTTGCGGGAGTGTTTTTCACCTTCCTGAACATCGCTCCGCTAAAGAGATTCCCGCGCATTCATTTTCCACGACTTTCCACGATTCCGGCTACAGTCTTCATCACCGTTCTCACCGTTCTCATGGTCGTTTCCGGGAACGCCCACAAGAACTTCAAGCCTTGTCGCATCCGTTGGCAAACTATCCAGCCGCCCTATTCGACATTATTAGACGAATACCTCTACATACAAGCGCATAAAGTCAAGCCGGAGCGTTTCGAGCAGGGAATCGAACTGCTTGGTGGCACCTCACAATCGCAATACCCGTTCTATCATCACGTCACAAACGAAGATTCCCTGATGCAAGAATTTAGGGAAAAGCCGCTCGAACAAAAGAAAGATATCATTCTCCTTTCGCTCGAAAGTTTCCGTGGTTGGGTTGGCGATTTTAGAATAGGTTCGAATTGCAATCGCATGCCCCATCTCTGCAAGTTGAGCAAATCCGGCACCATGTTTCCTTACACATACAGCGTGGGCTATCCATCAACCGAGGGAATGCTCGGTTTACAGCTTGGCATCTGGAGCCACCCGAACAAAGTATTCATCAGCAGCATGATGAATACACGTGCCCGTTCATTGCCAGACATTCTAGGCAAAGCCGGATATTACAAAACCGTCCTGACCGCGGCAGAACCGAGTTTTGACAATTTCATGCCATGGTTCGAAAAATGGTTCGATTATGCGGAATACAATCCGAAAGTCACAACGGACATTCCCCTAGCCAATCGCTTCAAGGAACTCTATGCAGCAGCCCCTAAAGACAAGCCGCTTTACTTTGAATGGATTAATTTTGTAACCCATACGCCATTCAACGTTCCTAAATCGTATGCGGAACCGGCTGAAACCTCAGACGAGCGGTACGCACAAGCCGTCGCTTATTTGGATAGCGCCATCGGAATCATTCTCGATGCAGTTCAGAAAAGTCCAAGAGCAAACAACACAATTATTGTCGTCACGGGCGACCATTCCATCGCAAACGCCAAGGCACAGCAGCAACAAGGGGAACTCGGCGAAGCGAACAGCACCTACACCTGGACAACCTTTATCTGGGCCGGCGCGGGCATTCCCGAAGGGCAAGTCATCGACAAACCCGTATCGCATGTGGATTACGCCCCGACAATCCTTTCGATGCTAGGGTTAAACGCGACAAACAACTTTGTCGGCAAACCTCTTTTTGATAACAGCAACAAAAAAGTTTTCTCGTTCAGAAATGCAAACGGGGTCATGCGAAACGATTCACTTGCCATTTTCGCTCAAGCGAACAACCGCAAATTCTCTCACGCCCGCATTCAAAGTAAAGTCATCGATTGGGATACAACAGAAACGGTCGGAGGCTTTATCGCCGAAAAGAAATCAGATATTGATGTATCAGCACAAGCGGATAGCCTGCTCGACGCCATGGACGCCTGGATTTGGGTTCTCGACAACAACCTGCTACAACCCTAAAAGTTGCTTTAACCAAAAGAATCCAAAATTTTTTATTGTATATTAAAGATGATATCAACCTAGAAAATGTTTTTTGGAGTTTAACGCGTCAATAACTTTTCACGATTTTCATCCTCTTGTAGAGTAATATGAAACAAGCTTTTGCCATATCGTTATTCGCATTGGCGCTACTCGCCTGCAGCAACATGTCGTCCGATTCCTCGAACGACACTCCAATGGATGAAATCGAAGGCATGATCGCCGTTCGCGGCGGAACCGTGACACTCGGGACCAAGGACAGCAAATTCAAGCCCTCGGAGCGCCCCGCCATGAAGGTTTCGCTCGATTACGACTATTATCTGGCCGTCCACGAGTTCACTTGCGGCGAGTACAATGCCCTAGCCAAGGAACAAAAGCTGAAAGATTTTGGCAAGTGCAAAAAAGACAGTCTCCCTCTCGCCAATGTCACCTACTACGATGCAGTCCTCATCGCAAACGCCAAAAGCAAATCCGAAAAACGCGACACCGCATATGCGTATGCCAAGGCGACATTCGATAGCGAAGGCCATTGTACAAACCTGGACGCATTCGTATTCCACCCCGAAGTAAACGCCTACCGGCTCCCCACAGAGGCCGAATGGGTCCACGCCGCATCAAAAGGTTGGGATCCTAAGAACAACAGCTGGAATGCCGATAACTCCGACTACAAATCGCATGTTGTCTGCAGTGCCGGAAAAGACTCACGAGATTTCTGCGACCTTGCCGGGAACGTGAAAGAATGGGTCAACGACTGGGCCGGCCAATTCCGCGACACGATCATCATAAACTACGTAGGTTCCCTCGATGGAGGCGATCTCGGAGAACGAGTCCTGAAGGGGGGATATTTTTCAGACAGGCCTACCGAAATGAATGTCATCGCCCGAGGTGACGAATACACTGTAGAAGCTTCAACGCGAGCCGATCGCATTGGTTTTCGACTCGCATTCGGCAACATCCCGAACCCTGTTTGGCTCGATGCTAGCGGAAAGGTACAGACAAGTGCCGTATCAGCCCTTGCCAATGCTAGCGCGATTAAAGGATTAACCGGCACCCACAATGCCATTCTTGCGTTCCGCAACGATATCAGCGGAAACCTCGCATTCATCGACTACAGCGAAGGAACCTTATCCATAAAAGAGATTCACGATTCCATCGAAGCCTATCACCCCGACATATCGCCTGACGGAAGCAAAGTCGCATTTTGTACCAAGCCCGAAGGCATATCAGGAAAATCGAGCCTTTACGTCCGTGACTTGAATGCAAAAGGAACTAACCGCGTAAAGCTGGATGTCAAAAGCGCCGCCATCCCCCGCTGGAGAATTCTCGACAACGGCGATACAGCAATCGTCTATGTAACCGACGCCGGCAACAACAAAGACGAATCTACATTCAAGGAAACCGCCACCTGGCAAGTAAAATTCGCCAAGAACAAATTCGGCACACCGCAAAAACTCTTCGACGGAGCCTACCATGGTGGCATCAGCGAAGACAACACTTTAGCCGTTTCGGGGGCAAGGCTCCTCCGCGCTCGCATTGCAAAAAGCGGCTCGACAGTCACAGAAAAAGCGCGCGATACGGTTTGGTACGACAAAGAACAAGCATGCAACGTTTCGCTCGCTCAAGACAAAAGCAAGCGCACTTTATTCCTCGACTTCGGTGGCAAAAAAGGCCAGAAATTTGTCGGTAAATCTTACGCCACGCACGAACGCATCTTCATCGCCGACAGCACAGGCAAGCTCATACAAAGTATCAAGTCACCGACAAGCTATACCTTTGACCACAGCGAATGGGCCTCTGACGGTAATACTTCCAACATCGTAGCCACGCTCACCAACGCAAACGGGGCGCACACAAAAATCGTCCTTGCTAGTCCCAAAGACAGCTCCATTGTCGAACTTGTCGAAGGCGAAGAACTTTGGCACCCGAATCTGTGGGTAGAACGCAAAGCAAGAAATACACAAACAGACGAAACGGGAATAGACTTTGAACTCGATCCAGATAGCGCAGGAATATACTTCACAACCGGCGGCAGCAGCGATGCTGAAAAATACCGATACAAAATGCAACTCCTATGGCAATACAGGGATTCTGCCACAGTTGTCTTTTTCGGTTCTTCGCGCATTTTCCATACCCTTGACCCCGATGGAATCAGCCGTCCCCATTTCGCCATCAACATGGCAAACGACC
>JAEEGG010013014.1_pt1 | contig 17863 bp, 7 predicted proteins | sample 9134161 | NCBI WGS metagenome assembly JAEEGG01 (sample SAMN16246543, study PRJNA631951) | gut metagenome | biome: gut microbiome; feature: rumen; material: CR-attached | host: Bos | place: Iran: Karaj | collected 2018-10 | reverse complement strand
TATATACATATTCCTCTTTTTTGGCGCTACATGCGCTACTTTGGTGCTAAATTTACTGGTTTTCAGCCCGTTGTTTGTAGCTATAGGGCTCTTTTCCGAGCTACAATTGTAGCTACCTAGGTGCAACCGTCAGTGAATTCCCAAACGGCGTTCGCGTTTTCTCAAACGGCGTTCGTATTTTTCCAAATGGCGTTCGCGTTTTTCCAAACGGCGTTCGCGTTTTCTCAAACGGCGTTCGCGTTTTCTCAAACGGCGTTCGCGTTTTCTCAAACGGTGTTCGTATCTATCTGTAGCTACAAGAGTAGCTCGGAAAAGAGCCTTGTAGCTACAGGTAACAGTCTGTTTGTCAGTTCGTTTAGTATAAAAGTAGCTCCTATAGCGCCTTTTTTTCTCATTGTATGCGCGCGCGTAATACTATTGATAAATCTTTATCGTTAACCAAGACGAACTTCATTTTTCCGCCTTCGAATTAGGAGATGAACCGCAAACCTATAGAAACAAAGACGAGAGGAAGAATGCTTTTATAAGCAGGCTGCCTAAAGATGGGAAAAGACCTTCATGGAACTGTTGTCAATTCTACATATCGTCCTTTAATCACTGCATTTCGTACAAAGCCCTTCCTCTTGCTTGCTGGTATTTCTGGTACGGGTAAGTCTCGTATCGTGAGAAAGATAGCGCAGGCGACGGATGACATTGATACGTTCATTAACGACGAAGAAAGGTGGAAGTTGCATAAGCCAGCGAACTTCGAGGTGATACAAGTGAAGCCCAACTGGCATAACTCGATGGATGTGGTAGGCTTCCAATAGAATATCCCTGAGCCTCATGCCGTCTGTCGTATGACCACAATGCTCGCCCTTTGGTTTGCTAATAGCTTTTTTACATGTTGCAAGGGGGGGGGAGAAGAGCTGTGGCTTTTCTGACGAATGTGCTTGAATTGGTTTGACGTGTTGTTGCGCTCCGCCGAAGTCATTTGAGTAGGTTCGCTCGAACAAAAGCACAAAAAAAAAGAGTTCAATGATGATACTCATTGAACGCTCTTTGCGGAAGGAGAGGGATTCGAACCCCCGGTGCCTCTCAGCACGACGGTTTTCAAGACCGTTGTAATCGACCACTCTACCATCCTTCCTGATGTGTTGCCCGAAAGCAGGTGCAAAGGTACTCAGAAAAATGAAGAATGAAGAATGAAGAATGAAGAATTTGCTTGCGGTCTGCGGAATTTAACACGATTTAACCTGTCGCCCGTTCGATTCTTCAGTCTTCGTTCTTTATTCTTCACTAAAAAGTTGTACCTTTGCACCATGATTTATCCTAGCAATTTTGAACACAAGATAGGTTTCCTGGAGATTCGCAGCCTGTTGCGCGAGCGGTGCCTGAGCACGCTGGGCCAGCAGGAGGTGGAGGAGATGGCTTTCCTGACCGATGCTGCCGAGGTGAACGAGCTGCTGGCACAGGTGCGTGAGTTCCGCCAGCTGACTGAGACGGCCACCGACTTCCCGCTGCAGTATTTCTTCGATGTGCGCGAGGCTGTAGGCCGCATCCGGCTGCCCGGCACCCATTTCGAAGAGCAGGAGCTGTTCGACCTGCGGCGCTCGCTGGAGACGATTCTTCATATTGTGAACTATCTGAGGAAGGGAGAGGAGGAAGAGCACGAGGCGCCGTACCCCGCTTTGTTCCGGCTGACGAAGGATGTGCCGACGTTTCCCGCCGTCGTCCGCCGCATCGACTCCATCATCGACAAGTTCGGCCGCATCAAGGACGGAGCGACGATGACGCTGTCGGGCATCCGCCATGAGCTGCACAAGACCGAGGGCAGCATCTCGCGTACATTATATACTATCCTGCATGCCGCCCAGCGCGACGGTCTGGTGGACAAGGATGCCGCCCCGACGCTGCGCGACGGACGGCTGATGATTCCTGTGACGCCCAGCGTGAAGCGGCGCATCAACGGCATCGTACACGACGAGAGTGCCACTGGCAAGACGGTGTTCATAGAGCCGGCGGAAGTGGTGGAGGCCAACAACCGCATACGCGAGCTGGAGGCCGAGGAGCGGCGTGAGGTGATACGCATCCTCACCGTGTTCAGCGACGAGGTGCGCCCCCACGTGGGCGAGATTCTCTCCAGCTATCATTTCCTGGCCCGCATCGACTTCATCCGTGCAAAGGCGGAGCTGGCACGTCTGACGAAAGGCGTGGAGCCGCAGGTGGGCAGCGAGCCGCACATCGACTGGATACAGGCCGTGCACCCGCTGCTGGCCCTGTCGCTGGCCAAGCATGAGAAGAAGGTGGTGCCGCTGGTCATCAGGCTTGCTGGTTCAGAAACTCAACTCACCTCTCACCTGCTGATCATTTCCGGCCCTAACGCGGGCGGCAAGTCGGTATGCCTGAAGACGGTGGGCCTGCTGCAGTATATGCTGCAATGCGGCTTGCCTATCCCTGTGGGCGACCGCTCGCGGTGCGGCCTCTTCGAAAGCATCATGATAGACATCGGCGACGAGCAGAGCATTGAAGACGACCTGTCGACCTACTCCTCGCACCTGATGAACATGAAGCAGATGATGCGCTACTGCAACGAGCGCACGCTGCTGCTCATCGACGAGTTTGGCGGCGGTACCGAGCCGACCATTGGCGGTGCCATTGCCGAAGCCGTGCTGAAGCAGTTCTGGGAGAAGAAGACGTTCGGCGTCATCACCACCCACTATCAGAACCTGAAGCATTTTGCCGAGGGCCACGAGGGGGTGGTCAACGGGGCCATGCTTTACGACCGGCACGAGATGCGGGCTTTGTTTCAGCTATCCATTGGACAGCCCGGCAGCTCGTTTGCCATAGAGATAGCCCGGAAGACCGGTCTGCCCGAAGCTGTCATTCAGGATGCCTCGGACATTGTGGGCCGCGACTACATACAGAGCGACAAATATTTGCAGGACATCGTTCGCGACAAGCGCTACTGGGAGGGTAAACGCCAGACCATCCACCAGCATGAGAAGTCGCTGGAGGGACGCATTGCCCGCTACGAGAGCAGCATCGAGGAGATAGAGGCGGAGCGCAAGGCCATCCTGCAGCGCGCCAAGGAGCAGGCCGAGGAGCTGCTGGCTACGGCCAACAAGAAGATTGAGAATGCCATCCGCGAGATTCGCGAGCAACAGGCAGAGAAGGAGGCCACACGCCGGGTGCGTGAGGAGATTGACGCCTTCCGCCAGGAGGTGGACGGCATCGACTCGAAGAAGAACGACGAGCTGATAGCCCGAAAGATGCGCCAGATAGCCGAAAGGAAAAAGCGGAAGGAGGAGCGGAGAAACGACAAGTCGAAAATGAATGGTGAAAAGCAGGCTGCGCAGGAGAAGAATGGGGCAGCGAACGCTCAACCCTCAACGCCCGACACTCAGCTCAAAGAGGGCTCCACCGTCCGTATTAAGGGCCTCACCAGCATCGGCACCATCGAGAAGCTGGAGGGCAAGCAGGCCACGGTGGTCTTCGGCGGCGGCATGCGCACGAAGATGCGCGTGGAACGTCTGGAGCTGGCGAAGGAAAGGCCTGTAGAGCAGACGAGGACGGAGGAGCGGAATGCGCAGATTGCAGGCTCGTGGGCCAACTTGAGCAGCAGCACGCGCACAGCCATCGACTCGCGCAAGCTGAACTTCCGACAGGATCTCGACGTGCGCGGCATGCGTGGCGACGAGGCCATACAGGCTGTGACCTACTTCATCGACGATGCCATCCTCGTGGGCATGAGCCGTGTGCGCATTCTCCACGGAACAGGCACGGGCATCCTGCGCCAGCTCATCCGCCAGTATCTGGCTACCGTGCCCAACGTCAGCCATTTCAGCGACGAGCATGTGCAGTTTGGCGGAGCAGGAATCACGGTGGTTGACATCAGCTGAACCGTGGAAATACACCAGGCTTCCAAGGACATCCCTCTTATTTACAATTTTTCGATTTACAATCTACTATTTATTTGCCAATTTGGTTATTGAATTATTTGCCATACGGCCGGAATGAAATCATAAAATAATAAAATCGTAAAATAAATTGTAAATTGTAAATCGTTAAATCGTAAATAAAATGTAAATTCCCCTATCACAGACTTGCGGCATCACACCTGGATGGTATGATGCCGCAAGGGGTTTCTAGCTCCCCGTCATGCGCTGGAGCGCATGACGGAGGTTGGTTTTACTTCACGACCTTCTTGCCGTTGATGATGTAGAGGCCCTTCTGGGCGCGGTTCACCTTCTGGCCGTTGAGGTTGTAGATGACGTTCTGACGGGCAGCAGCCTCGGTGTTGACATTCTGGATGCCAGTGGGCACGCCCTTCGAAATCTTCACGTTCTTGATGGCCACCCAGTTGAAGGTGGGAGCAGCCACGTCGACGCCGAACTTCAGCACGCCCTCCTCGCCCACGGTGGTGGTGAGGCCGTAGTTGCCGAAGACGCCCTTCATGTTGTTGTACTCGAACTTGCTGCCGAACTGGGCAATGTCGGCCTTGGCGTCGTTCACGAAGTAGGTGGCACCGGCAGGCTCTGCGCCGCTCTCGCTGTAGACGCGGATGAGAGCGGTGACGCTATACGTGTCGGCAGGAACGTTCTCCAGCGTGTAGACGAGCTGTCCTTCGCCAAGAGGACCAGGAGCACCCACCCAGCTCTGGATGAACGGAGTGACCATGCCCGAGGGGTCGTTACCCTCGTTGCCCTCTACCGACCAGGTGTTGATCTCGAAGCTGTTGCCAGTGGTGCAGCTCCAGCCGTCGAGCGAGTTGTCGGCGATGATGCCGTCCTCGAAGTTGATGAGCTTGTTGGCCTTGCTCAGGCGCTCAGCCTCGGCAATGGCCTCCTTCAGGGTCTTGATGGCTTCCATGACGTTCTCCTCCTTGGCGGTGTTCACGGCCGAGGTGGCCTTCAGGGCGGCGTTCAGCACGTCCTTGGCAGCATCGATGATGTAGGGCTCTTCCAGCAGCTCCTTCACCTTGTCGCGCATCTCCTTCAGCTCAGCTGTGAGTACGGCAATCTTCACGTCTTTCAGCTTGCCAGGACCGTAGTACTGCAGCTGGAAGTTGTCCCACAGACACCAGAGGTTGGCGTTGCCGGTGAGCTTGGCACCCAGGTCGAGCTTGCCGTTCTTCACTTCCACGAAGATGGGGTCGATGGTGTAGTTGCCGGCGGTGAATGACGTGGAAGCCTCGTTCATGGAATTCTCGGCACCGGTCTTCACGGGGAAGGTCTTCGTCTCCTTGTTGGCAAAGAAGACAGGCAGGTTCTCGTTGTCCTCGCCGTCCTGACGGTAGAAGCCCTGAGCGGTCATGGCGTAGACACCGTTGGGGATGTTCTCCAGCGTCTGGTTCATAGAGAACTCAGAGTGGTAGGACTCGACGACGTAGTTGGTGTTGTCTCCGGCGTTGTTCTTGTTAGAGGCCTCGAAGATCCATGCGCTGTAGTTGCGGTTGTTGCGGCCGAAGTTCGGGTCGAGGATGAGGAAGGTGGCATCCATGGGGTCTTCCACGGTAGCCTTGCTCAGCAAGTCTTTCATCTGGCTTTCGGGAGCCACGGCCCAGTATATGTTGCCATTTTCGTTGGGCTCCAGATTCTTACCCAGAATGGTGGTCTGGCCGTCGTAGCCAAAGTATTTGCCCTCTGCGTCGGCGATGGTGAAGATGGCAATGCCGTCAACGTCGCCCACCTGAGTGAAGGTGAGGGGAACGGGATTTCCGTCCATGTAGTCGCCACCGAAGTAGTAGCTGGTGCCGCCGTTGCTGACCTGTGTCTCCATGAAGTAGGTGCCGTCGGGCTGGCGGAGCAGGGTGACATACTCAGGATTGTCGACCAGCGAAGCACGTGTGCCCCAGTTGTTGCCGCTGCCCCAGTACTTCTCTGATTCCCAGTTCTGCAGGTAGTACTTGCCGTCGGTGATGTCGAGAATGGTGCCGGGGTCAACGCCCTGGATGACGGTGAAGGAGTCCTCAGCGCCACGCTCGCTGACAATGCGTACCACAGCCTTGCGGCCCACCTCGCCTTCGGGCAGAGGATCGGCCTCAATCTGGGTCAGTGTGGCCCAGCTGCTGGCCTGACCTTCGGCGGCACGGTCGTAGTAGTAGTCGTCAATATGTGCTACGATGTGGAGCCAGTCGGGCAGGTCCTCGAACTGATAGTTCTCCTCGCCTTCATAGCCGGCCCATGTGGAGAGGCGGGGCAGGGTAGTCTCATACTGTACGGTGTTGTAGGCCACAAGCTCACCATCTTCTTCAACCACGGCATAGATGTTGCCGCCGTCTACGGGAGCAGTCATTGTCCGGAAGTCGTCGTAGATTGCTACCACGTCCTGCATGCAGTCGATGTGGATGACGGCATTGTAGTGGCGCGTCCAGTCGTAGTCGTCGCCGTCCTCCTCGTTGTAGCGTGCGCTCTGCTCGGCGGTAATGGCCTGGCAGTAGTAGAGTCCGCCTATGCGCTCGCCATTATCGGCACGAATGTATGAGCGGCAGGTGGGAGTCACCAAGCCGTCGTTGAGGAAACAGTCGGTGGGTACTCCGTCTTTCAGGTCGGTAGACATGTAGAGCGAGAAGTCGACCCCTTCCTGCTCGAAGCCGCTGATGATGATGACAAACTCGCTGTCGACCACAAAGGGAACGTCGTATTCAGTACCGAAGGCATCGACTTCCTTCTGCGACACGGAATAGGCAGCTGCCATGTGCTCCACGCCCTGTGAGTCGGTGAAGGACTCGCAGTAGAGGCTGTCGTTCAGCGTGAAAGGCATCTCGGCAATGACGTCGCCAATGTTGCCCTCGCCATCGACCTTGGCCACCGTGACCTTCATCTCAGTGCCCTCAGGCATCTGGGGAGCGCCAGAGAAGTTGACGGTGCGGAACCACAAGTCGGTGATGTAGAGGGGTCTCAGGGGCTTCTTGTAGAATTCGTAGATGGCATCGGAGACAGCATTTATCTCCTCGCCGTCCTCGCCGGTGAATGTGGCTGTGCGATTGCCGAAGCTAGTGCCGTTGCTGAAGCCGTAGTAGTAGCCTGCAGCCAGATTCACCTGTGTGACCGACATGATGGAGTCGCCATTGATGAGTGCCACGTCAGGATTGAGAGGCACGTATTCAGATCCGTTATAGTCGTAGACATCTTCACCAAAGCGATAGGTGTCCTTGGCTTGTGTCAGCGTGGGAATATAGATGGAGCTGATGTAGTTGTTGGAAATCTTGTCGAGATAGAGTTCCAGGTCGTTGTCGTCGTTGCCGTCCATGGGATATGTCTCACTGGTTGATACAAGCGACCAAGTTGTCAGGTCCTTGTTCTCCGACATGTTCTTGTAGGTGACCGTGGTGAATGGAGGCATGAGCAGGTATGACCAGTAGCTTCCGTCGCTGCTGCCCGACACATAGAATGAACCTTCGGGACGCTGATACCACAGGAAGTTGGCCATGGTGCGGCGTGGAGCCTTGTTCACACTTGGCGAAGCAACCACTTCTTTTCCCTTAGCCACCTTGGCAGGGGCAGCGGAAAAGGCAGAGAGCTCGGTGTTGACCTGAGCCTTGATGGCATGGGCGTCAAGTCTTGCCTGAGCTTTCTTTTGTGCAAAGGCACTGGTAGTGGCCAGCACGATTGCACCGATTAAAAGTAGATTCTTTTTCATAATGATAAGTTGATAATAATAATGTTTAATGGCTTGTTCCAGTATTGTCGCTCACCTTGGCTACCTGTACGATGAACCAAAGCTCGGGGTCGGAGGTAGATGTGAATTTCAGCGTGGAGAGATTAAAACTGCTGCCGGCAGCAGTGATGACGAACTGCTGTGAAAGCAGATCTGTGATGTTGGCCACTGCCTCCAGGGTGTTGCGCACGTTGGTAGCCGCTGTCGTAGCTCCTTTGGCGTCGGCTCCTGGGCCGTTGTAGGTGAATTTGACGCCGTCGTCTATGAATTCCGTGGTGTAATTATAGCCAACGGAGGTTGCGGTGTTGGTGCCGGGCGTATAGCGCACCAGCCACTGGAAGCTGTTGTTCACGCCGTTCCATCTGTATTGCAGGCCCACGAAGCCGTATGCCTTGTTCTTGTTCTTCATCTGCGAGAAGCCTGCGGTGAGTGCATCGAGATAGGTGCGGAACTTGTCGGACACCATGCCCTGTTCTGTGGAGATGTCGCAATGGCGGTCACCCTTGGCATTGGAGTATTCGCGGAAGAAACGCGGCACAGGATATCCCCTCATGACGAACTCCGCATTGTCGGTACCGAAGAAGCAGTCCTGTATGGAGTCGTAACGCAGTTCCTGAAGCTTACCGTCCAGATAGTCCTTCTCAAAGGCATCGCGGAAACGCAGGTAGTAGTCCTGTCCGCGCTTGGTGACGAGGAAGGGGTGGAAGCTCTCGTTGGCAATGGCATCCGACCCCATGGGGTAGATGTTTGGCACGCCGTCGCTGGCATCGTCCATGCAGTAGATGCTGTCTGCGCCGAAACAGAGGTAGCAGCCGGTGGGAGCGTCGGCAGAGAATATCTTGTTGTGGAATGCCTTCACGTCGGCCAGGTATTGCTGGTAGTCGACGCCTTCCTCGACGGGAGTCAGCAGGTTGTAGGTGTTGCGCTTCTTGCCTTTGAGCATCATGTAGCTGGCGTCCTCTGGAGCGTCGACGATGATGAACTCATAGTCGCCGCCGCAGCCTTCGCTCTGCTCGCTGTCGCTGGTCCAGGAGATGTCCTCGGGGTCGCTGAATGCGTGCATGCAGCGGTTATAGGTGTTGAACGTGAGCACGGGTCCGTTGTCCTTGATGACTTCCCATCCGGAAGTTGCCGTGGCGTAGACATTGCCCGAGAAGCGGTTGTCCATCGACACGTCGACCGAATAGTCGGGGTTGAAGCGCATCAGGATGAGGTATCCGCTGCCCTGTGGCGACTCGTCGTAGTAGGTGGGATAGTACTGCATGGCCCATCCGTTGGGCTGTGCCTCCAGTCGTGCGGAATATTTGGCGCTCGACTCGTTCAGTCGCTCGGCGGCCGTCTTGTCGAAGATGTCATCTTCTTCGCCGGCACAGGAGGTGAAGGTTGCGTTGGCAACGCAACATACGAGACAGCCGTAGAATAATTTCAGTATGTTGTCCATAATCTTCAATGATAAATCTCAGTTCTCAAATCTCAATTCTCGATTCACTTCTTCACCTGCAGTTTCTTGTATTCCTCCACCTCTTCTTCCAGCTGCTCGATGAGGGTGGGCTGGTCGGGGTTGGCAGGATCCACGTAGGTGAGGCGGTTGACGAATTCTCCGTACCTGTCGCGCAGGAAGTTGCCCTCGGCATCGGTCATATACTGGCGGGTCTGCACTTCGCGGCGCAGCTCGTCGAGGTCGATGTCCCAGTTCTCCTTCAGCCAGGTGCGCACGAGGTCCAGCTTCTGGAGTATAATCTCCCGTCCGTCGATGTTGTCGGCGTCGGTGCTTATTTCGTAGTTGCCGTCAGCATCCTTGGCCACGAAGCCATTGGCGTTGCGGGGCACCACTTTCCTGATGAGCTTGTACTCGTAGTTTGCCGTCTGGCGCAGGTAGCCGATGGTGTCGTAGTTCTGTGTCTGTCGGGTGTAGCCGGCGAGATATTCCTGATAGGCACGTGGATAATACTTCTGATATTCCTCCACGGTGTAGTCTATCTCCTCCCAGTCGTATTTTGCCGTGTTGAGCAACTGTTCCCAGCGGTCAGCGTTGTAGGTGACATAGCAGGACAGCGTCTCCACCCAGTCCTCGCCAGCCTGCGATGAGCCGTAGGGAGTGACGAATCCCAGTGCTGCCTGTATGGTGTCGCTCTTCGATGCCCAGCCCATGGCGTCGTACAGGCCCGAGCTGATGGTGTTGAAGGCCGTGGGGCGGAGCGTGGTCTGGTCGAGGATGTGTCCGAACTCATGGTGCATGGTGTGGAAGTACAGCTGGTTCAGGCCGTAGGCTCCTTCAATCTGGTCTACGTTCAGCTTGTTCACCTCCATCAGCGTCACCTTGATGCCGCCTTCGGCCACACCTAACTCACGCGAGCCGTCGCTCAGGTAGCCCGGTGACCCGATGACGTGGATGATGCGGGGAGAGTATTTCTTGAGGAACACGTCCTTCTCGCCGGCCAGCTTGGCATAGACGTCGAGCCAGAGGTACTTCACGAGCACGGCCAGGTCGATGCTTTTCTCGTAGGTGGCGGGCACCAGGTTCTTCTGCATGTCGCTGCCCACGTCCTCCATCTTGTAGATGAACTTCAGGTTGTAAGGCTCCAGGAAGTTCTTCTTCACGAAGGTGTCGAGGGGGAAGGTGTAGACGCTGCGGTCCAGCGGATAGTCGGTGGTGTCGTAGATGCTGGCTCCCAGGTCGTCCTCGCTGCAGGCGGTGAAGGTTGCGTTGGCAACGCAACATAGCAGACAGGCACAGAAAAGTTTAAATATTTTGTCCATAATCTTCAATGTTCAATGGTCAATGTTCAATCTACTTCATTCTCAGTTCGTCGATGTCGAAGCTTGCTGGCTTGATGTGCGACGTGGAGTCGTTCCGGCTAAGGGATGAGGGCTGCGAAGGCTCCATGCCGGCAGCGATGGCATCCTGCGGAATCTCTAGTGCGCGGCGCGGGTCGTTCCAGGTCATGCGCAGGGTGTCGTTCTGCACACCCGTGCTGGTGTTGTTTCCATAGACGTGGTAGTACTCCATGCCCCAGCGCTTGAGGTCGAAGAAGCGCTTGCCGGTGAAGTTGGTCTCGTAGCGGCGCCAGTAGTTCACGCAGTTCATGTAGGGTACGGCCTCGGCGGGAATGTTCCAGTTGGGATCCATGTTCTTGAGGAACTCCCAGTCGTCGAAGCAGTTGTAGTTGGCACCCGTCTTCTTGGCAAACCAGCTATTAATCATGTCGTCGGTGAGTGGCACCATGCCGTTCTGGGCGGCATAGGTGGTCTTTGTCTTCTCAGAGAAGTTCATCGTGCTCTCATGGTAGGTGCACAGGTCTTCGCTGGCTCCTGCCAGGTCGCCCAGGTTCACCTTGGCCTCAGCGCGCTCGAGCAGCAGCTCCATGGCGGTGAACTCGCGGCGGAAGGTGTGTGCATAGCCGATGCCGGCCACCTTGTCGGAGTACTGGAACTGCTCTCCAATCCATCCTGGCTCGAAGCCGTAGTCACGGTTGCCGAAGAGTCCGGAGACGAAGGCGGAGGGGTTGCCCACCCAGCGGCGCCACATCGGGGCGTTGTGGAAGTAGATGGCACGTGCACACAGGCCGCCCTGCTCGTAGCGGTAGCGCGACTTGCGGAAGATGGTCGAGTAGGTGTCGATGAGCATCAGGTTGTTGAAGTCGTTGGGCTCCTGCCACACGTTGGCGAAGTCATCCAGGTAGGAGCAGTCGTCCAGCGGGGCATAGTCGAAGAGCTTGGGCAGCAGCTGGGCATTGTCGGTGCCGAGCACGAGGTCGGCCTGCTCCAGGGCTTTCTGCCACTGGTGGGTGAACAGATAGACGCGGCAGGCGAAGGCATGGGCGGCATTCTCGTTGAAGTGGTACTTGGGCTTCTCGTAGTTGATGTCGCTGATGCACTTCAGACCTTCTTCCAGGTCTGCCACAATCTTCTTGTAGGTTTCGGTCACGTTGCTGCGGCTGTAGGTGTCGTCCACGGTGTTGATGACCTCTGTGATGTAGGGTATGCCGATGTCGTTCTTACTGGCAGTCTCGTTCTTGTATGCCTGGGAGAACACGTTCACCAGCACGAAGTGGCAGTAGGAACGGATGAGCAGGGCCTCGCCCTTGGCGGCAGACAGCTTGGCAGTCATCTGGCGGCCATGGTCGGACAGCTCGTCGATGGCTGCCAGCACCTCGTTCACCGAGTTGATGGTGATATAGAAGCTGCTCCACAGTCCGCCCGGCGTGTCGCTGGATGTCGACGACTTCACCGGCTGGAAGAGGAATGCCTCGTCGTCCTGTCGACCCGATGATGACAGGTTGTAGTGTGTCAGGTTCTGGGCAGCGTCGCCGTCGATGGGATAGTGCTCTGAGTTGAGGTCCATGATGTTGTCGCTCGACAGTTCGCAGAACCAGCCGTAGTTGGAATCGGGATAGGAGCCGGTGAGCAGCATGACGACCTGATCCTCGGTGACCAGCTCCACGCGGTCGTCGGGGGCCTTGTCGAGGAAGTCATTGCACGCTGTAAGGGCTGCGGCACCGCCGCAGCAGAGGAGAACGGCGACGGAAGTATTGGATAATTTATGCATCATTCTTTTCATATTTCAATCTTCAATGTTCAATGTTCAATCTTCAATCATTTAGATTCCCAGACGGACGGTGAAGGTGAACTGCTTTGAGAGCGGGGTAGCCACACCGCCGGAGTTGACGAACTCAGGATCCTGTCCGTTCAGCTTCTTGTCGGCATAGATGAGGAAGAGGTTGGTGGCATCGAGCTTCAGCGAAGCCGTGGAGAGGCCGAGCTTGCTGATGAACTGCGGGGAGAAGTCGTAGGTCAGCGAGATGTCCTTCATACGGATGAAGCCGCCGTCGGCCACGCGGGCCGTGGAGTAGTTGTATGCGTTGTAGGCATAGCTCAGATAGTTGTCCTTGTAGTTCTGGCGGACGGAGGCGATGGCCGGAATGTCGGTCAGCTTCTCGTCGCCGGGCTGCACCCAGCGGTTCTTGAATTCCTTCGGCATGGCGCTCATGTCGCTGTAGCTGGCGGCGAAGACGGGGTCGAGGCGCAGCTTGTTGCCGAACGAGTAGGTGATGAACACATTCAGGCGCCAGTTCTTATACTTGAAGGTGTTGTTCAGACCGCCGGTATAGGTAGGCTCCGTGGGGCCTTCATACTTCAGGTGGTCCAGACGCTCGTACTCCTGGAAGTAGATGTCGCTCGTGGTCACGTCGCCGCTCTCGTTGATGACCTGGGGGATACCCTCGTCGTTGAGTCCTTGGAACTGGAACGAGAACAGGGCGCGGTGGGGATAGCCTTCGCGGGCGTAACCGCTCGACGACACGAGGTCGATGACGCGCGATACCGACATCAGGTCGGTAATCTCCGTGTAGTTGTAGGCGAAGGTCAGGTCGGTGTTCCACTGGAAGTCCTTCGACCTGATATTGGTCGACGAAATGGTGGCCTCCACGCCGTGCGACTTCATCGAGGCCACGTTGGCATACTGGCGACCGATGACCTGTCCGTAGTAGTAGCCCATCAGGTCGAAGTTGTCGCGCCAGTAGGCGTCGGTCACCACGTTGATGCGGTTGTCGAGGAAGCCCAGGTCAACACCGACGTTGAACTCGTGCTTCTTCTCGTAGGTCAGGTCCTTGTTGCCCAGGCTCGACTGGTAGAGGGCCAGCTCCTGCTGGTCGCCCTGGGGGCGCCACATGTTGGTGGAGCGGAAGATAGGCTTGGCGTTCGAGGCGGCCGTCTGCTCACCCACGAGCGAGTAGCTCAGACGGAGCGTGGCGTGGGAGAAGGCCTGGTTGGTGCTCTCTGCCCAGCGCTTGAAGAACGGCTCTTCGTGGGCGTTCCACGATGCCGACACGTTCCATGTGGGCAGCCAGCGGCTCTGGCGGCTCTTGCCCAGCTGGTTAGAACCGTCGTAGCGGGCGGTGAAGTTGGTGGAGTAGCGGCCCTTGTAGCTGTAGTTCACGTTGCCGAAGTAGGCCAGGCGGCGGTTCCACGAGCGCGAGAACGAGGTCAGGTCGGTACCTTCCTCCTTGGCCTGCTTGTAGAAGTCGGGAGTGATGGTCACGATGCGGTTCATGTTGTAGTTCACACCGTAGTCCTGATGCTCGCGGGCGTCATAGTCGGCGCGGTTGGCCTCCATACCTGCCAGGGCGCTGAAGATGTGGGTCTCCACATCGTTCACCGACCACACGTGGTTGTAGTTCACCGTGCCTCGGAAGTCGAGCTGCTTCACCTGGTTGAGGTTCTCGATGAAGATACCGCCGCTGGGCATCACCGAGATGGGCAGCGAGTTGGGTTTGTCGGGATCGCTGTACAGATAGGGGTTCGAATACATGATGTTGGGGTTGTCCACACCGGCGCGATAGGCCTCGGCTTGGTTCGAGCTGTCCTTGATGGAGTGGTCGCGGGCCGAGCGGTTGATGCGGTAGCTGCCCAGCACGTTCACTGACAGGCCGCGCAGGGGCTTCCATTCCAGTTCCCCCTGGAACTTCAGGTCCATCACGTTGATGTCGATGTAGTTGTTGTCCAGCTCATGGAAGATGCTGAACGGCGCGTAGTTGCGGGTGTACATCTGGTAGGGGTCCAGCGTGCGGCTAGTGTTCAGCGCATAGCTGAAGGGGTTGATGTCGAACGAGCGGCTGACGGCTCCGCTCACCACGTCGGTGCTCTGGTTCAGCGTGCCGGGAGCCGTCTGGTCGCGGTAGCTGCCGTTGGTGCGCAGGGTAGCGGTGAGGTTCTTCGACAGCTTGTAGCTGGCGTTGATGTTGGCCGTGTAGCGCTGCACCTTCGAGTCCTTCGTCCAGCCCGGGTCGACCATGGCCGACAGCGAGGCATACATGCTCGACTTGTCGGTACCGCTGCTCACGCTGACGGAGTGGGTCTGCATGATGTTATTGTTGAACAGCAGGTCGAACCAGTCGGTGTTGCGGTACTCAGCCTCCTGCATGTACTTGGCGATGGCGGCGTCGGTGAAGGGCAGTTCAAAATCGCCTTTCTGGCTGTTATAGGTGTCCATCAGACCGTACATCTTGCCGTAGAGGGCAGCGCTCGAGGCATTGGCCACCTGCGAGAACTCCAGCCATCCCTTGGCCTCCATCTCCTTGTAGATGCCCATCTGCTCCTGCGAGTTAGAGATGTTATAGTCGTTGTAGCTGGGCTTCAGACGGTAGGTGAACTCGCCAGTATAGTTGATGCTGCTGTGGCCGGCGCGGCCTTTCTTCGTGGTGATGACCACCACGCCCGACATGGCGCGGGCACCGTAGATGGAGGTGGCAGAACCGTCCTTCAGCACCTGGAACGACTCGATGTCGTCGGCATTCAGGCCGGCAATGGCGTTGGAGATCAGCGTCGTGGCATCGCCGCTCGACAGGTCGTCGGCATCCACGTTCACGGCGTCCTCCATAATCACGCCGTCCACCACCCACAGCGGGCTTGAGGAGCCGTAAATGGAGGTGGCACCACGCACACGGATTTTCGGAGCCGTACCGAAGGTGCTGCTGACGTTCTGCACCGACACACCGGCGGCGCGGCCTTCCAGCGAGCGGGTGACATCGGCCACACCGTCGAGCTTCGTCTCTTCGGCGTCAATCTTGGTCGTGGCACCGGTGAAGAGGCGCTTGTCCATCTTCTGGATACCCGTCACCACCACTTCGTCCACCGTGTGGGCATCGGTCTTCAGCGTCACTTTCATGCCGTTCTTCGGCGTGACGGTCTGCGTCACCATGCCAATGTAGCTGATCACAATCTTTTTTCCAGAGGGCACGGAAATGGTGAACCGTCCGTTCACGTCCGTCTTCGTTCCCTGCTTGGTGCCCTGAATCATGACAGTGGCACCGATACACGGTTCGCCAGTGTCTTCAAGGACAGTGCCTGAAATCTGATTCTGGGCGAGAACCATCCCTATGGAAAGGAACAGTCCCACCAACAGCATTGTTAGTCTTTTTCTCATAAAATATATTTTACTCTAATTTATATTCGCATTTGGGGTGCAAAGTTACTGCTAAAAAGTCAAAACAGCAAATAAATTAATCAAAATCTAACATTTCACTTCATTTTTTAGCAATTCGTTACCTATTTGCTGAATGAAAATATGCTGAATGCCTCCGCTCTATTGTGACCAGCCATCACGCAACAGCAGCAGACAAAGGCTGATAAAAGTTATCCTTGTCGTTCGGGTTGTTTTCCTAATCCATCAACATTATTTTGCTACAGGTGCGATAAAGGGCAGCTCGTTTCCATCACGCGCGCGATAAAACGCGCGATAAAACGCGCTACAAGCGCTACTATAGCATCTATCCTGCTGGAATGCAAGATGTTATCGATAGCTACAAGCCTCCATTTCGCGCTACCACAGTAGCTACAGCATCTGCTACCGGCCTTCTCCGCCCAATTCTCTAGAGAATCCAACCAAATACTGCCGCCGTTTGGAAAAATACTAACGCCGTTTTGAAAAATAAGAACGCCGTTTTGAAAAATACTGCCGCCGTTTGGAAAAATACGAACGCCGTTTCGCAGCTTGCTCTTCCCACAAACTTTGCCGCATGTAACATTCCCCATGTTACACACGGCAAAGTCGTTATCTCAGCCTGTAGCTACTATAGTAGCTCGCTTTCAAAGCCTATAGCTACAGACAACCTTCTGCAAACCAGCATCTTAACCACCAAAGTAGCGCTTGTAGCGCCTATTTTCGACTCTTATATACACGCGTGTACGCGCGCGCGAAGAAATGTTCTCGTCACTTCGTCACGAGCTTCCGCCCGTTGCGGATGTATATGCCCTTGGTGTTACCATTCATAGTGCGCCCGTCTAAGCGGTATCCACCCTCATCAGCACGCAGCGTTCCTGGAACGGGGTAAGCCTCATTGTCGGCACTGATTAACTGACGCCCTTTTCCCCCTAAATTGTCCTTATGTCCTTATGTCTTTATGTTCTTATGTCCTTATGTTTTTATGTTCTTATGTCCTTATGTCTTTATGTCCATTTGTCCTTATGTCCAATTGTCCTTTTGTCCAATTGTCCTTTTGTTCTTATGTCAATCACACCGTCCAGTGCTCTATTTGGCAGCTGTGGGTCTTCGCCTCGCGGTCGTAGCTGATGCCGCAGAGCAGGATGTCGCCTGTGTAGTCGGCCACCTTCTCGGGGTAGTGCTTCTGATGGATTTGGTCGATGGCAGTTCCAACAGCCTTGTCGTACTTCAGCTCGATGACCACGGCGGGCTTGTTGACGTTCTTGCGGGGAATCAGCACCAGGTCTGCATAGCCGTCGCCCGTCTGATACTCCCGGTGCACATGGAAGTCGTTGCGGGCGGCATAGAAGGCCAGGCTGATGACGCAGGCCATGCTGTTCTCGTCGTTATACTTGAACAGGCTGACCTCCTGGCGGTGCACCCGCTCCACGCCGGCGGCCACGGCCTCGGCATCGCCGCGCAGCAGGGACTGGAGCAGGCGCTCTGAGGCTTCGATGGCCTCGATGACGGGCTTCCAGTTGTTCTTCCTCACGGCATTCTCCATTTCTACAGAGACCTCGCGGTTGGGCACATAGCACTCCTCCACGCGCCAGTCGAAAGATAGATAGCCCAAGTGGATGAGCACTGTAAGCACATCGTCGCGGCATGTCACTTCGTGCATGTCGTTGCCAAACGTTTCAGGAGTCACCTTAACCCATTGGCCTGACAGCATTTTGATAATGTCGTCGCTCAGCCCCTCGAAGTTCATCTTGATATAAGTGGCCACGGTGTCGTAGGCAGCCGTCTTGCCCCAGAAGCTGCGACAACGGCGGCGCATGAGTGCCTGCATTACCGAGTTGGGGTTGAACATCGAGTGCTCGTCGCCTATCTGGTAACCATCATACCACTTCTCCAGTTCGCTTAACTCCATATTGTGCTTTAGCGCAAGAGCCTCCACCTCACCATGCGTGAAGCCAAAATATTGTGCCATGTCACCTGGCTCCACCATGGAATACTCCATGAAGTTGTTCAGCGCCGACTGCGTCTGGTATTTCTTGATGGGCAGGATGCCGGTCATGTAGACGGCAGCGAAGACGCGGCTGGCGTTCACCCCTTTGAACATGCTGCGCAGCCAGTTCACGTACTGGTCCATGACATTCGTCCCAGGGGAATACTCGCGGCAGATGGCATCCCACTCGTCGATAATCAGGATGAACTGCTTCTTCGTGGCAAGGCAGACCTTGAGCAGCACCTGAAACAGCCGGTCGTCATCGTCCACCGTCACGTCGGGATACTCCGCAA
>JAEEGG010013011.1_pt1 | contig 17864 bp, 16 predicted proteins | sample 9134161 | NCBI WGS metagenome assembly JAEEGG01 (sample SAMN16246543, study PRJNA631951) | gut metagenome | biome: gut microbiome; feature: rumen; material: CR-attached | host: Bos | place: Iran: Karaj | collected 2018-10 | reverse complement strand
GGTCACTGTTAAAACCTTTGATTTATGTTAATAAAAGATACACGTATATTTATATTATAAGTAATTGTACTAAAACGTGATATACATCACAATTAGCAAAATCAACACTTTTCCTGAACAGAGCCATTCTAATTAAAAAAACAGGCAGAAAACCCTGCTGTATAAGGTTTTCTGCCTTTAATCCGTATCAATCTGCTGCGGAATACTGTTCTGATGTCTTACAAATCCAGAATGCACGGATATTATCATACCCGATCATGAGTTTCGGGTGACAGAACTTCAGATCAGAGGATATATCTGCTCAGATCCTCGTTATGAACAAGTTCGCCAAGGTGCTCATCCACGTATGCCCCGTCGATCACTACCCTGGTACCTGACATTTCTGGAGCATTGTACGATATGTCCTCGCACAACTTCTCCATCACTGTATGAAGTCTGCGGGCACCTATGTTCTCCGTAGTCTCGTTCACTCTGTATGCCGACTCGGCAAGTCTCCTGATTGCATCATCAGTAAACTCAATATCTACTCCTTCGGCCTTGAGCAGTGCCTTGTACTGAACAGTAAGCGAAGCATGAGGCTCCACAAGAATACGCTCAAAATCCTCAGCTGTAAGTTCGGACAGCTCTACCCTGATAGGGAGTCTTCCCTGAAGTTCAGGGATCAGATCTGACGGTTTGGAGGAGGCAAATGCACCGGATGTAATGAAAAGAATATGATCTGTCCTGACCATACCGTGCTTGGTCTTTACCTGGCAGCCCTCGATAAGCGGCAGCAGATCTCTCTGAACACCCTCTCTGGACACATCGGCACCGTGATATTCCGACCCCCTGGAGCAGATCTTGTCAATCTCGTCGATAAAGACAATACCGTTGTTTTCCACCAGATCTATGGTTTCCTTTCGCAGATCATCCTTTTTCACCATGGAATCAAGCTCATCCTCGGTAAGCGCCTCAAGGGCATCTTTGATCTTCATCTTCTGGCTCTGACGGGATCTTGATCCGTATCCTTCAAAAAGACTCTGGAACTGACTTGTGATATCCTCCATTCCGGACGGACCCACAATCTCAACCCCTATTTGCGGGGCCTTCACATCAATTTCAATTTCACGATCGTCAAGCTTTCCTTCTCTTAACTGCTTTCTGAAGGTCTGGCGGGTAGATGACTCCTCCACAGCCCTGCCCTCATCCTCCTTCGGCGGAGTAAGCAGAATATCCAGGATCCTTTCCTCTGCCCGATCTTTTGCCAGATCCCTGTTTCTCTCGGTAATCTGCTCGCGTACCATCTTGTATGCGGTTTCAGTAAGGTCGCGGATAATGGAATCCACTTCCTTGCCCACATAGCCGACTTCGGTAAACTTGGTGGCTTCAACCTTGATAAACGGAGCATTGGCAAGTCTGGCCAGTCTTCTTGCTATTTCTGTCTTGCCGACTCCGGTAGGGCCGATCATCAGAATGTTCTTCGGTGTAATTTCCCGTCTCAGCTCCGGATCAACATTCATTCTCCGCCATCTGTTGCGAAGAGCCAGAGCCACAGCCTTCTTGGCGGCATTCTGTCCGATAATATGACGATCAAGCTCGTTTACTATTTCACGTGGAGTAAGTTCACTCATTATCAATCCTGGTAATCAATAGTTTCTACAGTTCTGAAACCGTTGGTGTAAATACAAATGTCAGAGGCTATGGTAAGCGCCTTTTCTGCAATCTCCCTTGCCGTCAAATCAGTGTTCTCAAGAAGAGCTCTTGCTGCGGCCCTTGCATAATCGCCGCCGGATCCCATGGCTATCAAATCGTTTTCCGGCTGAACAACATCCCCGTTGCCGGTAATGATAAAGGACTTGTGGCAGTCAGCCACCGCCAGCATGGCCTCGAGTTTTCTCAAAACCTTGTCAGTTCTCCAGTCTGTCGCCAGAGCAACAGCTGCTCTTTCTATGCTGCCGTTGCATCTCTTCAGTTTTTCCTCAAACTTTTCAAGCAGAGTAAACGCATCGGCAGTTCCTCCGGCGAAGCCGGCTATGACCTTTCCGTCAGACAGACGGTGAACCTTTTTTGCATTGGCCTTCATGACGGTACTGCCCAGCGTGACCTGTCCGTCACCGGCCATAACCACCTGGGAGCCTCTGCGCACTGAAACGATTGTTGTCATAAAATCAGTTATCCTGTTATTTTCTTAAGGTAATCATCAACCGCCGGAATTCGCGGCAGTCAGCGGGGAATGCAGAAATCCGGTCACGGCAGACAGAACCACCGCACCGACACCTTTCAGAGATGCAGTCGGATGATAATAACTGCCCGTCCCGAATTATAAAACTCCCGGACAAGATAAATATATGAGCATTTTTGACAAAATCAACTGCATGAAACACTGAACGGCAGCAAAAAGAATCAGTCAGGAAACTGTCTGATTATCCCCACCGTACGGGCTAAAAACAGCTAAACTCTGAATTTTCCAAGCTCCTGTTCCTGATTTTCCACATATTCCAGCTGTCTCCCGAGGCTCTCCTTCTCATCACTCAGAATAGTGTAGACAGCTTCAGTCGCGGCAGAAATATCCTCAGAATGCTGTCTCAGCTGCTCCATTGCCTCGCTCTGGGACTCCACGGCAGCCGAGATCTGTGAAATTTTGGAATGAATGTTCGTCGTGATTTCAGACATGTTTCTGAGCAGAGTTTCCGTATGGTGTGCCACCTCCATGGTCTGGTGCGACTCATTCTGGGAATCCTTCATAAAGGCAGAAAGTTCAGATGTACTGTCCTGGAGATCCTTTATAACCCGGGATATTTCACCGGTTGAATCCTTCGTTCTTGTGGCAAGTGATCTTATTTCATCAGCAACAACGGCAAAACCTCTTCCCGACTCGCCTGCACGGGCGGCTTCAATGGCCGCATTGAGGGAAAGCAGCGTTGTTCTTTCTGATATGGAGGATATCACCTCCAGAATGCCCTTTATCTCCTGGGATGATTCATTCAGGGTGTTTACCTTGTCCACCGCCACATCAACTCTGGAAGATACGCTGTTCATGGCATCAATCATATTGCGTACATGAGCTATGCCTTCATCTGTAACAGTCTTGGCCTTCCCGGCCGATTCAGTCACGTCTCCTGCACTGGAGGCAACATTGCCGGATATTTTGCTCATATCTGAGATTGATTCAACAAAGTGCTCTGTAATTACTCTCTGTTTCTCCAGCTCCCGCCCTGCACTGACGGAGGATTCTCCCGTAACCTTTGCTATCTCGTGAATATCCCTTGATATTCTCTTGTTGTTGGAAATCAGTCCCTGAAGCTTTTCTATAAATGCGTTTACGCCGTGTGCAATATCTCCGATTTCATCATTGCGTCTGCAGTCTATTCTGAAGGTTAAATCCCCTCCGAGTTCCCGCAGCTGACCTGAAATTTTTCTTAAAGGAAGCATCATTCTGCTGATTATCAGAGCCATCAGAAAAGCAAAAACAGGAATACAGACAAGACATATGATGCTCTCGGCGTAGGCCAGAGAGTTAGCCTGCTCCAGGATCACGCTTTCCGGAAACTCCATAAGGATATGCCAGCCGATTTCGGGAACGAAATACGATGCCACAAAATAGGTGTTGCCGTTCCTGACAGAATTGTTTATGACAAATTCTCTTGAATCGAGGATCCGGCCAAGAAGAGCACTGTCATCAGTATAGGGGTTTCTGATCTGTGCAGCCGTTCCGCCGAGCACAACCTGACCAAAATTGTTGATGAGATAAACCTTTGATGTATTGCTGCTGTTAAAGGTTTCTATTTTCTGAGAAAGATAACTCAGAGAATTTCCGACTCCCGCCACTCCAAGAAATCTGCCCTGCCCGTCGGTTACCCGGTAGTTAAGAAAAACAGAAACCGTATTGTTGTTGTTCTCGTCAAGATCCATGTTGTACAGATACGGTTTATTACTGTTCATAACATCATAAAACCAACTGTCCTTTTCATTACTCTTCGAAAGAACCTTCAGAAACTTGTCGTAGACATAATAGCGTTCGGACAGGGATGAGGCGAAAAATGCAGCTGAGGTTTTGTGAGCGTTTTTGATATGGGTAAGATATTCAGTAATGGCGGCGTCATCCTCCGGTGAGGAACTTCCGGTCATCACGGGCTTCATTTTTATGAGATCCGCATTCATTCCGACTGCAATGGTGAGAAACGGCTGAAGTTCCCGGTGCAGTTCCGATGCCACGCTCTCTATTTTTCCCGGCAGGATCTCCTGTTTGACATTCTCCACCAGGACATTTTTAGCCATAAAGTAAGAAGGAAAAATAACAAGACCTATAGAAATGCCTATGGCGACAGCTGTCATAACCGCCACCTTGCGACTTAATGTCATCTTCATACTTAAAATTCCAAATTTACTTCACTGATTCGCAGGATACTACAGAAGCGTTTAAACTGCTGAGAACCGACTCACATACGATTAGGTCATGGACCAGGTTTCTATCTGCAGAGAGCCGTCATTCTGGTTCAGGTTGCGCCTGGTGCCGGCCTGCACTACCGGCTTCTTTCCCGAGGTTCCTTCTCTATTATTGAGACCGCCTCTTTTTGTTCCCGGCTTTACTCCGTGCCTCCTGGTTTCAGCACAGAGATGAGACCGGATATCTGATTGTTCCCCTGAAGATTGAGCCACAGTCAAATCAGAAAGACAGGCATCTCCGCTGGTGGTTTCGTAGATGTGCGGAACGTTTGGCTGCTAAATTCTCTGAATTTCCCCTGCATAATAGGATCCGCCTGCATAAAATAACAGTTAACTGTTGTAGAGCCGTTTTTCCTTTTCCTGCTCTTCACACTCGTTGTCTTCAGGTTCAACATGAATAATCACATCAACATTGGAATATTTGCTGTGAATGCATTTTTCCAGTTCTTCTGTTACATGATGTGAATCCGCCAGAGATATGCTCTCTGACATAACGATATGCATCTGAAGAAAATACACATGACCCGACTGTCTGGTTCTCAGACCGTGAACAGACCGTATATCCGGAAACTGCCCTGTCATTCCAAGAATGTCATTCACAATCTGCTCCGGAAGCTCGTGATCCAGAAGCATATTCATGGCGGTTCTGCCAATGGAAAAAGCTCCGTAAAGAATAACAAGTCCTAGAATAATGGCGAAAACACTGTCAAAAGCCTGAACACCGGTTAATGATACTGTTACCAGAGAGAGAACCACACCGATGTTAAAGAACAGATCAGCCTTCAGATGAATATTATCCGCTTTAACCGCTGCACTCTGAGTTATATCGATAATCCTGTGCTGATAGGATATAACGCCCCATTCAAGAAGCATGGAAATTCCGGTAACGACAAGAGCCATCCCGGTATGAGTCAGCGGTTCCGGTTCAATGAGTTTGACTATACTGTGCCAGATCACCAGTCCCACGGTGACAATGACAATTATCGACTGAAAAAGTCCGGCAATGGCTTCCGCCTTTCCATGTCCGAAGTTGTGCTCGGCATCAGGCGGAACAAGAGAAACTCTTACAACAAAAAAAGTGATAACAGCGCCGAGACCATCCATAACCGAATCCAGCATGGAGGCGAGCATTGTTTCCGAGCCCGAAAAGAACCATACCGCACACTTGCTGACGGTAAGCACCACAGCAAGTCCGATGGACACCGAAATTGCCGATTTTATCAATCCGCCATAAGATTTCTTAGCTGCTACTTCCATTTAAACCAGTCTTCTTCTGCAGAACCAACCGCGTATCAGTCTGATGCACACCAGTCGATACATATGACTGAAATTATACAGAAAAAACCTTCGCATGGTTAAAACTGCAGCCGTGCAATTATGATTTTGAGGAGACAAAGTCAAAAAGAGAAGAGAAAGAATCACAGACACCGGTATTCCTGCAATTCGAACTGAGCCAGAGTCATGACTTTCGACTGAGTTTTCTGACCGGCGGCTCAGATCCGGACTGTTAACGGGCAGTACTGCTGAAAGCCCCCGGCGGACAGTCCGAGAGAAAGGAGCGCACGTACGCCCACGGGAAGAGAAAATGCGGACCGGAACAGAACTGAAAAACTCAGGAGACAGCTCAGATCGCATACTCGATATCATAATGCCTGGTCATATTGAAGATTTCAAAAATCTTCTCTCTTGTCTTAAAGAAATCCTCGGCAGTGCGATCCCTGCTCGGACCGAGTTCAATTTTCATTACACATTTAACTCTGCCCGGATTCGGAGTCATCACCACCACGCGATCCGCCAGATAAACAGCCTCCTCGATATCATGTGTCACAAAGATTATGGTCTTCTTCTGATTTCTCTGTATTTCCAGAATATCATCCTGAAGTTTGATCCTTGTTATGGCATCAAGGGCCCCGAACGGTTCATCCATGAAAATGATATCAGGCTCCGCGGTCAGGGCTCTGGCAATGGCAACACGCTGCTGCATGCCTCCGGAAAGCTGATGGGGACTGACATCAAGGAAACCGCCCAGTCCCACCATTTCAAGATACTTTCTGGCTCTTGCAGTTCTTTCAGCCTTCGACACCTTCTGAGACTCCAGGGCAAGTTCCACATTTCTGAGCACGTTCCGCCATGGAAGGAGACCGTAGTTCTGAAAAATAGTCACATTCTTAGGGCTCGGCTTTCTCACCTCCCTGCCGTCTATGGTGATGGAGCCTTCGGTAGGATGCTCAAAACCGGCAATGGCATTAAGAAGCGTACTTTTTCCGCAGCCCGAGGGACCAAGCAGACAGATAAACTCGCCCCGATCAATTGTCAGATTTACATGATCCAGGGCGGTAAACTCCTTTCCCTTTCGCGTAAACCGCTTGCTTACATTATCAATGCTGATATACATCAGTCGCTGATCCCCCATTTCTTCAGAATAAATTTTTCAAATTTACCCAGTGCGGAATCCAGAATAAAACCGATAATGCCGATGATAATAATATCGGTCATAAGGATGTCATACCGCAGATTGTTTCGGGCATCGATGATAAGATACCCGAGTCCCGACTGGGCTCCCACCATTTCTCCGCACACCAGAAAAACCCAGGCGGTCCCCAGCGCCAGGTGAATGCCTGACGTAATCTGAGGAAACGCCGCAGGGAAAATCACCTTCCAGAAAATCTCCACCGGTCCGACGCCGAAGCTTGCCGACACCCTGAAATAGATATTGGGAATATTCCGCACTCCCGCCACCGTAGACAGAAATACAGGAAAAAAACCGGCAAGGAAGATGATAACAATGGCCGGGACATCACCTATGCCGAAGGCCAGCACAATAAAAGGCATCCACGCTATGGGAGAAATAGGTCTCAGGATCTGAAGAACCGGGTTCACCAGCCTGAACATCCAGTCAATCCAGCCGAATACAAGTCCCAGAACTACAGCCGTCAGTACAGATACAAAGAATCCCACTGCAAATCTGTACATGCTGCTGGCGATATGATCCGCCAGCGTTCCGTCATTCAAAATTTCAAGGAACGCATTCCATGTCTGAAGAGGTGAGGGAAAAAGTGCGGAATTTACACCGGTGCACACAACAATCAGCTGCCAGAACAGCAGAAGAAGCAGAACAGATCCCGTATTGAAGGCCCATGCTCTGCCCTGCCTTCCGGCAAATCTTCTGGCTTTGCCAGCGATACTCCTAGCGGACATTTACTACTATATCCTCATAAAGCGGCGGATTTTCGGACAGGCCGCATTTAACCGCCTTGTCTCTCAGAATATCATACTGCTCCCTGGATATTTCAGGATGGCCGAAGGAGATCCACTGAAGAGACAGATCCAGAACATTGCCAGGAACATTCAGATATCTGGCGGCAACTTCCGAAGCATGACTGTGATCTTTATCAAGACTGTCACCGGAAACCCCTATCGCTTCGATCAGTCTGGCAGCAATTTCCGGATTTTCCTTAACGAACCTGCCGCTCAGAGCAAAACCGCAGCACACGGAGTCCGGCCAGAGGTCCTTTGACTGGTAGAGCACCTTGCCGAGATTCAGAGTCACCGCCCTGGCACCAAAGGGTTCGGCGACACAGTATCCGGCAATCTGACCTGAAGCAAGTGCCGAAGGCATTTCCGGAGGAGCCATTTCTATCACATTGACATCGGCAACAGTAAGATTCTCCCTTGCCAGAGCATCATTCAGCAGAAGATAGTGGGTTGACTGCCGATGAGGGATGGCAACAGTTTTGCCCTTCAAATCAGCCATTGAACTGTAGCTGCTGCCGATAATCATTACATTGCCGTCATGATGTGCCAGAGAAGCCAGGTGCACATCAATACCCTGCTCCCTGGCCTTCATAATCAGTTCAACAAGAGCAACTGCTCCATCCACCTTCCCGGCATTCAGAGCGTCGATAAGTTCAGTCCAGGATCCGAAACGGACAAGTTCCACAGAAAAGCCCAGATCCCTCTGTTTTGACGCCTCGGCAAGTTCAAATCCCGCAAGAGCATGAGTTATGGGCAGGTAGGCGATTTTAACAACCTTCCGCGCCGCCGGCTCCGTTGCCTTCTCTGCAGATGCGGTACCGTCCGCCCGTTCTGAAACAGCTCCCGGGCTGTTCTGAACATTCCCGGTCTGTCCCGACTCCCCGTCTCCCCTGCTCTGATCACCGCATCCTGCTGCCAGCACAAAAGCGGAAAGAGCAACAGCCAGCAGGGATTTTCTTAACACACTTATTTCTCTGATTTTTATCATTTTATTTCCACCTGATTACATCTGAAGATCACCTTACAGTTTCCTTGCCGCCGCCGCTCTCAGCACTGTTCGGCCGCCGGCTCTTTTACTTTTCCGACTCTCGGATCAACAATATGATCCGGTACGCACCATCCCATGGCTCTTCTTTTCACAATCATGTCATCCACAATCTTCTTTCCCACAAGGAAAGGATCCGTGTTCACGTACATGACCGACTTCAGAGTCTCTCTGGTTCCCTCCTTCAGAAATTCAATTACATTCTTCGATCCGTGGATCTGGGCCTCAACGCAGTGATATGAATTCACACCCATCAGTCTGAAGCCGAGAGCCGCGTCTATGCCCTTCTCATTGCTCCACTCAGGCGAAGCAAATCCGTAAGGCATTTCATAAATGAAGCGTTCCGCAGCCTGAGCTATGCCTCCGAAAATACCGGAGGAGCGGGTATTGTCGATGCATTCACCCACATGCCATACCGGAGGAAGATCCGGCTCCAGGAATTTACGGAGCTTCTCTCCCGCCAGACTGCTGCCGCTCTTTGCACAGTAGCCGAGTTTCATCAGCGGGAAGGATGCGCAGCCGTTGGAGAGGATCAGAACGTTGTTCTGCAGCAGAACATCCGCAACATCAACAATGGCCCTTTCATAAACCACCTTGGTGTTGTTGCATCCCACCATATTGACTATGCCCAAAATCTGTCCGCTTCTGAGAGCCTCAAGAAGAGGAGCAAAACTGCCAAAGCGTCTGCATACATACTCGACCGAAAAGCCCACCTCTGCCTCCACCTCGTAAGGCGGTATGAAGACAGGAATGCCTCTGCGCCGCTCAAAGCTTTCTATTGCACGAAGAACTATGCGATCAGCAAGTCTGCGGGCATCTCCCACATTGCTGTGGTGATGATCAAACTCAAAACGCTCGGCCCCCGGCAGACGGGCACTTTCAGATGTGGTAACCACGGTAGTTTTAAAGCACCGGGCCACATCCATAATGGCGGGATAAACATCCTGCACATCGGCCACCCAAAGATCAAGAGCTCCGGTACCGAGAACCAGCTCTGCCGACACCGCATTGGAAAGGGGTATGACGCCCCCGTAGCGGTACATTGCCGCAAGACCGGAACAGCATATTCCGTAGAATCTGATCCCGAGGGCACCCTTTTCCCTGGCAAGATTAACCATGGCTTCAGACTGTCCTGATGCAACAATCTGACTTACAAGGAGAGGCAGATGCCCGTGAACCGCTATATTCACATATCCCTTTTTAAGAGCGCCAAGATTGACCATGGAGGTGACCCTGTCACCGACACCGAACAGACAGTCGGTTGCAATATTGGTAGCTACAACTCCAGTAAAGGTAAAAGCCAGACCGCAGCGAAGGAACTGCTGCAGGATCGATCGCCAGTCTCCGTCTATGCCGCATCCTGATTTATGATAGGCCTCAAAAACCTCGTGATAGGCACTGACGGGGATAATATCCATATCCTTCCATACCTGACGCCGCTCGGCAGGGGCAAGTGCCTGAATGGTGCGGTATTCATCAGGATCAGCTCTTGAAAGATCCTCAAGCAGCACATTCGCCAGTTCCTCGGCCACCTGATTGACAGATCGGTTTTCCACCTCAATTCCAAAAGACCGGGCAACAGCCATTACCTTGCTGGCTCCGATAATCGGAATATCAAGTTTGCCCTGAGCCGCCCACTTGAGATTAAGAACAACCTCTCTTGCGTGCATTCCGTGCTGAGCAGCCCCGGCGGCACCGGAACGAAGCAGGTTGCGGCTTACAATAAGATCCGCATCGGCACCGCATACTCCTCTTGACGCCTTCGGAGTGATGCGGCACGGTCCCATATTGCAGATTTTGCAGCAGATTCCGGCCATTCCGAAATTACACTGGGGCTTCTGACGATCAAAACGGTCAAATGCCGTGTCGATACCAAGCATTTCGGAACGAAGGATCATTTCTCTCACAGCAGGATCCGGTGTACCGTCGATGACATCCTGCTTTGACGGAAATGTTTTGCGGTACTCTCCGACTGCCCTGGTGTAATCTTTGATAAATGCTGCATCATCACTGTCATCAGTGCCGTCGGCGCCATGCTCACCCTTCAGGATCACAACAGGTACGCCGTGCTCGTCAAAGCCGATAATATTGCGGTGAGTATGGATATGGGCAGGATTTTCGTCATGATGATGGTGGTGACCGTCATGATCATGATGATGTCCGACTGAAACGCCCGGCACCGCTGAAACCTTCTCAAACGGTTCTCTTCCTGCTATACCCGTTATTTTTATACGATCATCTTTATCTGCTGTTGACATGCAATAACTCCGAAAATCCGGTATTTTGTGTTGATTTAATGAATTTAAACGACTATGCACTGTGCTGAATGCATAACCGGACAAATGCTGCAGTTGATGCAGAATGAAAGACAGATCCCGCCGGAATCAGTATTCCGCACATTCTGGATACTGTCGAAAAAGAAAACTCATACCCCGACTGATTTAAATGCTGTCAGCTTCAGACAGGATGCCCAGAAAACGACAGCGGCGGCAATCACGCACAGACTCAGTTTGAAATCATCGATAATTTCAGCGACACCAGGTTTGAAGGCCTCAGCCCCCTCTTCCGCCACAGCTGCAGCAAGATCCACACTCCACATCAGCATACTGCCGAAAAACATATAGCAAAGTAGTTCAAAATGATATCTGCGGGAACGATCTTTTACAAAGCCGAGAGTGCTCAGGACACAGCATACAAACATTGACAGAACCAGGATCATGCCTTTTCTCCAAAACAGAAAATGAACTTAATTCAAATACGCAGTCAACCGAAAGCCGGTTAAATGCCGTCACCCGATGAAACAGGAGCGCCGACGCAGGAGATAATCCTTTTCTCCGCAACAGCAAACACTACATACGCAACCGTCACAAGAACCGCCATGGCAACGCCGACTGTAGCGAGCTCATGCAGCATAACCGCCGTATCCTCGGGACTCTTCATTGCCGTTATGAAGGGAGGAGAGAAAATCAGTTCACCATGCCACAGATGCTCTATGGCAAGAAGCAGAGAACCGCCGAAAAGCAGAAATGAAAGCCTTCGACAGTGAAAAGCCGCCTTCCGTGCAGAAACTCCTCCTGATTTACCCAGCGCAAAGGATGAAACTATGAGCAGCGCAGCTTCTGCAGCAGGAACAAAAAAACAGCACATTTACCCCCCCCGTAACGAATAACCAATTACCCAGTATGTATATAGGTATTATAATTTATCGCTGCCGTTAATTCAACAAAATTTGTTATAAATCACATTTATCAGCAGGTAGGAGTCAAAAAAAAAAAACGGCTGCCACCTGTGCGGAAAACATGAATTACAGATGCCCTATAACGTATTGATTTATCAGCAGAAGATTTTCATCAACAGCAAAGGATCAAACTTTCGTATAATGATGACAAAGGTAATGATGCTGATGCACCTGACAGGAAGATCAGCAGAAATATTGTTTCAGACGCAAGGGAGTGCAGTTTCATGAATTTAAAAATATCAGCAGAAACAAAATTCAGAATTATCACCATATCAGCCGCGCTTATGGCATATCCGGCATGCGCATCCGCCGCCTCACCGTATCAGATCGGTGATTTTGTCGAATTCACCTCATTTCCGCAGGATTCAAATGCCGATAAATCAGTTTCTATACCTCTTGAATGGCAGATACTAGAAATTGATCAGGAGAACCACAAAATGCTCCTGCTCTCCCGCTACGGAATAAAGGCATCCTCCTACTGCGCACCAGCTGCCGGCATCGACTACGCAGAAAGCTGCAGTTACGAATACAGCAGTGCAGTCTCCTCTCTGAACGGTCTTGAGGACGGCGAGAGTCTGGTAAATTACCTCCCGGACGGAGACGCGGAGAACAGCGGCGCCGTTCCTTTCATGGATGACACATTCTTCCTGCTAAGCGCAGCGGAGGCTGAAAAATATCTAAAAAATGCCGGTGACAGAATTCTCTATCCGACGCCTGAAATGTCCAAATCCGGAAGTAAAGCAGATCTTACAGATCAGGGATACGGCTGGTGGTGGCTCAGAAGCGACAAGGAAGGTGATCACGCGCCGTTTGTTGATTTCAACGGAAAAATCCATAATGAGGGAACCTGTGTATTCCACGGCGGCGGACTGCTCAGACCGGCAGTCTGGATTGATACGGAAAAGTTCAGAAGAAAGGTTATCAAAAAGCCCTATACGGTAAAATTCGGCCAGTACCGTCAGAATGACACAGGAACCCAAGTCGATCCTATTGAGTGGATTGTGGTATCAGAAGATGCAAAAGGAAACAGACTGCTTGTAAGCAGATACGGACTTGACTACCATCCGTTCTTCTCAGGAACCGAGGAGGAGGAATACAACGCATGGAAATGGAGCAGTTCAGCCATGCGTCAGTTCCTGAACGGCCAGTTCCTCAACACGGCATTCAGCAGCAAAGAAAGAAAATTCATAGTTGAATCACAAATCAGATCCAACGAATTTATTTTCGGCGATGACCAAGAGGGTCAGAGCAGCGACAGGATATTCCTTCTAAGCGGAAAGGATGTCGCAAAGTACCTTGTGGACTACAACTACAGAAATGCGGATGCGACGCCTTTTGCCGCATCAAAAATAAAAAAGGCGCACCCGGATTATGACGGGGAGACGATAAATGCAAAGAAAAAAACCTGGGTTCTCAGAGAGCGCAGCAACGCCATGGAATGCTACGACGGATGCACGCAGATGAGGATCGTTGAAAACGGTCACATGTCAGAAAACGGACCGGGGGCCGCTGACTGTTTTGTTGTAAGACCGGCCATGTGGGTATCACCCGGCTTTGACAAATAGGATCGAACAGAAATGACCGAAGCGCTGCCATGGCTTCTTGCCAATCAAATCTGCTCATTCTTCATAATGATCCTGATGGGCTTTGCCGCGACCAGGTTCGGACTTATCGGCACTGCTGAAACCAAAGGGATCACAAGGCTGCTCATGTATGTAATTACACCATGCGTGATCCTGATGGCCTACCAGACTGACTACAGCTCCGATACAGCCGGTAGTCTTGTTCTTGCTTTTCTGGCAGCCATTGCCATCCACATCCTGTTCATTGCAGGAGCAGGGGTGACCGGTTCCATATTCAAACTCACCAGCGTGGAAAGGTGCAGCATAATCTACACAAACTCCGGCAATCTGACAGTTCCTCTTGTCATGGCGGTAATGGATGCCAGAGCTGTGATGTTCACTACAGCCTACCTTGCTGTCCAGACAGTGCTGATCTGGACTCACTGCTTTACCATGATTGATCCGAATGCCAGGAACTCATGGAAAAAATCTCTGTTCAACATCAACAATCTTGCCGTTGTCACCGGCATTGCACTGTTCTTTTTTGAAATCAGAATCACCGGCCCCCTGGAAAGCGCCATGCGAAGTGCCGGCAGCACTATCGCACCGCTTGCCATGTTCTCAATCGGCATAATGCTGAGCACCGCAAAGTTCAGTGACATTCTTAAAGCAAGAAATTTCGGCGTATCGCTGCTCAGACTCCTTTTTTTCCCTCTTCTCACCGTGCTGCTGCTTGCGGTGTGGCCAGACAAACTTATGTTCGGAGGGAGCTCAGATGTATTTATAGCAGTGCTTCTGGCCGCCGCGGCTCCGTCTGCCGTGCTTGTATCGCAGATGGCGCTTATAAGCAACCAGGACTACCGCTCAGCTTCCGGAGTGAATATCATCACCGATCTGCTTTGCCTTATAACCATACCATTCATAACCTGGTGTTTTATACAGATCATGGGATAATCCGCAAAAATCTAACCGCATTCAGACCGGAACAGTGTCGGCATGAGAAGGGAACTCCGGTGCAGCCCCAGCTCATGCGGGTATACAGTATGAAAAAACCTTAAAAATCCGCACTTAATCATTCTCTTCTAAAGTGTTATTATTGTCACATTCTTAAAATATTGGAATTAAGGGAAATGAAGATTAAAACAGGATACATTTCAGGCATTTTTTTAGGAAGCGCTCTTATTGTTTCCGGCTGCACAACGAGTGTTGACCAGCCCTTTGAACTGGAAACGGATGATTTTGCTCCGACCATGCAGAGTGAAGCGGTAAAAACGGTTTACGTACACCCTGCTTCAGATGCAAGACAGTTCTCCAGGGCTGAATCCACCATTCACCCTGAGCAGATGACCTACAGCAGTTACACAACAGATCTGAACTACACAAAATCAAGGATCATAGCCCGCAGCCAGACGGCATCGTCATGCACAGCGACCAACAGCGTGGCAGGATGCACAGCTGATGCATCAACCTTCAGTTCTCTTGCCGAAAATATATGCTTCAAGGACAATGTCGCCGCATACTACGTGGAGGAAGCCGTCAAGCGAGGATATGAGGATGCAGGGTACCGCGTGCTGACCAGAAAGACGGACATCAACAAATACACGACTGAAGTTAAAATCAGGGTAGAGAAATTCTGGTACTGGGTTGACTACCAGGGCGAGGATCGCCATGTCCATACGGATATTGTAGCCGTATTTGATACAACTGATCATGAGACCGGCGGAACACACAGTTTCAAGATCAGCAACCGCTATGACACCAAGGTGCCGGGATTCATGAATCCTATGAAGGGTACTTTGAACTCTGCACTTACCGAATATGCCGGTACTGTAAGAAAGAATCTGGGCAGATAAAATAGGAAGAGGAACAAAACCAGGTCCATGACACTGTCGTCATGACAACGGAAGCGGAGCAGAACCGATACCGGGAAAGGAGAAATCCGATCCGGTCCTTCCTTTCCCGAAAGAATGACTGTCCATATTCCGATGTTATGATCACGATTTCCGGATCAGGGATGATGTTTTGTTTTCAAACATCAGTCCGTCAGTCACTGTCCTTCATAAACGTTACACCGTTAGGTGTGCGTTTGTGATATTTGCCTCTGATATATTCACCAAACACCAGCACCGGTTTGTTCTGTCTGAGAGCCTTCTCCATACTGTCGATGGTACCATTTCCGTAGTCAGTGCAGATCACAATATCGGAATCGCTTACCACCTTGGTGTTTCTCTCAAGGTATCCCCGCCCGGTATTAACTATGTTGGCCTTCTCGTAATTTCGTCTCAGATAATCACAAAGTGTACTGTTATGCGTCGCATTAGGTGCATAAACGGTCAGCGGTATGCCGTGCTCATAGGCGTAGTTCATTCCTGCGGTGTCGGCACCATATGCACCGCCGGTAACTATCAGTTCAATATCAGTAAGCGAATCCAGATATTTGATCACTCTTTCCACAGATTTTTTTCCCGGCTTTCTGCTGCCGATAACTGCATATTTCATAAATACTCCAGATCAGGACTGTTGCGGATTGAAAAAGAAAAACTAAAAAAAGGACTCAAATAAAGATTAATCCAGGATAGATCCCGGACAACGAAGATAAGAGACACAGTTCGATTAGGCAAAAACAGAGAATTCAGAAAGTATCAGAGATCCTTCGGATCTACAGCTTCAAAACGATACTTCTGGCTGGCTTCAGGATACTTCTGATGATCCACCTCGCTCATGAACATATCGTATGGACGGATGTAGACTTCAAAAGGCGGATACAGCCCCTGGTACACAATGTACTTTTCCTTTGTTTCCGAATGAACAGCCGTCGAGAGAATCTTGTACAGATGATCCGCAGATGCAGGATCGTCCCACTGTCTTTTGAAATGACGCACCACATCACCTGTTCTGAGTCTTTCTTCCATCTGCTTCACCACCTGCAGCTCATTCTCAGTCAATTTTTATGGAACACCATAAAACTGACAGTTCAAACCGGAAACTGCTATTCCTGAAAGAGACCTACATAAATCCCGTCTATATCAAGAGAGTCACGGTGGAGATCCACCTCTATGGGAGACATCTCGTCATTCTCAGGCATAAGCCAGACTTTATCACCATCCCGACGGTAGCGTTTAACCGTAACGTCACTCTGATTGACACGGGCAATCACGATCTGACCGTTGCGGATCATGGACGGATCCACCTTGTGCACACCTATCAGATCTCCATCCATGATACCAACATTGATCATCGAGCAGCCGCGGACCTTCAAAAAATAGTCAGGCGTGAAATCAAAAAGAGACGGATCAACCTGCAGCATGCATTCAAAATGCTGAGGTGAATCTATTGGACTGCCTGCCGCCACATGACCGATAAGCGGTACAGCAATCCTGAGTTTCCTGTCCCTGCGGTTTACAGGGGAGTTGTTCAACGTAATGATACCGTCACACTCCGAGTAGGAATGGTCTGAATATCCCGGAACAGTCGCTTTCATCATTTTTTATTCTCCAAATAAAACCGAGTCTGAATTTTCTTCATTCTTCACATATCTGAACTATTTCCTGCTCAAAATATAATGAAATCGTTTCCCGAACAATCCTTGCAGAGGGCGGAAAAGAAAGCAAAAGGAAGAAGGCAATCCATGCAACACAGGTACGATTATAGAGCAAGAGCAGATAAAAGCTCAAACACCTCATTTAAAATATGTGACAAATGCACTGCAATAAATTTTAAGATTCAATTGTATCAATATATTAAATATATATCACGTCATATTCCGTCATACTAACCTTAGATACAAATAACAGATTTATCTGCTCATAATTAGAGAATTTTCCAAGATCCTTGAAGGGATGAAAATGAATTAAAATACAGGTGTTTCACAGTGCCTTGTCGATCAACAATGCGTTACAGCTCTGCAACATCTTTAATAATGATATTCAGAATAATGAATCTTGCTCTTCTGCGTTTCTACTCAATTGCGTAATACTGGAAATGGATCTTCTAGTAAGAACTAATGCATTAACCTTCCTCTCTATTCCCGAGTTTTACAGCAACCAACCTAAAAAAAGTGGGGTAAACCCAGACGTGACAAGGCTTCAGAGGATCTTGGATTTTTTATTTAGTTTGTGCGACAAACTGCCTTTTGGCTCATATAGGTCTCCTGGAGTTTTGCCAATGGTGCTCCCACTAATGTAATATAGTCAGCTCTGATTTTTAGTGAACTACATATGTCCTTGGGATTTGCCACCGACTTTAATGGTTTTAATCCAACGGTCTTGAGAATTTTATTAATCGGCATTTCGAAATCTTTATTATTCTCCATCCATTTGCTTACCAATTTGTCTGTATC